>SDBU01008488.1_pt1 | contig 11678 bp, 11 predicted proteins | sample 2277071 | NCBI WGS metagenome assembly SDBU01 (sample SAMN10397929, study PRJNA504765) | marine sediment metagenome | isolation source: marine sediment core GS08_GC12, 126 cmbsf | place: Arctic Ocean: Gakkel Ridge, Loki's castle | collected 2008 | reverse complement strand
TTCTTTTACAAGTGATTCGAATCTGGGATGAGTCCTCAAAGCCTTTTGACTAGATTCTGTAGATTCCACTGGCTCTCCAATTTGGGTTAATGCCCAGCCTGTCATCCAGATAAAGATAATGATTGGTAGAAAAGTTACAGTGATTATTTTACGCATGAGTGAACTTCGACGCATTTTCCCATTCTCTTGCATGTGAGAACTCTCCCATATAATAGAATACGCCATTAAGTATTAAATATTATGTATCAATAAACGATATACCTTCATAATATAAAATCGTTCGTCGTCGTTTCGTCGTTTTCGTTTGGGGGGGGGTTAAATTTTAACCCCAAACCCAAACATATACGTCCTTACGTTTACTCCTACATACTCTCTTACTCTTACTCACTCACACAAAACGCGCACTACCCACACACGCACACGCATGCGCACACAGAAAATATCAAAAAAGGCGAGTCAGAAAATATTTATTATTTGTTGTGTTTTTTTAAAATTCTAGGCAGAACACATACGCCCATACGTGAATATCACACTAGAATACACACTTTCTAAAACAGTCCGACAGCTCCCCTCTCTTTTTGAGAGAAAAGTTTTACATTTTTATTCTAAAACATTGTTGTTTTTGTAAATATTTGTGTTTCTGGAACTGTCGTCTGAAGATATTTTCTGACGGTTCTACGACTTGTTATCTTCTTGTAAATGGATGATTTCTCCAATTGATTCTCCTCCGTAAATTGGCTGAAGATTCAAATGTTTGTTTACTCAAGTTAGATATTCGCTTATTTTATTGGCAATCAGGTTGTGAAGATTTCCTCGATTCTCGCACGTTACCTTAAGAATCTCTGTGTCTTCCCTCATTTTGATGCGATCAACCAAAGATGTGCTTAGCTTGTAATGGATTGTTCCCAACATGGGTTTGCTGCTTTCTACAGCTTTGAGTAACGCGTTGCTGAAGGCTGGCGACAGGAGCTCCATTGGACCTATCTCGTCCACTACCAGTATATCCGAGTTTTGAAGAGCATCAAGAATAGAGCCTGCTCCCATAACATCAAGATCAGTCAAGTTAACACGATATTTACCTATTTTGGGGCCTGTTAACTGATTTACGTGAGCTAACCATCCTCTCGTTCCCGTGGACAAATCCATGATCTCAAAGCCCACGCGTAATCCGCCTTCACGCACATCACTGCAGATCATGCCTCCGACATCATAGCCTCTGTTCTTTAGTTCCGGTAATGCTCGACGGAGTATGCTTGTTTTGCCAATTCCTGGTGGTCCAGTCACGAGTATGATTCGCTTCAGATTAAACACTCTCTTTTGGCTAGACTAACCCTAATATCTAGTTGTGATAATAAAAGCTTCAGTGTATACACAGGAGTTATGAAGTTTGAGCTTTGGTTTCCCTACTGAGACCATAAAAGAAGGAAGAGTCAATGTAGTGGTGCCCAAGCTAAGTGCTTACGTGAAAAAGCCGTCAGATTACGCGCCGTCTAAGGCGCCAGTATTCTACAATCCCACCATGGAACTGAACAGAGATTTGGCAGTTTTAGTATTGCAAACACATCAAAAGCTTTTAGGACGAGAACTTTCGGTTTGCGAGCCATTAACTGGGTGTGGACTTCGAGGTGCAAGATTCGCTGTGGAAGTCAAGGGCGTCCAAAAAGTGGCTTTAAATGATATTAATCCAGAGGCTGTTAAGGTTGCAAGCTTCAATGCTGAACTGAATGGCGTAGCGGACCGTGTTGAGGTAACTAACAAAGACGCTAACCTTTTTCTCAGCATACATGCTGCGCCTAGAAAGCGGTTCGACTACGTAGATATAGACCCATTTGGACCTCCTGTGCCATACATGGATTCGGCTATACGATCTCTACGTAACGGTGGCTTGCTTGCGTTAACCGCCACAGACATGGCTCCATTATGTGGGGTTCATCCCCGAGCATGTCTCAGAAAGTATGGAGGAGTTCCATTGCGTACAGAGTATTGCCATGAACTGGCTATTCGCCTCGTAGCAGGATGCCTAACCATGATGGCTGCAAAACATGAAATAGGAATCAAGGTCGTGTTCAGCCACAGCATAGACCATTATGTTCGAGCCTACGCAGTTGTCAAGTATGGCGCTAGAGTATCGGACAAGAGCGTACAACAGATGGGATATATCCTCCACTGCTTCTCATGCTTTCACAGAGAAACAGTTACAGGAATAACCGCTCCCCTGAAACGTGCTTGTCCAGATTGTGGAGCAAAGTTGAGTGTTGCTGGTCCCCTGTGGCTCGGCAGAATTGCGGACAAAAACTTCTGTTCCTTGATGGAGAAGGAGGCGGAAAAAAGAAGTTTGAGACAGGAAAAGAGGATTCTCAAGACACTAGCTCTTGTCCAGAACGAGGCTGAGGCACAGGTCACCTATTATACCGTGGATAAAATCTGCGATAAGCTGAATCTACCAGTTCCGCCCCAAAAGAAAGTGCTTGACAGATTAAGAAAAGATGGTTTCCAAGCAGTTCTAACACATTTCAACAGCAGAGGCTTCAGAACAGACGCCCCAGCAGACAAAATAAAAGAAATCATTACAGATCTAGCACCACCAAAAAAACTAGTTCATTTTAAGCCTAGTTTTCTGTAGATTTCCTGTTTCTCAGTATCAGCTTTGGTTTGGATGGTTTTGAAGAGGTTATTTCCGTGGGCGTCGATGGCTACTGTTAATGGTCCGAAGTCCTCAACTTCAAGTATCCACATGGCTTCCGGCATTCCCAGATCACTCCACTCTACGCCCTTCACCTGCTTTATGGCTTTGGCTGCCAGAACCGCAGCGCCTCCAGTGAAGGCACAATATACAGCTCCGTACCGTTTCATGGCGCCAACAGTCTTCTTGCCCATGCCTCCCTTCCCCACCACAACTCGAACCTTGAAGTTCTTGATGAATCCATCCTCGAACAGGTCCATGCGGGAACTTGTGGTTGGACCCGCAGCCACAATCTTCCATTCATCATCTTCCTTTTTTGCGATAGGACCACAATGAAAAACCGCTAAGCCCTCAAGATTGACGGGCAGCTTCTTTCCTTCACTTTGGAAGTCAAGCGCTCTTCTGTGTGCTGCATCCCGTGCAGTAACGATGGTTCCTGTAAGGTAGAGGGTGTCGTTCACTGCAAGGTTTCTAACGTCTTCCTCTGAAAGTGGAGTTCTAAGCCGGTAAATGGTCATCTTTCAGGTCACCTTGTGAGACAAGTATTCAACTTTTCCGTCAGAATATATACGAGCTGAAGCCCTCCTAGCAGCCCAGCACTGAACTACAACTGCCACAGGATAGGATGCAGGGTGCCTATGAGCGTAGTCAACCTTTACATCCAACACCGTGATTTTGCCTCCCAAGCCCATGGGTCCGATTCCCGTCGAATTTGCGGCTTCACGTAGCTCCTGCTCAAGTTTCGCCAGTTCAGGGTCAGGATTAGGCTGATCTAAAGGTCTCAGCAGAGTCTGCTTGGCTAATTTCATTGCTATGTCAGCTCCTCCCCCAACCGCAACACCCAAAACTGTGGGGGGACAAGGCTTTGCGCCAGCGTTAATCACAGTGTCAACGACGAACTTCTTGAGCCCATTTATTCCTTGGCTCGGAGTGAGCATACCTAGGGCGGAAACGTTTTCAGACCCGCCTCCCTTTGGTAATACCGTGATTTCGAGGGTATCCCCGGGCACAACTTTCCAGTGTATGTAGGGAACGTGCCTTCCGGTGTTGTCTCCCGTGTTCTTTTGTGTGAAGGGGTCAACGGCGTTGGGACGAAGAGGCAATTCCATAGTTGCCCTTACTGTGGCGTTACGTAAAGCATCCTCAACCTTGTCTAACCCCTCTACGTGGCTACCTGCCTTAACATAGAAAATGACAACGCCCGTGTCTTGACACATGGGAGCACATGTTTTCTCAGCCAATTCCACATTTTTTAATATTGCTTCTAGTTGAGACTTCCCCACTTCGTTCTCCTCTTCTCGATACGCCCGCTGGAGAGCAACTTTCACGTCTCGCGGCAGCTCTGTGACCGCCAGTTGCAAAAGTTTGAACGCTACAGTCTCAAGAAGCTTCTGGGTTACCAAGACGTTTTCCTCCCGGTCTAGAGCAGAATTGGAAGATATGCCTTATACTTTTTGCTGCAGACGCGAAGATTTGGTTTTAGCAGTCTCTCAACGAATGTTTTATCTGCCATATAGTCTAACTTAAATACACACTACACTATTGCTTTCAAATCTGGAATTGATGCAACAAAATGAGTGAAGGGGCAGCCCTAGAAAAAAAGAGATACGAATGTCTGGAAGACCTTGAGATAGGGTCTGCCACATCCAAAAAGCTGCGGGAGCTAGGATTTCACACCGTGGAGTCTCTTGCCATGGCTACAGCCAAGGAGCTGGAGCAAGCGGGCATAAGTAAAAAAAATGCCAAACAATTGATCCGCAAAGCTCGTTTAAGCATGCCTTTTCAATTCATCAGGGGAGACGAACTGTTAAAGATGCGGCAGAAGGTTCTGCGTTTGACAACCGGAAGCAGCATGTTAGATAAACTGTTGGGTGGAGGCATTGAATCCCAATCTATCACAGAATTCTATGGAGAATATGGGAGCGGCAAAAGCCAAATTTGCCATCAGTTGTGTGTAAATGTTCAGTTGCCACCTGAACGGGGTGGTTTGGGTGGCGCAGCCCTTTACATAGATACAGAGAATACTTTCAGAACTGAACGGATTTTTCAGATGTCGAAGAATCTGGGCTTAGACCCTAAAGAGGCACTTAAGAGCATCATTTTTGCTGAGGCATACACGTCGGATCATCAGATGTTTCTTTTAGAGAATGCAGATAAGGTGATTAAAGAAAACAGGGTCCGCTTAATCATCGTGGACTCCTTGACTTCTCACTTCAGAAGCGAGTATCTGGGCAGGGAAATGCTGGCGGAGAGGCAACAGAAACTCAACAAGCATATGCATAGGCTAATTCGGCTTTCCAAAGCATTCAATACGGTAGCTGTTGTTACAAATCAGGTTATGTCCAAGCCGGACGTATTCTTCGGTGACGCCGTGCATCCTGTAGGCGGTCACATAGTAGCCCACACTAGTCACACCCGTGTTTTTCTTCGAAAATCTGCTCGTGGACCAGTGAGAATTGCACGTCTTGTTTCAAGCCCATATTTACCAGAAGGGGAAGGAATTTTTAGGATTTCTGAAAGAGGAATAGAGGATACAACACAAGAGGAGAGATAAGGATAGATGCCAATTTCAAAGATTTTTGTAGTTAGATTCTTCCAGCTTTTGAAGGGAAGACGATTTGCTGAAGCCGAACGTGTACTTGAACGAATAAGACAAAAAACAAACAAAACCGAATGGAACAGCGGATACATTCACGCTCTCGACGGCATAATTTTAGCCACAAAATCAAACGACTCATACGCGTTCATAAAGAAATTGAACTTCGAAGACGAAAAAGAGTTGAAAAAAAATAGAAAAGAGTTTTTGAAGGAATACAAAAACAAGATTCACTCAGATTATGACCGTGGCTTCTTCGCAGCTTGGGCAGATTACATGCTCATATCAGTAAAGGAGCTAGCAAACCCAGAGACGCCCAAGGAACCTAAGGAAAATAAAGAAAACAGCAAAGTAACTAAATAACGAAATCTCGGTTTGAAGCCCTTTTAAGGTCCCCTTGACTGCTCCCGCAACTTTCTGATTCACTCACGCTATATGAGTGGGTAGAGGCTTTCGTTCCATTTTGATAACCTAATCCCGCGTAGATTTGGATGACCCATCTTGCTTTTTTATTGCCTCGGCTACTGCGATCTTTGTTGATGCACCAATTAATTCGCCTATTTTGGTGTGTCCACCAGTATATAGTATTGATCTGCTCGGTTCTTTTCCAGAAACAATAATCAGGTTATCGGTTCCCGTGCCTGTTGCTTGGTTTTCAGGCGAAACCGAGCTTCGGGCATCCATATCCTGAAGGGCAGCGGTTTTTGCTTCTGTAGCAGTAATGATAGCCCGCGCCATAGCCCCATCACTTAGAGTAGCATTCATCAAAAGAATTATGTTAATTGTTCCAAGCGTATTTTCAAAAGTTCCATCCTGTTCCATCCAATTTGCCCCATCAACTCCGGACCTAAGAGCATTGCCTACCCCTCCAGTAGTCAAACAGGAAACTGTAAGGCCTTGATATGACTTCTCGCAGACTGCCAAGTTATCCATGTTAGCTCCTGTGCTCAAGAAACTGAGGTCGTTACGAGGGATTTTCAGGTGAGTGGGAAAGTTTTCTTCAAACTCGCTATAGTTCATCATTGTAATATCTGACAAAGCACTGGGTTGATAGGTATTGGCAACAAAGCTCACCTCGTTGTAGCCGTCCCAAGTGGAAAGAACCCTACGCTTTTCTCCAAAAGAGACAAGCAGAGTATTCACATCAAAAGTCTGATATGTATGGTAAAGTATCTCCGCTCGTACATTTTCTAGCGTTAGTTTAATTTTCCTTTTCTTCACGTCAACACTCACACCCATATTATGTTGATTCTCCTGCTTTTTCAAGTAACCCTTTTAATGTTTAAGTAAAAATTCTGTAGGTGATTCTTCATCTCTTCTGTGGCATCCCAACCGAAAACGAAGTAGTGTCCTCTTTTTGTTTTCATCATTCGAGAGAGTTTTCAAGACTTCTTTCAGTTTGTAGATGCAAGAAGACTTCACTTAACAGACTCTCCTAAACTTTAGCTCTAGGAAAGTCCACAGGTTTTTGAACGAGGCTCTAGGCTTAGAGTTGATTAAGGCTCTCAAAAAAACGCCCAAGCTCTCGCTAGTTTTAGATTTGCTTTTTGCTCGCATTTTATATACCATTTAGTCAATGGAGGCGTTTCTTATATTCATTCGTCTTTTAGACGCAGAGAAGAACGCAATTTACCGTAAAATTGGCAAATTGTGAACAGTTCTACAGATTCGACAGAAACAACCAATTTTAGCGAAAAATAACCTCAAAAAACCGTTTTTCGCATAAGCTACATAAGAGGCATTTTAGAGCCGAGAATTTGAGGGTTTACTGAGAAGAAAAACATCAGTAGAAGGGAAATCGGCGGAGTGGTATATAAAATGCAAGCTTCAGAAGAAGCTCCATTTTCTCAGCCGATTCCCCCAACTAGAAATCGCTCTAAACCGTCTTAATAAGCGTTCTGAAACAACTTTTCCATAGAAAAGCAAATTTGGAAAGTGCTATTAGAAAATTGGCTATACTGCAAACAGTAGGGGGATTTAGTTTTTTGAAAAGAATTTCATTTGGCTAACAAAAGTCCATTTGGTTTCTAGACTTTCAATTTCTGGTTTATGGATTATGCCATAGCTTGAGTATAGGTTTTCCAAAATTTTTTGTTCAACGGGATATGCTCCCGAGCTAAGAAGTTCTCGGAGTGCATCAATAAATTTATCAATTTTTTCGGCAATTTCGTCTTGCCTAATTGAATGATTTTTCTCTATGTATTCGTAAATGATGAGTGTGGCTTCGTCTCCAAAGATTTTTCTAAGAACATCATCTATGGCTTTTGACGCTTTGTTTTCATTCTTCGGACTCTGAATAACTAATGCAGTCATTACCCACACTCTTTGAATATTATATATTAATATTTAATAAACATTATTATTGACTTGAAGAACAAACAAACACAGTTCCAAACATCAATTAGTGATTTATCAGGAATTCACAACATTAAACTGTTGAACACATTCTCCACACCCAAATTATTTACATGAATTTTGAAGGACATTATTTTCAAAAATAAAAAAACAGTCTTTTTTTTATGTGTTTTGTGAACATTTATGGTTTTCAAGTTTAACTTTAACGCGTCATCATAGATAATTAAAAAAAACACGACATACAATCACATTTTGATTCCAATTCTGAACTATATAATTATTATTGATTCATATACACCTTTCATATCACTTAATAAGTAAACATAATAACATTTCTACAGGGGAAGTATGGTGAATGGGGGGTGCGTTCATTAGTGTCCAAAAAAGCATTACGTGTTGCTCTTCATTGGGGAACGCACCAAAATTTGACAATTTTTTACAAATAATTTCCAGTCATCTTGCCAAAATTCTGTTTTGTTTTATCGTATTTCAAGTATTTTATTGGAAAACATATGTGAGCTGGGGAAAGTAGCATTTGCCAATGTCTGGAATTCAATTTGAAATGCAAAACAGACTTGTTCGTAAACTTGAAAAAGCAGGAGCAACATCTATAGAAAAAGCCGTAACATTTGAAGATGCTAAGCTAGATTTGCAGGAACAATATTGGTTGGATTATTTCGCTGGAGTTTTCTTGGGGGCAATAAAGAAAACAAAAGACAAAAAATATTATGTTTAGAAACACACATGCATTATTAAAATTTTAAAGTTCCGTCACTACACATTTTCAGCTTCCGTTATTTAAGCTACTAATATTATGCATTCCATCCGCAAAATAAGCTTCCAGTTCGTCTTTTTCAATTGGCACAAAAATCAGAAATAGTAGTTCGAATTTTTCATCATTTGCTGACAAGCATTATTCTGAGGAAAGCCTCTGAAAAACGCAACATAAAAAAGAAGAAAAAAGTTAAAGCTGAATCTTAATAGAATTGGAAAAAAATGGGGAGTTACAAAATAATATGGAAATTAAGATTCTCGTTTTCATAGTTCAGAATCTGAATTCAAAATATTGGTAATCTTCATTCTGTGTTCATAACCGTTTTTAACACATAAAAATAAAAAGGTATGAAACATTAACTTAAACTTCTGAGTTACGGGGGATTTGAAAGTATCGAGTCCTAATATTAAACCTGTTTCTGAGGCGGTTGCCAAAGATGAACATATTCGTGTTTTGCATGTGGACGATGAAGTTTCATTATTGAAAGTGGCAAAACAAATCTTGGAGTTGCAGGGACTTTTTCAGGTAGACTCTGCAGGTTCCGTTGAAGAAGCATTTGAGAAAATGAAACAGAAAGATTATGATGTAATCGTTTCTGATTATCAGATGCCCATAAAAGATGGCTTACAATTTCTGAAGGAACTGAAAGAAAACGCTAACAACATTCCCTTCATCTTGTTTACTGGAAAAGGTAGAGAAGAGGTAGCGATTGAAGCATTGAATCTTGGTGCAGACCGATACTTCAGCAAGACTGGTAAACCAGAAACAGTTTACGGTGAATTGACACATGCAATAAAACAAATTATTATGCGTAAAAAAGTCGAAAATGACCTAATTGAAAATGAAGAAAAGTTTAGGTTGTATATTGAAAACTCTCCAGTTGCAGTTTTTGTAGCAAATCCTAATGCAGAATACGAATACGTAAACCAAGCTGCTTCTAGGATACTTGGTTACTCTGCTAAAGAATTATTGGAAATGTCAATTCCTCAAGTTTCTTTCGTAGCAGATTCAATTCAAGACTTAGATAGATTTTCGGAACTAAAAAAGAAAGGAAAAATCATCCAAGAGACGATTTTAAAGCACAAAAACGGGAACCCAGTATACGTCAATTTGAATGCTGTCAAATTGTCAAATGGAAAACTTATCGCCTTCTGCGAAAATATTACTGAACGCAAGAAAGCAGAAAAAGAATTAGAAAGAATTTTTGACCTATCTCCAGACATGGTTTGTGTCTGCACTACTGAAGGAGGATTGCTCAAGGTCAGTCCTTCCTGTGAAAAGATTCTCGGGTATACGCAGGAAGAGTTGCTGAAGATTGGCTGGTCCAAACTTGTTCATCCAGATGATGTGGAACCTACAAACAAAGAAGTTGAGAAGCAGTTAAAGGGTAGTTTTGTAGCAAATTTTGTCAACAGATACAGGCATAAGGATGGTTCTTATGTATCATTGGAGTGGCAGGCATCATTCGCTGAGAAAGGCATTGTTCATGCTACCGCTAGAGACATCACCGAACGCAAAAAGATGGAAGAAAAAATTTTACAGCAAAACGAGTTTCTGAATAGTGCTTTAGAAGCCTTAACTCATCCATTCTACGTCATTGATGCAGATGATTACACAATCCAACTGGCGAATACCGCTTCAGGCTTCGGCACCTCTAAAAAACTAATCTGCTATGAAGTTACTCATAAACAAAACAAACCGTGTAGTAATGAACATCCATGTCCACTTGAAAAGGTGAAGAAAACCAAGAAACCTGTAGTTATAGAGCATATTCACATTGACAAAAACGGAAATAGGAGAATTGTTGAGGTTCACGGCTACCCAATATTTGACAATGATGGAAACATCGTCCAGATGATAGAATATTGTTTGGACATTACAGAACGTAAAAAAGCAGAGATTATGTTAAGAAACTCTGAGCAAAAATATAAGAACCTTTTTGAATCCACTCATGAAGGAATCGTGATTTCTGGTCCTGACGGAAAAATATCAAGTGTGAATCAAGCGTTTGCAACAATGTTAGGTTATGAATTCCCAGAAGAGTTGCTAGGTGTTCCTGCCGTCGAGTTATATGTTGACTCAAATGCAAGGAAGGCTATTTTCAAAAAAATGGAAAAAAAGGGCTATGTAAAGAATTACACGATGCAGTTTAAGAAAAAGGACGGATTTCCAATCCATGTCGAATGTACTGCTTTAATTCGCAGAGATGAAGAAGGCAATATCATTCAAGCAGAAGCTTTCATCAGAGACATTCATGAACGGGAGATAGCTTTGGAAGCATTGGACAGAACTTTGGAAGATTTATCGTTGGTTAATGAGAAGTTGGGTGTTGTTGGCGGGTTGACTCGTCATGATGTGCGTAACAAGTTGTCTGCAGTTACTGGCAATATTTACTTGGCAAAACAGGCGTTGCCTACTGATAGTGAAAGTGTGAAGTATCTGAATGAAACAGAGCATGCTATTAACCAAATTGAGGAAATCTTTGATTCTGCGAAAACTTACGAGCAATTGGGTATAGAAGAACTGACGTATTTAGATGTGGGAGAAAGTTTTGAGAGAGCAACTTCACTTCTTGCTGATTTACGTGGAATAGAAATGGTGAATGATTGTGGTAACGTTAAGGTGCTGGCTGACTCGTTGTTAGATACCCTGTTCTACAATCTAATGGACAACTCGTTAAAGCACGGTGAAAAAATCAGTAAAATAAGAATCTACTGCAAAACTGGCAAAGACAGGTTGAAGCTGGTCTACGAGGATAACGGTATTGGCATCCCTGAAGCTGAGAAGGAGAAGATTTTCGGTGAAGGCTACGGAAAAGGCACAGGAGTAGGACTACACATGATAAAAATATTGTGCAATATATACGGTTGGACCATCCAAGAAACAGGCAAGCAGGGCAAAGGAGCACAATTTACAATAACAGTACCTAATAAAACACAAAATAAAAAATAATTTGCCCTCGATCATTCAAACAGAACGGTCTATATGTGGTCACGTTGTTTGACGAATCAGGTGGCAATACACCGAAGACGTGTGCATGTTTCCTACTACATTATTTTCTGGATTTCCATCAGATTGATAAAAATATTCAATACTAACACTCTCGTGTCTACCAAGGAGTGTCTGGAGCGTTTTTTGGGTTATCAATATGCACCAAGAAATCCGTTTGCTTTTTGTTCGTTTTTTTATTCTTTATCCAATCCCGAATTTCGCGAGTTGTTTTCTCTTTCAGAAGATTTTCGATTAATTCTACTAGTTTCTTTGGTTTG
>SDBU01008487.1_pt1 | contig 11678 bp, 9 predicted proteins | sample 2277071 | NCBI WGS metagenome assembly SDBU01 (sample SAMN10397929, study PRJNA504765) | marine sediment metagenome | isolation source: marine sediment core GS08_GC12, 126 cmbsf | place: Arctic Ocean: Gakkel Ridge, Loki's castle | collected 2008 | reverse complement strand
GCCATATGCTGGGCGGGATTGAATCCTATGGTCATCCGGTCTCTAGCCTGGACTTGCCCCGAGTAATTGCCGATATTTACCGCCCCGGTCTCCGGCTCCCTGGAAAAGAAATGCGTGGCCGTAGTTCGCCGGATACCGTCAAAGCCAGGGGTGTCTATGGTAAAAGGAAACTTGTCCAGTCCCGTCTCAACTAGCTCCTGCCCGGTGTGTATCTCCTCGTGCACCGGCCCATCGTTGACCAGTCTTGGCGGGATAGGCTTCCTTTGTGCCTCCTGCCACTTCTTGCCTAGCTCTTCTGGCTGACACATCATCCCGGTGGCGTAAATTTCAGTAGAGCCGGCTAACGCACCCACCAAGACAGGTATGTCATACTTGCGCCCGTTAGCATCAATTACATTCTCAAACAGGAAGGCTCGCCGTTGTGCCTCTGGCAGCCCTCGATATTGCCAGCGGACAATCGGCATCAATTCTGTCTCCTTCTTGACCGGTGCCTTGATTCTCCACAGCAGTTCCTTACTTTCAAGTACCTGAATGTATTCTCTGAGATCCGTGAAATAAGCCATTAGTCCCTCCTTTCCTGAGCAGAAATTATTACCTGCATTTCGGCTACTAGCTGAGGACAGGGTGCTGTCAATATGTCTGCTCCGACCACGACGTAGGTCACTACCTCTTCACCACTAATCTCTTGATGGCCTGGTCAAGGTCATCCAAGGTCAACTCAAACATGGGGAATATCTTGCCAATCATCAGAGTCGTAGGGTGATGCCAGTCGTATCTTCTTATTGGGTTCAACCACACGCAGTGGCTGAAGTGCTCGGCAATCCGCTGCAGCCAGATAATGCCCGGCGTTTCATTTTGCTCATAATAGGAAATAGCTCCGTATCTTACGGTTAGCTCGGATATAGCCATTTGAGCATCACCGACCAGTACCACTTTGCAATCTGGCTCAAGTGTCCGCAGTACATGATTGGTATCTACGCCGGTGCTCTGCCAGATATTGGTATATAGTGTATCATAGATGCAGTTATGAAAGTAGAGATATCTGAAGTCTTTAAAGTGACTGGCCGAATGGGCGGCGGAGAAAAGACGGCTACATAACTGAGCATGAGGCTCCATAGACCCGCCCACATCCATTAATAGCAGGAGCTTCACGGCATTCTTCCGAGTTCGCCTCCAGAGAAGTTCAATATCGCCGGCATTCTTGGCGGTGGCATCTATGGTCTGCTCTAAGTCCAGCTCATCCATAGGTCCAATTCGGCTTAGCTGTCTCAGGCGCTTTAACGCCAGCTTGATCTGACGCACATCGAGGATCAGGTCACTACGATAATTCCGGAACCTTCTTTCCTGAGCAACCTGAATTGCTCGCCCGCCTCCAGATTGGCCGCCGACCCGAATGCCGGCTGGATGTTGGCCAGAATGGCCGAACGGCGAGGTACCTCCCCGGCCAATCCAATAACCACCGCCATCGTGTTGCTCGGTTTGCTCTCGAAGCCGTTTTTCAAACTCTTCAAGTAACTGGTGCAAATCCAGGGTATCAAGAAGCCCCTTCCCTTCTTGGGTAATGAGCATTTGATTGGCGGGGTCTTTGAGCCACTCCAGAACTTGGTCTCTGATGTTGGCGGGCGGCTCTATGCCCTTGAAATACTCCTCAAAGGCAACATCGTACTGGTCATAATAGGCTTCGCTCTTGACCAGGATTGCCCGGGCCAGAAAATAGAGGTCGTCGAGGCTGGTGATATGCCCCTTGGCCAGCGTCTCCATCAGCGTCATCCATTCTGTGATTGACACTGGCACTTTTCTCCGCTTAAGTAGATAAAAGAATGGGGTGAACATGTCTACTCACGCCAACTAACGCCGTAAGTGCTAACCGTTCTATTGGTGAAGTTCCTGGCAAAATAGGCATGGTCGGTCTCTTTCTTGAGGAGAGCACCAATAAATGGTACCTCTTTAACTATACGATCATAAGAAATTCCGCCAACAATGAGAGCATATATCCAGTCAATCAGTTCGGCGGTTGACGGCTTCTTCCGGAACTCCTCAACCTCTCGCAGCATATAGAAGGCCTTTGAGGCTTCAGCGAGTAGCTTCTCCTGAATATCCGGGAAATGGACCCTGATTATCTTCTCCATTATCTCTGGGGTGGGGAACTCAATATAGTGGAAGACACACCGCCGCAGAAAGGCGTCCGGGAGCTCCTTTTCAGCATTACTGGTTATGATAATGACAGGTCGATGGACTGCGGTGATGGTTTCTCTGATTTCCGGGATGTAGAAAGACATTACGTCCAACTCGTTAAGAAGGTCGTTAGGAAACTCTACGTCGGCCTTATCGACCTCGTCAATTAGCAGAACCACCTGCTCCGTGGAGGTGAATGCCTCCCCAAGCTTGCCCAGTTTTATGTACTGTCTTATATCAGAGACGTTTGTATCGCTGAAGCGGCTATCATTAAGGCGCTGAACAGTATCATATACGTATAGGCCCTCCTGAGCCTTAGTTGTTGATTTTATGTTCCAGGCAATGAGGCGTTTACCTAGCCCCTGTGCAATGCTGGTTGCGAGTAATGTCTTGCCTGTACCGGGCTCGCCCCTGACTAGCAGCGGTCTCAGTAAGGCGATAGCCACGTTTACCGTCTTTCGTAAATCCTCAGAGGCAACATAGTCCGACGAACCCTGAAACTGGTCAAAATCAGTATTATTCACTTCGATATCTCCTCACTCTAAAGTCAACCTTGCTATTGTAACATGTATTGAGACATGATTCCAAGGGAAGATGGACATCTTCAGGTTGATTGAGGCCACAAGAGAGACAAGAGTTGTTGGCGTAGAACCACCTAGTGCGCAATGTTGACATGCCGGCGGAGCAGATGATACAGTAGCGGGTGACGACAGTTCCACCCGGCTCGCCGGCAAGAGCCGGCTCTTTAAGCCACAGGCAAAATCCTGCATTATGCTCTGGGATGAGGAGGTGACGGCAATGGCATAAGAAGACCAATTAGCGGCCAAAAGGACAAGCTCAAAATATTAGAGGAGGATAATTGATGAGAACGGTGATTTGTCTTCATGTGAAAAGCACAGTCGGTCACCGTTAGCCCCGACTGTAAACGGGTAGCCTACGCGGCTAAGAGGGGCAGAAGGTGGTTTGCTGTCGCTGATGGTCAAGAGGGGAAGAAATATGATCTTCTCAACATTTACGCCAGCGGCCCCAGCCAAGATGGGGATACCGCAGGTGGGGAGATCCTCAGCTAGACTCGATCGTTTTCGACTCGGCCGATCGCCTGCACTATCTTGCTCTGGAAGGCGACAGCATCTATCTGGTGGAGGAGAGGCTGAGGTGATAAATCACCATTCACCAAGGTAAAGGGAGGGCCGTTCTATACTTGACAGCGGCGTCAGTTGTGGTATAATGCCCTTTAGCCCACTGCAGGCTAACCGACTTCTTAAGGCAACCGGTCAAACTCTAGTGCAAGGGGGTGATATATTGCAGATGACAGGGGTCAAGCAACCTGGGAGAAGCACCTATGGGTCAGAGTAGCAGGCTAGCAAAGAAAGGAGTAAAGCGATGAAGAAAGCGGTCTATTTTCTATTAGCGGTAGTAATAGTGGCCGGTCTGACTATTACCGGCTGTGGTCCCAAAAAGCCTCAAGAGGCTGTGGAGCTCGAGTTACTTGCTATGCAGGCGGGAACAACGAGTTACGCCATGGCCTTTGCCATGGCCGATATTGTCACCAAGAACCACCCGTGGATCAACATAACGGCTGTAGAAGGGGGAGGCTCTGTAGGCAATCTGGGCGTTTTGGCTCAGAAGCCAGAAAAAAGAAGTACTACCTTGATTTTCACTCACGAGGCTTCCAACCATCGAGCCAGAGAGGGAATGGAACCCTTTAAGGAGCCGTATAAGGGTGCCCGGGCAATCGCAGTCCACACCCAGGGAGCAATATGGATTACCACCAAGGACAGAGCGATCAGCACTCCCCAGGATTTGGCAGGCAAGCGGATCATGCTTACTACGCGGGGAACTGACACAGCCTGGGTTTACGAGTGGCTATTCAAACGCTGGGGGATCTTCGATACCTTAGACCTCAGCTATGGCGGGGTTATGGCTCAGGTTGATTCATTGACGGATGGGTTGGTGGACGGTATCGGTACATCCTTCGGCGTTTCGTCCTCCCCCGGAGGGCAGCCGCCCTTCCAGCTCTCTGGACTGACAATAAAGCTGTTTTCGTCACGGCCGAACATTGGCTGGGTTGCTACTCCGCTTGAAGATATAGAAGCTTTCGTGAAAGAAAGCGGTTTTCCCATTGCCACATCAACAATACCGGCAGGAACCTTTGATAAGTTTGGCGTGAAACAGCCAGAGCCTGTACCGGGTTGGGGGAATGTGTATGGCTGGTGGGCTGATGTGGAGATGGATGAAGATATAGTATATGAGGTGACTAAGACAATCTACGAAAATGCTGATAAGTTCGCGGAAAGTGTTGGTCCAGCAGGGGCTCTCGTAACGCAGCAAACACTGAGTAGAGTTAACGTGCCTGAGGAACTCTTTCACCCCAGTGCCGCCAAGTTGTACAGCGAGAAAGGACTCAAAATGGGTTATTAACTTCAGCTTCCCATCAAAGTCAGGTCTTGCAGAGCGATAAAGAAATAAAAATGCGGCAGAGAATTAACGCTTCCTTGTTGCTGGACAGAGTGATACTGGTGCTGGCGTTAGCCATGGCAGCTTATCATCTCGTTGCTACCCAGTACCTGCTTCAAGACCCCTTCCGGCACATAAACACTCACCTGATGTTTGCCCTGGCGCTGGTATACCTGGCCGGTTTGAAAGGCAAACGCTGGCCGTTAACCTTGGCCCTTCTGCTATTAGGGCTGGCAACTACAGGTTACGTATACATTTTTACTCCTGAGTTGCAGCAGCGCGTAGGGTTTCCTACTACCGCCGACTTGATCGTCGGCGGTATATTAGTCCTTGTCATACTTGAGGCGGCTCGACGTGCTGTGGGAGTGGTCTTCACCATAATCGGGCTCATGGCCATTGCCTATGCCCTCGTTGGCTACTACTTGCCCCGACCCTTTCATACCACGGAGATTGAACTCTCCAGGCTGATTGCCGAGCTCTGTACTAATCTCACTGGACTTTACGGAACGGCACTGATGGTTTCGGTTAATTACATATTCTTATTCGTTTTGCTCGGCGGTCTGATAGGGGTATCCAGTGCCTCCAGGTTCTTTTACCAGTTTGGCCTGTTAGCTGGGCAGAGGATGAGGAGTGGCGCTGCCATGACCGCGGTAGTTGGCAGTACCCTGGTGGGCATGATTACCGGTGTTCCCGGGGCTAATGTGGCTATCACCGGTAACTTTACCATCCCTCTAATGAAGCAAGCAGGTTACAAGCCAGAGCAGGCTGGTGCTATTGAAGCGGCGGCCAGTACTGGCGGACAATTCATGCCGCCGGTAATGGGTGCCGCCGCCTTCATAATGGCCGGTCTAACCGGGATACCGTACATCCAGATCTGTATTGCTGCTTTCCTTCCGGCATTGTTGTACGCGGTCGCCAATGGACTTTACTGCCATTTCCAGGCATTGAAACTGAATATTGCCCCCCTGGGGCTTAAAGCGGATAAGAGAGAACTCCTATCAACCTCACCTAGCTTCATAGTGCCCTTTGCTGTCATTATCGTCCTTTTCTTGAAAGGCTTCAGCCCGATGTACGTTGCCTTCTGGGCAGTGGTGGCTACTTCTATCCTTACCCTGATTATCAAGCCCCGCCCCTCGGTAACAAAACTGCTTGGTGGCTTTTCCCGTGGGGCAACCATGGGAGCTGCCATTGGCATCGCCTGCGCCTCTATCGGAATAGTAATAAGGGTTGTAGCCATGACCGGACTGGGGGTTAGGCTGGGAAGTATTGTGGGTGACTTGAGTGGTGGTATCCCCATAATCGCCTTGATTCTCACTGCATTAGCGGCACTCGTCCTCGGTTGTGGTGTGCCGACCACCCCGGCTTACATTCTGGTGGGCATGATAGCGGCTCCTGTCCTGGTCAACATGGGCTATAGTATGATGCAAGCCCATTTGTTTGTTCTATATTTTGCCTGCATGTCAATGGTTACCGTACCAGTAGCTCCAGCAGCGCTGGTAGCCTCAAAGCTGGCCGGCACAAGCTTCATGAAAACCGCCGTTGAATGTGTCAAGCCGGCAGCAGTCGGCTGGATAGTGCCGTTTATTTTCATGTGGGTGCCTCTTTTGATATTGCAGCCTGGAGAAGTGACATGGTTCCAGCTCTTAGCCATAGTAGGTTTTATGACAACACTAGTGTCCTTGGAGGCGGGATTTGTTAATCACTACTTCCTGCCATGCACAGCTATGGAAAGGGCAATAGCGTTGATAGCTTTACCAATGCTGTTTCTGGGCATATTTTTAGAAAGCTCCGTAATACTTTTCGCAGTCATAGCACTGTTTGCTATTCTAACAATGAGTCAACTGCGGCGAAGGAAGCGGTCGAAATCCCCTGCAACCGAGACTCCTGCCGGGTGACAAACAAGGACAAAACTTTGCCCTGTTGCCGCTTGACCGAAGGCAGTCTGCCTGGTAACTGAATCTGAGGAGGGGGCAAGGCAAACAATGAGCAGAGAAATTATGACTGAGGAGGCAGGTGTCCTGACAATCAGCGGGATAGCCAGCTGTTTCACGGCCATCGCTTGGGCTGTCGATGAGAAAACAGCGGCTGATAGACTTTTGATAACGAAGGTGATAGTATAAGTAGGATTTTTTTCGTTAGGGGAACAGTATGGTAGAGGAAGGAATGCTTAGCCCGTATCGGGCTCTAGACCTGACTGATGGCAAAGGCTTTCTGTGCGGTAAGGTACTTGGCGACCTTGGCGCTGACGTTATTAAGATTGAACCCCCCGGGGGTGACCCCTCCCGAAATGTTGGCCCCTTTTTTCGGGATACTCCTGATCCAGAGAGGAGCCTCTATTGGTTTGCCTACAATGCTAACAAGCGGGGCATTACCCTTAATCTAGAGACCAGCGATGGGCAGGAGATATTCAAGAGGTTGGTGAGAGGAGCCGATTTCGTCATCGACTCTTTTCCGCCGCAATACATGGACGGGCTTGGCCTGGGCTTCCCAGTGCTGAGTGAGATTAACCCCCGGATAGTAATGACCTCGATCACCCCCTTCGGAAAGGATGGTCCCCACAGCCATTACCAGACTTCAGACCTTGTCGCCATGGCAACAGGGGGCCTGATGTTCCTCTGGGGCGATCCTGACCGGCCTCCGCTACGCTGCAGTGTGGAGCAGGCCTATCTCCAGGCTGGCGTCCAGGCGGCTGTCGGCACCATGATCGCGCATCACTGGCGACAGCTGACCGGCGAGGGGCAGCATATTGACGTCTCCATTCAGGAGGCGGTTACGGGCAGCGTGCGGTTTTCCCAGGAATACTGGGATACCCAGAAAGTAATCTACGGTCGGCATGGAGACCGCGATTTGCGGGGTCACATTATCCGCCGCGTGATTTGGCCGTGCCGGGATGGCTACGTCGCGTGGCATCTAAATACGGGGCTGTATGGACGGAGTCTTGGTTACCTCGCGGAGTGGATGGAGACTGAAGGTGCTGCCGGCAATCTTACCGAAGTTCCATGGGAACGGATCGATTGGAAGGACCTTACCCAGTCCCAGGCAGAGGCGTGGGAGGAAGTCTTCGCCCAGTTCTTTCTAACGCACACCAAGAGCGAACTTCATGAGGAGGCGCTAGAGAGAGGCATTTTCTTGTTCCCCGTTTCTACCACTAAGGAGTTGTTGGAGGATAAGCAACTGGCAAGTAGGGGCTATTGGAGAGAACTACACCATGCGGAGTTGGCGACTTCCCTTACTTACCCCGGTGCCCCTTTCCAATCAACCCAGGCCTGTGGGCAGTTCCGGCGGCGAGCCCCACTGGTCGGTGAGCATAACGGCCAGGTCTACATTGATGAACTGGGGTTCACTAAAGAAGAGCTTGTGACCTTGAAAGAGGCTAACGTTATCTGACGTTGAGGTGTACCAGTGGAGAGCAGTCACGCACTGCAAGACGTAAAGGTTCTTGATTTCTCCTGGGTGGGAACAGGCCCCAAGGCTACGATGTGTCTGGCTCACCATGGGGCAACGGTGATCAAGGTGGAGTCGATCAAGAGGCCCGACCTGCTAAGGGTAAGCTTACCTTATGCCAATGGTATCCCGGGGATAAATCGAGGGGCAAGCTTTGCTTCCATAAATAGCGGTAAGCTCAGCATTACCCTTGACATGAGCCACCCACGAGGGCCTGAAGTGGCCAAACGTCTAATCGCCTGGTCTGATGTCGTGATTGAGACCTTCCTCCCCAAGACAATGGAGAGGTGGGGGCTCGGTTATGAAGACGTTCGCCGGTTGAAGCCAGAAATAATCATGGTCAGCGTCAGCATGCAGGGGCAGACCGGACCTCATGTTGCCCAGCGAGGCTTCGGGACGACGCTGCCTGCCCTGGTCGGCTTCAGTAACCTGGTCGGCTGGCCAGACCGAAGTCCGGTGACCCTGGCTAACGCGTACACGGATTGGATCACCGTCTGGTATGGGGTAATCTCTATCCTCGGGGCTCTGGAGTGGCGAAGGAGAACCGGGAAGGGGATGTATGTTGACCTGTCACAATTTGAAAGCGGCGTATCATTCCTGGCCGCAGCGACGCTGGATTACAGCGCTAATCAAAGAGTCCAGGGTGCCATGGGCAATCGCTGCCCCGATGCTGCCCCCCATGCGGCCTACCCTTGCCGTGGTGATGACCGATGGTGTGTTATCTCGGTGTTTACCGACGATGACTGGCAGGGCTTTTGCCGGGTTATTGGTGATCCCGAATGGTGCCGACAGTCTAAGTTCGGCACCTTGCTGGCTAGGAAACAGAATGAGGAGGAGTTAGACAGGCTGGTGGGTGAGTGGACAGCGCAGCGCTCTGCTGAAGAGGTGATGGAGACGATGCAAGCGGCAGGAGTAGCTGCCGGAGTAATAGCTAACGGCAAGGATTTATTTGAAGACCCTCAGTTTAAGCACCGCCATCACTATTGGGCATTGGAGCACCCGGAAATGGGCGTGGCTAACTACGAGACTGTTTCCTTTCGGCTGTCGAAGACCCCTCCCGAGGTGCGAACGCCGGCCCCCTGTTTGGGGGAGCATACCGAATACGTGTGCCGAGAAATCCTGGGGATGCCGGAGCAAGAATTTGACCAGTTAGTGGTCGATGGTGTCCTTCAGTAGCAGCCGAAGCATGATATCATCAGCGCAATCAAGGAGGTGAAAATGGCATTTGTCGATAATCGGCAATTCATCGAGGCTTTAGACAAGACAGGGGATATAGTGCACATCAAGCAGGAGGTAGATTGGGAACTGGAGGCGGGGGCGATAGTGCGGCGAACCTGCGAAGTGGGTGGGCCAGCGGTTCTCTTTGAGAATATCAAGGACTATCCCCAAGACCGCCGCATTTTGGGTGCGCCAGTATCCACATTAAGAAGGGTGGCTATAGCCATGGGGTTTGCCCCGGAGACGCCGGTCAGGGAGCTCATCCGGGAATATGAGCATAGAATCCAGCACCCGGTAAAACCTAAGGTGGTCAGTGATGGCCCGTGCAAAGAGAACGTAATCCGTGGCGACGATGTCGACCTTTTCCGTTTCCCGGCACCGCTGATCCACGATGGTGATGGTGGCCGGTACATCGGCAGCTGGCATATCATCATTACCAAAGACCCGGAGAGCGACTGGACTAACTGGGGTGTCTACCGGACCATGGTTCACAACAGGAACCATCTGGCGGTGCTTCTCATGGCAACTCAACACCAGGGGAGAGTCTTTTACGGAAAGTATGCCCCTAAGAGCCAACCCATGCCTTTTGCCCTGGCTATTGGTGCTGACCCGGTGTGTACCATAGTTGCTGCCACCATGTTCCGGGCGGGGGAGAGTGAGGTTGACTACGCCGGGGCACTGCACCAGGCACCAGTGGAGCTGGTTAAGTGTGAGACCAGTGACGTGCTGGTGCCAGCCCATGCTGAAATAGTCCTCGAGGGTGAGATTATACCCGACGAGATGGTGCCCGAAGGCCCGTTCGGTGAGTATACTGGCTATCGACATGCTGAGCGGCGCCTGGTACCACAGTACCGGGTGAAAGCCATTACGCATCGCAATAACCCTATTCTTACCATGTCTAATGTTGGTATGCCGATAGGTGAAGACCACTCGCTGGCGGCAGTGACCTACTCCGTGATGCTGAAGAACCATTTCTTACGGCAGGGGATCCCCATCAATGATGTTTACTTTCCCCCCGAGTTTGCCTACCATCTGGCAATCGTGGGGGTAAAGGGCAGGCAGCCTGACGTCGCCAGACGGATTCAAGAGGGGATGACTCGTGCCCTGGCGCACGCCAAGGTGATAGTGGTCGATGAGGATGTAGACGTCTTCAACGTCAATGAAGCATTGCACGCCTTCTTGACCAAGTGTCATCCGATGAATGGGATACTGGCCAGCGAGCACGAACTGGTGCATCCGCTTATGGTTTTCCTGACCCCGCGGGACAGGGAGCAAAAGAAAGGATCGCTTGTGGTATTTGACTGCACCTGGCCTCTAGATTGGGATAGCGATACTTATGTCCCCCAGCGGGTTTACTTCAAGGAGATGTATCCCAGGGAGATCCAGGAGAGGGTGCTGGAGGAGTGGCACAATTACGGCTTCAAATAGGTAGCAGTCTGTGGTATGAATAATTCTTGGCCAAGGAGTAGTGATGACGGAATACGATACCTATGTCACCGCCCTGGATGAGATACCTCAGGGACAAGAAACCGAGCTCTTCGTCCGAGACCTGACGCCTGGGCAGCGCAAGTATTGTGCCCGGCATGTTGAGGCGGTAGTCTCCAGCGCTGCTGGTCAGTTACCGGAAGGGGAGTTACTGTGGGTCAGATTTAAGACCGGTGTTATCCACCCCGAACCGTGGCGAATCAAGATCGTTAACGAGATTTAGAGCCGGTGTGACTCTATTTTCGCCGTGGCAGAAGGAGGAGAAGAATGGCAGTCCATGATCTTAGAGGCTGGCTAGAAAAGGTAGATCAGTTGGGACGACTGAAGCGTGTCGACGGGGCAGACTGGCATCTGGAGATTGGTGCGCTCTCGGCACTCAATGTAAGAAGAGGGAATAGCCCGGTCTTGCTTTTTGACAACGTCAAGGGTTATCCCAGCGGCTACCGGGTGGTCACCGGCTCAACCGCTAATGCGGCCACACTGGGGCTTACCTACAATCTACCTACGCATTACTCTGACTCAGAGCTGGGCAAGGCTATAGCGGAAAAGATCCCGCAATGGGAAAGTAGTCTGGACAAGTTCGCTCCGCAGGTAGTTGATGCCGGCCCAGTGACCGAGAACATACTTGCCGGCGATGGCATTGACCTCTTCAAATTCCCGACGCCACAGTGGAATGACCGGGATGGGGGTCGGTATATTGGCACCGGTGATGCCATTATTACCGGGGATCCGGATACCGGAGAGGTCAATCTCGGCACGTATCGAATTATGATCCACGATAAGAACACCGTTGGCCTTCATATTTCGCCGGGAAAGCACGGGAGAATTCATGTGGAAAAGTATCATGCCCGAGGGGAAGCCTGCCCGGTGGCAGTTACACTAGGGCATCATCCGCTAAT
>SDBU01008486.1_pt1 | contig 11679 bp, 10 predicted proteins | sample 2277071 | NCBI WGS metagenome assembly SDBU01 (sample SAMN10397929, study PRJNA504765) | marine sediment metagenome | isolation source: marine sediment core GS08_GC12, 126 cmbsf | place: Arctic Ocean: Gakkel Ridge, Loki's castle | collected 2008 | reverse complement strand
GATGATACTACTATTATAAAAGGTGATGATAGCACTAAAAACGACATCATGGCCCGCATCAACGAGATCCAGGTGCAGATCGATAAAACCACCTCGGACTACGACGAGGATAAGCTGCGCGAGCGGCTGGCCAAGCTCTCCGGCGGAGTGGCCGTGCTGAGCGTAGGCGCCTCCACCGAGGTGGAGATGAAGGAGAAGAAGGCCCGCGTCGAGGACGCTTTGCATGCCACCCGGGCGGCGGTGGAAGAGGGGATCATCCCCGGCGGCGGTGTGTCCCTGGTGCGTGCCATCAAGGCCATTGACACCGGCAAGTTGGACAACGCCGACCAGAAGATCGGCGCCCAGATCCTGAAGAAGGCCCTGGAGTACCCCCTGCGCCAGATCGTGGAGAACGCCGGCCAGGAAGGGTCCGTGGTTTTCGCCAAGGTTAGGGACAGTAAGTCCAGTGACTACGGCTTTGACGCCCAGGAAGAGAAGTATGGCCAGATGTTCACTCTGGGCATCATCGATCCCACCAAGGTGACCCGCATTGCGGTGGAGAATGCGGCCAGCGTGGCCAGCCTGCTGATCACCACCGAGACCTTGATCGCCGATAAGAAGGAAGAGGAAAAGGCCCCGCCCATGCCTCCGGGAGGCATGGAAGGCATGTACTAGACTTCCGCCTTTAAGGCCCAAACTCTCAAGGCCGGTTCCGATTTATCGGGGCCGACCTTTTTGTTACAGTACCTTGGTAGACCGGGCTATTCGGGTGTTGTCACCCCCGCCTTTGGCCCGCCCCGCTTACAGCGGGATTTAGGTACTTCCAGCGGAATAGGGACGGGACTTGCAGCCCGGCCCGGCTGATCCGTCAGCTGGCGGACTGACCGCACAGCCAGGCGGGCGATGCAGATCGCCAGGCTGCATCAGGCTTGTATTCCAGGGGGAGCCGGTCCTAAGCTGTGGCCCCCTGACCTTCGCCAGGAAGCACAGGATGCCATTGAGGTCAACTGGGTGTTCTCGGAGCTAAGGAATAATTCGTAGTAAAATGATACCGACCAAATACCCGAACGGATCCCGGCCACGCAGACCCTTCACCCTGGGTGAAGAGATCGCCAACAGCCTGAGCCACGGCCTGGGTGCTGCGCTGAGTGTGGCCGGACTGGTCGTGCTGGTAGTACTCGCTGCCCGGATAGGTGATCCCTGGCGGATAACGAGTTTTGCCATTTACGGCGCCACTCTCATCATCCTATACCTGGCCTCAAGCCTGTACCACGGCGTTCAAAATCAGCGGGTCAAGCGGGTGCTGCGAATTATCGACCATGCCAGCATTTATCTCCTGATTGCCGGCACCTATACCCCGATTTTGCTGGTGAGTATGCGGGGAGCCTGGGGCTGGGCTCTGTTCGGCGTCATCTGGGGATTGGCCTTGATGGGTGTGGTATTACAATCTCTCTCTTTCCAACACCTGCGCCGCCTTGAACTGTTCACATACCTTATGATGGGCTGGCTGTGCGTCATCGCCTGGCGAGAGATGTCCGCCAGTATTTCCTCAGCCGGCCTGCTATGGATAGCCGTCGGCGGTGCGTTCTATACAACCGGTGTCATCTTCTATGCCTGGCACAAACTGCCCTATCACCACGCCGTCTGGCATCTCTTCGTCCTGGCGGGCAGCGCCAGCCACTTTTTCGCCATGCTCTTTCACGTCCTGCCGGGGGCTTGATTCCCCAATTGACAGTAGACAACCCACTACTCGCAGGGTTCGCCTCGCTGGCCCTTGACCCGCCCCCGCACTCCTCCGCTTAGCCGCCCATCAAGGGCCAGTCGTCCTCTCTAACAACACCCGGTCGTTCGACCTACCCGAGACTCCCCGCAGGTCCTCCCTGGGAAAGGTCGGCGCGTCCGACGATCGATGAAGAAGGTGCTGAAACTACAGCACTACTTTATACTCTGGGAGCATGAGTGCGAGATCGCCCGGTTCAGGGAGTATTACACCACGAACGGTACCATAAATCGCTCAAGAACCTGAAACCGATGGATGTCTATGAAGGGCGAGGTCAACAGATCCTGGATCGGTGGAAGAAGATCAAACAGAGGACGCTTCGGATGAGGCGTGAATTAAACCTTTGAAACGCGGAATGTCTTTCTTAGTTCTTAACCCCAAGTGTCCGGAAGGGTCTGAACCGATACACTAGTCCACGTAACGCACCGTTATGCCACATAATTGCAGCTCATACTTATCCAAATGCCGCTCGATCCATAACGATTATGACGACCAACCGATCTCGATAATATTGCCGCCAACTTCGAGAACGGCCGAAGTAAATTTAGAGGGTTTGTCATTAACCAAGAATAGTCGAAAATGAAAGGGGTGATAATGCGATTTCAAACGCGAGTGCTCTTAATTCTGACAGCTCTGGTTTTAGTTCCGATGACCGCGGTGCAATCTCAAGATACACTTGAGACCACCCAGGCACAGACCGTTGCCCCGGTAATCGTACGGGTGGAGGCTATCAATGTCTGCATGGGTATGGCCGTCAGTAAACTATATGATCGGGAGATGCTGCCGGCGGTGGTGGACGGCAAAACATATTATGGCTGTTGCACGACATGCATAGAAACGCTTAACAACGATCCTGAGAGCCGGCAAGCGGTCGATCCCCTATCGGGGGAAGTGGTGGATAAGGCCACTGCTGTCCTCGGCGCCCTGCCCGATGGGGTTGTGCATTATTTCGAATCGGAGGAGACCATGGCCCTATTCGCCCAACAACTCCTTGAGAAAAAAGAATAGAATACTTTCCTGATTCCTCCGTTCTGGGGTTTCGAATCAATAGCGATATAGAGGACAGCAGAAGACCGCGTTCTTAGAAAACTGGGTACTAAGGTTCCTTGGGAACTTTCTTGCGAAGTATAGATGCTGGGATATATTTTGTATCGGTTCATAGCCTTTCGGACAGTCAGGGCTAAAAACTAGATGAGACATTCTGCCTGATCTAAGATCTAGGTTATGCCCTTCGAAGAGATAGTAGCTGACGGTCTGATATTGGCAACTGTGGTGGCTGGACGGCGATTTCACCCTCGCGGGTAATCAAATCGAGGGGGCATTCAATTCCATTTCCTTGGCCAACATGCGCTCCAGCTGCACCAATCGGCGACCGATGACCGAGGCCAAGCGGGAAATCACCACGGCACTGATGTGCTCATCTTGTTCGCACAGTGACCGTAACTCTTTCCCGGGAATGCGCAGCAACTCGCCGGCTTGGACGGCATAAGCGGACATGGTAAGTTCATGGGGGGGGATCAGGGCCGACCAACCGATCAAATCACCGGGGTGGCGCACATCTATCTCAATTTCTTTTTCACTCAGCAGGATGATAATCGGCAGACAGAGCCTGACTGCGCCACTACCGACAATGTAAAAGTTGGCTGCTGCTCCACCTTTTTCAAATATCCGCTCTCCATTTGCCACTGTCACCACCTCGGAAATGGCCTCGATACTATTCATACAGTGGGTTTCGAGCCCCTTGAAAATAGCACAACTTGAGAGTATCTCGTTTTTGGACATCGGTGTCTCCCCAGTGTTAGTGTTTAGCGCTTAAGGCTCATCAAGTAGCCGGTCAGCGCCTCAGCGTCCTCGATGGTTAGGTCCTCCGAGGGCATATCATTCTCATAGAATCTTTGCGGATCCAGCAGCCACTGGTAGATCCAACCGGGCTTCAGACGTTCTCCCACGCCGTCCAGGGCCGGCCCGTCATCACCACCCTCACCGGCTATACTGTGGCACTCGGCACACTCATATTCGGTCTCATAGATGTCCTGCCCTTGACTGACCAGCGCTTCGGGGGGTGGCCGGCCGTCAAACGGGTCCCCGGGTACCCGGTCATCCTGCCAGGCCAGGTCGATGTAGTTCGTAATCAGCCGGATCTCATCGGCATTCATGCCGAACCACGGCATCCTGCTTTCCATCAACGGTCTTATCAAATGAGGCGTATTCAGGTAGTCGGCCAACCACTCTTTCTGCACCTTGTCGCCTTCAAAGGAAAGCTCGGGGGCCATATGGCCATATTGCCCATATAAGGAGTGGCAAGTGAGGCATTGATAGCGCTTGAGGACCTGTCCAACGTCACCGGCCGGTAGGGCCTGTCGAAAGGCCACCGATGATTCAGCCACCCTGGCCTTCAAGGTAAAAGGACTCTCGGAGAAACTCATCAGCGCCACGATAACCGCTGTGATCTCCTCAGGATCGAAATTGAAGGTCGGCATGATCATGTTTTCGCCAAAGGCCCGCGGTGTGTCCAGCTTCATACGCAGGAAGTCTCGAAGTCCCAGCCCCTCCTGATGTTCAACCTGGCCCCATTCCAGGTGATGCTTCCCCCAGTCTCCCACATCACTCAGTTCCGGGCCGATCTTCATCAGCGTCCTGGCTCCGGCCACGGCGTGGCAATTGAAGCATACCAGTTCCTTGACCAATGATTTCCCAGCTCCGATCAGGTCGTCACTCTTTAGCTGCCTCTCAAACCCATCATCCGCCGGGATCGAATCGGGTCCATCATTTCTCGTCGAGAATGAGCTTATCAGGTAATCTGCCAAAGCGTAGGCCTGGCTGTCGGTGAAGCCATAGCTGGGCATGACCGTCGCCGGCTGAAAATGGCTGGGGTTCTGCAGCCAACTGGCCAGCCAATCCCGTTTTACCTTATCACCGAGACGGCTCAATGCCGGTGCGGAGATACCTTCAAATCCGCCATTCCCATGTACCGCGTGACAGTCCTCACAGGCGGATTTCTTGAAGAGCCGCTCGCCCTCCGTCAGATCAGACCGGCCCACAGGTATTTTTTGCCGGTTTGGCGGTCCCGCCTCCCCGACCAGGGTCATTAGGTAGGCGGTGATCGAGAGGGCTTCACTTTCCTCAAGTTCATAGCCCGGCATCAGGGTGTGTTTCAGATAAGCCTGGGGATTCAATAACCAAGCCTGGAGCCACCGGGGCTGAACCTTGCGCCCGATGGTATCCAGGTTCGGTGCGATACGCTCCCTTTCGGGTAGCTGTTTGATCTCGTGGCAGGCGAAGCACGCGGCCCGGTCTATTATTTCCAGGCCCCGGTTAAGAATGGGCACACCGGACACGTTGCTATAGGCGTGGCAACGGGTGCAGCGGCTCTGAATCCATTCATCGGTCAGCAAGGGCCGCATGGCATGTTCATCGAACCCGTGAGCAGCCTCCACGGAAGTTCCGTAGCCGTTGCCGTCATGGCAGACCGCACAGCCGATCTCGTCAATGGGATGCGTCGCCAGGATTCTCTTCGGGTGAGTGCCAAACGGCTGTTCCTCATCCGCAAATCGCGGGTCGGCGTAGGAAAGGTGACAGGTAGTACAGCGATCGACTATGCCGTAATCGGTGTTATAGACCTGTTCAATCTTTGGCGTGGTGGCTTTGATTTGCTCGGCCCGGATCTCATCCGGCTCCATGCTTGCTAGTCGGCGGTAATACTCCTGTTGATATCCTTTCCACTCGGGCGTGACCTCCAGGTACAAGGCATAGGCGCTTAAACCAAGCAAGGTCAGGGCGATCAGCGCGAAGTATATTTTAGCCATCACTATTTCCACTTCAAATATTGAACCAAGGGGTGACCAGTATATATTTTACGTCAAACAGCAGTCGCAGGATAATTTTGATTGGCACCAGCACCATTAACAGCAACAGGCCCATGGTGATGGCATAGCGTACCAGCCCCAGGGACCGGATCCATTGCTTCAAGTATATATAAGGGAGGGTGAAGCCTAAAGAAAAGTATAGCAGCATTCCGGAAAGGCCGGCCCAGGCCGGGAGGTTGCGGGATACACCGGCGGATACCCTTTCCGTAGTCCAGGTTTCCCAGGGCCAGAACCAGGCCCAGTTCGGGCCGCGGAAGATCACCCCGATACTTATTAAGAGGAACCACAGGAACAGTCCGAAGGCAAAGACACTGACCGCGAATTTCCGCTCGGAAAATGAATAGTAGCCCGTCCCGGCGCGATTGGGATCGATATAAGGGATGGCCATCAAACCGAAGATGATTATCGTGGGTATCATAACGCCGCCGATCCAGGGATCGAAATAGACCAGCAATTCCTGGAGGCCGGCGAAGTACCAGGGGGCTTTGGCCGGATTGGGTGTCTCCGTGGGATTGGCCAACTCTTCCAGCGGGGCATTAAATACGATTGACGCCGCCAGCAGCAAGGCGATCACCGTCAAGGCCATCAACAACTCCCGTTTGAGCAGCTGCGGCCATACCGGTACCTCCTCCTCGGTTATATCCCGAACCTTGGAAAGGGTCTCCCCCCGGACCAGCGCCAGCACCCGGTAAGGGCGCCCTGCACCGGATTTGTCCTCAGGATTTTTGGTTATCATTATGCTCTTCTCCAGTCAAGGTACGGTTTTGGGCGGAGATACCGCCATCCTTCCGCACCCGCCATAAATGGACGATTATGAATACCGAGGCCACCAACGGCAGGGCGACGCAATGCAGTACATAAAACCTGAGCAGCGCGCTTTGGCCTACGATCGTGCCACCCAGCAGGGCGAATCGAACATCATTGTCGATGGTAGCGCCCAGGATATCCGCAAACGGCCCTCCATGGCCGATAAAGGGTGCCGAGCGGGCCATGTTGGTCCCCACCGTGATCGCCCAGAAGGCCAGCTGGTCCCAGGGCAATAGGTACCCGGTGAAGCTCAAAACCAGGGTGAGGACCAGCAGCATTACGCCAATCACCCAATTGAATTCGCGGGGCGGCCGGTAAGACCCGGTGAAGAATACGCGGGCCATATGCAGGATCACCAGCAGCACCATCAGGTGGGCGGCCCAGCGGTGCATGTTTCGCAGCACCCGGCCGAAGGGCACCACGTGGCGCAGGTCCTGCATATCCCAATAGGCTCGCTCTACCGTGGGTGTGTAGTAGAACATCAGGAACATGCCGGTGCCCGCCAGAATAACGAAAAGCAGGAAGGCCGTACCGCCCAGTCCAAAGGTAAAAGTAAACCTTATCCCGATTTTTTTGACGTAGGTGGGGTGGAGGTGCAGAAAGACATTCGAGAGCACTGCCAGGATACGGTTGCGGCTGGTATCCGGCTTCCCATGCCTGATGATGGAGCGGTACAACTGCGATCGAGTACCCGCTTTGTCTATATTTGGTGGTAGGTCATCGCTCATGGTGTTCCTCGAATGGCTTTTCATACTTTGAGCAGGAAGGCCCTTTTCTCACGCTGGTCGGTTTTACTCGCCTCTTGGACCGTGTCAACCACGATGTTGCCGGCCAGGTCGAGCGAGACGCCCACCCTGGGCAGCGGCCCCGGCGCCGGTCCGCCGATCACGTCGCCGTTCACATCGAAGAAACTGCCGTGGCAGGGGCACTTGAAGACCGACTCGGAGTTGAACCAGGCCACCGCGCAACCCAGATGCGGGCAGGTGGACTTCATGACATAAATGCTCTTTGGCTGCCGGACCACAAATATATTGTGCTCCTTGATCCATCTCGAATCGATGGTATCGACTATGTAGTCCTCCGGCGGGCCGATCTTGAACCGGGTGGGCGGCTCATACCTTACTCGCGGGAAAAAGAACCTCACCGATGCCAGGGACAGGCCGGTCAGCCAGACCCCGATACTGGTCCAACCGACCAGGCCCGACAGGCGCATCAGGAATTTCCGCCTGGGTAGGGAGGGGTTAGCTCCCTCGTCTCCCACGGTATTGATCACAGGTTCAGTCATAGAGCTACACTTTCCAATGTTTCGTCCGGCACTATCGCCGCGCCACCCTCATCCAGCTCGATGAGCATCATCGTGCAGGCATCGGCGGGGCAGGCGGCCACACACTGGCCACAGCGGATACAGGCCTCCTCATCCTGGATCATGGCCATGGCCGTGCCGCCGGAGTTTGTCAAGAAATCAGGTTGAGTGCTATCGATGTAATTTCGTTCTTCGGCTCCCAGCTCCAGTCTATCGAATGAGACCATTTCGATACACTTCATGGGGCAAGCCTCGGCGCAACGGCCGCACAGGATGCATTTGTCGGGATTGATGGCAACATTATAGAAGCAATGCAGGCAGCGTCCGGCCTCATACCGGGCGCTGGACTCATCCAGGGCCAGTTCAATCTCCACGATGCCGATGCGGCGCTCGATGGGGGTCATGGGTAGTGCTACCCTATCCCTCCGGTCGTAATCCCCCCGGGGGGAATAATGGCGCCGGTGCACGGCACTGTATTCCACCTTCCTTGTGGGGCGCGGTTTGCCGGTCAGGTAGGAATGAATGGACTCGGCTGCGGTGCGGCCATCCGACACCGCATTGATCAGACTGCGGGGGCCAAAGGCTGCATCGCCGCCGGCAAAGATACCGGCCTCCGTGGTGGTCAGCGTCGCGGGATCTACCTTGATGGTGGCGTTGGGATTGATTTCCACGCCCTCATTGGGGCCGATAAAAGTGGTATCGATGGCCTGGCCGATGGCCATGATAATCGTGTCGGCACTGATCAGGTCTTCGGAGCCTTCATGGAAGGTGGGCCGGAATTTGCCCTGTTCGTCAAAGATGCTCTTGACCGCCAGGGTCTCCAGCCCGATTGCCTGGCCCTCTTTCCCGACGATTCTCCGCGGCCCCCTGGAATTGTGCAGGAAAATACCTTCCTGGCCGGCGGCCTCGATCTCCTCCTCGTCCGCCAGCATGCCGCTCCGGGGCTCCAGGCAAACCACATGCACCTCCGCGCCGAAGAAGCGTGCCGCCCGAGCCACGTCTATCATCTCGTGGTCCCCCTGCGCGGCGGCCGGTTCCCCTGTGGTGGCCCGTCGAATGGCCGATCGAGCGACGTCAAAGGCTACATTACCGCCCCCGATCACTACCACGGTCTTGCCCAGCGCCACTACCTGGCCCAGGTTGATCTCTCTAAGGAAATCGATCCCCTTTAGTACCCCTGCCAGGTCTGAGCCATCGATGGGCAGCTCCCGGGCCTTCTGCGCACCGCAGGCAATAAATAGAGCGCTGTAGTCCTCCCTTAATTCCTTAAGGGTGACGTCCCGCCCGATCTTTGTGTTGTAATTGATTGTGACGCCCAGGCTGGCGATGAAATCGATCTCGCGCTGCAATAATTGCCTCGAAAGACGATATTCCGGGACACCCATCCGGAGCATCCCGCCGCCCACCGGTGAGGACTCAAAAACCACCGGGCTATATCCCAGGATAGCCAGATCGTGAGCGCAGGCCAGGCCGGCCGGACCGGCGCCGACGATAGCCACCTTTTTAGAGTGCGCCCGGGTCCCGGTCATCCCCAGCCGCGCTTTCAGATCCAACATCCGGGGGCTTTCAACACCGAATCTCTCGGTCAGGAAGCGCTTGAGGGCCCTAATGGCCAAAGGTTTGTCCATCCGTCCCCGGTTGCAGGCGCCCTCGCAGGGATGAGCACAGATCCGGCCACAGGCGGAGGCAAACGGGTTGGGCATGCGAGCATACCAATATGCTTCCTCGAACTGGCCCTCAGCCATCAAAGTGATGTAGCGCCCGGCCCGGGTGCTGACCGGGCAGGCATCGGCACACCTGACGTTGCGAACCAGCCAGGCCGCATCCTGCAGCTGGATCCGATAGTTATCCGCTCTCATAATCTCATTGACTGGTGGCCGTGGGGAAGATTAGTATTTGGCGGCGGGGCGAAAACGGTACAATCACAATATTAAGGCCACCCCAAAATTAATAGTTTATATACCCAACTCAGAGGTTTGCGTGCCATTTTCCCTCAATTCCCTGGGTAGCACACCCACCTGGGACCCTCACTTGAGAACATCATCTATCCGGCCGTTGGCCTTGGAAATCCCAATTATTGCAGCGCATGGACAGCGCTAGGGCCGTATGGACCCCATAAAAATCTAAGAGGCCTGCTTGCTGAATTCAAGGATTTACTTTTGATTTTTCCGATCGGCAGCTTGTGATCATGGGCCTGCGGTAGGTGCCGTGCGAGAAGGGATACCCCGGACAACGATCAGCGGTCGTTACGCCAGCTGGCCGATAGGGGAGAGGTGCGGTTCCGCAGCACCCCTCGTGCCCGGTAAAAGCGCCACGGCCAGGATTGATATTGCGAATTTTGTTTTTCATGTTATCGGGACTATGAGCGCAATGAATGCCCTGCAACCAAGTTATTTGATTTCAATAGATTATGTTTGCTATCTCGGGCCTTGAAATGTAACATCGACTTGGTGATAAGTAGAATATCATATTCTCGGGGGAGTTAGCTTTTCTTCATATAATGCTAGTTAGGCCGCGTTAAGATCGAAGAGTATAGTGATTCATCTTTCATCAAGTTATTGTGTGTTTCAAAATAACGCACAGATTTAACCAATCAAAACGCCGGTGTCTCGGCGAGGGGGGAAGTAATGAAACATTACAATCAAACCGTTAAGAACACCCTCTATGGTGTTCTATCGATGATGGTTCTAATCGCTACAGGCTGTCAGCAGCCGGATGCCATGTTGGAACAGAACAAAGCGTTAGCTGATCGCTTCCATACGGACATTTTTGTCCAGGGGAATTTAGATGTAGCCGACGAAATACTCAGCAGTGACTTTGTGGCCCACGCACCTGTTCCCCCGGAGTTCACGGAGGGTCCGGAGGGCATAAAGAAATGGTCCACTGCGCTACGCACAGGCTTCCCTGATGACTTGTGGATCGAGCACTATCAGATCATCGCCGAAGGTGACCTGGTGATGGTCCGCTTTGCAGGTGGCGGCACCCATACGGGCGAGCTGATGGGCGTTCCCCCTTCCGGCAATAGTGTCACGGTCACGGGGATCGACCTCTTCCGCATTGAGGGCGGCAAAATTGTTGAAATGTGGCAGGAGCAGGACGTCCTTGGCATGCTGCAACAAATTGGAGCGTTGCCCGCGCCGGAGTAGGTTAGGGAGCACAGTTGACGGTACGCGGCTGAGACCAGTAGGTTTCGGCCGCGTTGTCGTTTGCGGGGTGATACACACCCTGCGCCAGGTGCTGTGCGTCAAGGGGTAAGGTTTGCTGGGCGTTGTCATTAAATTCACTAACCAACAATCAACACCGGAGGGCACTCATGCAAATCTACTGGTATACCAAATCCATACCCGAATTTGCCGGCCTGCCGGATGATGAGCGCAGGCGGATATGGATAGCCACTCGATGGAAAGTCCTCAGGTACTGGCAGCTGTGGGCTATAGCTTTCGCCATCGGGTTTCCGGTCGGCTTCGGCCTCACACAGATCGAATCAACGTTCGTGCGCCTGCTTGTGACTGTTCTGGTCCTTGTGCCGCTGGGCGTGCTTTTGCGCCCGGTGGAAGTTCACCTGAGGCGGCGGGCTGTGCACGAGTTGGCGGATCGTCCACCATCACAGCAGCAGGATGGTGCCTGACCCAATTACCGGTATTGAGCAGTAAATCATAGGAGGTAACCCATGCCGACCTTCATACTTTTGACCAAACTCTCCCAGGACAGCCTGGGCAAGCTCCGGGACCGCCAGGAAGTGGGCACCCGCTGGCTGGATTCGGTGAAACAGGCCTGTCCCGACATCAGGTGGATCGACCACTATGCCCTGTTGGGTCCCTACGATTTCATGGATATCTACGAGGCCCCCGATCAGGAGGAGGCCGCCAAGGTAGCCATGATCACCATGGAAAAGGGGGCCGTGGAAGCCGAAACCTGGGGCGCCGTACCATACAAGCGTTTCC
>SDBU01008485.1_pt1 | contig 11681 bp, 9 predicted proteins | sample 2277071 | NCBI WGS metagenome assembly SDBU01 (sample SAMN10397929, study PRJNA504765) | marine sediment metagenome | isolation source: marine sediment core GS08_GC12, 126 cmbsf | place: Arctic Ocean: Gakkel Ridge, Loki's castle | collected 2008 | reverse complement strand
CTCTAATTGTTTTTGCAACCTCTTCAACAATCTTTTTCTTGTTTTCATCCATTTTAAAAAAAATCCTTTTAAATAATTTAAATGACTAGTTTCAAATAGATGTTAAAAATTTACAAGAAAAAAGACTAGTTCTATAGCTATAAGAGTATATATTAAAAAAGACACATCAATATCCTTCTACTTGAGGTGTTTTATAATTTTTTAATCATAAAGCAGCTGCTGTTGCAATCGCTGCAAATGGAATAAAACAGACTCTATTAAATATACCTGTTATGGTACCTGCCAAATTATCTAATCTTGTCCTCATTGCAGAGTCTTTTGCAAATATTTTAGCAACATAAGGAGTGTTTAATAAAAGGCCAAATCCCATTACTAAACCAGCTGTTATTGGTGAACCTAAGAAGAAAGCCGGAACAGCTACAGCTGCACAGATTAAAAGCGTTGCTAAAGATTGAATTTTGTTATTCAAGCCATTAGAGGATTCATCCCCTTTTATATATTTAAAAATTCTTTTTCCTGTCCCAGTTATACCTACCGCTCCAATGACTGGAGAGAGCGCTAAACCTGTAATAATTATTGGAAGTGAGAACATAAAAATTATCTCCTTTTATAACGTATTATTTTTTTCTATTAATTATGTTTATTACATTTTATATAATAAAAAATATTATATTTATAATAATATTATAGCAAAGTCTGCCTTATAATTAAATTAGAAAGAAATAATTTGTAATATTAAATAATTTAATTAACTTAAACATTTATTTAACTGGCTAATTAAAAATTAATTTATTATAATAAATATTATTACTATTTTTAAATGCAATTAAATATTCTTTAGTATTGAATATAAATAATGATGATTTTATACTTTTGCCAATTTATTCATTAAAAAATAACATAGGAAAAAAATATGTCAGTGTCAAGTCTTACTAGCCTAGTAACATTAAAAGACGATTCAAAAGTACCTGTAAGTACTCTTCAAACTGTAGCAAACTCCCTTAAAGCCTTGAATGAAACAAATGGTATAGCTCTTTATGATTTGTTTCAAATATGTAGAGATCCTAACTATAAACCAAAAGCAACTCCAATGGGAGATTCTACAACAATACTAAAAAAGTTTAGTTTAATGGAATCTGATGGAAGAATTCATCAAGATATAAAAGCAATTGTGTTAAACGCTCTTCAACTAGAGAGAGAAGTTGATATAAAATTAGTCTCTCCAGTGAAGAAAGTTTAGATTGAACTTCGTAAAAGATATAGTCTTTTAAACTTTTTTTCAGGTAAAAATCTACACTTTTAAAATCTTTTTTGAACGATAGATTTTATTTATATTTGGTAAAAACATCTTAGATGTTCATCCTACTTTAAATCAAAAAAGCTTAAATGAAATTATTTTATACATGTAAATAAAGAAAAATTTAGTTTAAATATTACAAAAATTACTACTTTTAATCTTTCTCTTTTAATAATTCAGCAAAATCAATAATTTTGTAAAAAATGTTCGGAAAAACACATTAAACTTCATTTTGCGAACAAAAATAAGAGGCAAAAAATGTTCGCAAAAAGCTATTTTTTAATATTTTCAATGTAATTTTGAGTATCGCTGTATAATATTTGACTTTGTAGCTATTTTAGTTTAAATTATTTATCTATAAATCAAGTATTTTTGAGGAATTTTAATATGATATCTAAAGATATTCGAAGAGGATTTTTAAACTATTTTAAGACTCAATCCCATACAGTTGTGCCATCGAGCTCACTTTTGCCGCAAGATGATCCAACACTTTTATTTACAAATGCGGGAATGAATCAATTTAAGGATGTTTTTTTAGGAAAGAGCAAAAGATCATATAAAAGAGCAACGACAACTCAAAAATGTATTAGAGCTGGAGGAAAACACAATGATTTAGAAAATGTAGGTTTTACATCTAGACATTTAACTTTTTTTGAAATGCTTGGAAATTTTTCATTTGGAGATTACTTTAAAAAAGAGGCTATTGGGTTTGCATATGATGTCTCTGTAAATGTTTTTGGGCTTGATCCAGATAAAATATGGGCAACTGTTTATACAGATGATGATGAAGCATTTGAGCTGTGGCAAAAACATCTTCCAATTTCTCGAATTGTTAGATTTGGAGAAGAGGAAAATTTTTGGGCTATGGGAGATATTGGACCTTGTGGACCTTGCTCTGAGCTTTTATATGATAGAGGAGAGAAATACTCAGATGCTAAATCTCCTATATATGATACTACAGGAGAGAGATTTTTAGAGTATTGGAATCTAGTTTTCATGCAATTTAATAGAGATGAAACTAAAAAAATGAGCCCCTTGCCGAATAAATCGATTGATACAGGAGCAGGATTAGAGAGAATAGTTGGCTTAAAAATGAAAGTAGAGTCTGTTTTTGAAATAGATATCTTTCAAGAGCTAATTCATGAAATTGAGAAAATTTCAAAAATCAAATATGACAAAGAGAATAAAGATCTTTCGCCAGCTTTTCATGTAATATCGGATCATATTAGATGTTTAGCATTTGCGATAGCAGATGGAATAATTCCAAGTAATATTGAAAGAGGATATGTTCTTCGAAAAATACTTAGAAGAGCTGCGAGATACGGAAAACTATTAAAATTAAATGAGCCATTTTTAGCAAAAATATTGCCAACATTGAGCTCTATTATGGGAGATGATTTTGAGGAACTAAAAGCATCTGAGAGACGAACAGCTGAAATCCTTACATTAGAAGAAGAGCTTTTTATAAAAACTCTAAATAGAGGCGGAAGCTTAATGCAAGATACTGTATCTCGAGCTAAAAAAGAGAAAAGACAAATTTTAGGTGAAGAGGCATTTAAATTAAAAGACACATATGGGTTTCCGATTGAAGAGATTTTACTACTCGCAAAAGATGAACATTTAAAAGTAGATCTTAAAACTTTTAATGACTTGGAAAATGAAGCAAAAGACAGATCAAAAAAAGCACAAGAAAAGCATTTACAAACATTTGATAAAAACTTTTTTGAAGATTTCACAAAAACGCACTCTGAGAGCATTTTTGCGGGACATAAAAGTTTTGAAACTGAAAGCACTATTTTAGCTATTATCGACAAAAACGAATTCACAGATGAACTATCTTTAGATGAGTGTGGAATTATTATATTAGATCAAACCCCTTTTTATGCTGAGATGGGAGGGCAAGTAGGAGATAGAGGAGAAATTTTTATCGGGGAAAATCTTTTCAAAGTAGAAGATACACAAACCCCCTATCCTGGAGTTATTATACATATTGGAAAAGTTACAAATGGTAAATTCACAAAAGGAAAAAAAGTAAAAGCAAAAATAGATATTGAAAGAAGAAAAAAAATCGAAGCAAATCACTCTGCAACGCATCTGCTTCATTGGGCTTTAGCAAAAGTTCTAGGTGAACATATAAAACAAGCGGGATCTGTTGTCGATGAAAAGCGTCTACGTTTTGATTTTGATCATCATAAAGCTCTATCTTTAAAAGAGATTCGAGAGGTAGAGAGAGTTATAAATGAAAAAATAAGAGAAAACATAAAAGTTACAGATTATGAAATATCTTTTGAAGAGGCTCAAAAAGATAACTCAATAAAACAGATCTTTGGGGAAAAATATTCAGATGTTGTAAGAGTTATCGATATGGGGTTTGCAAAAGAGCTTTGTGGCGGTGCTCACACAGCATATACTGGAAATGTTGGCTATTTTAGAATTTTCAAAGAGAGCTCAATCGCACAAGGCGTTAGAAGAATAGAGGCTACAACTTCGGCAGCAGCAGAAGATTTTGTCTATGATACAGAAGATGTTATGAAAAATTTAGCTATCAACTTAAAAGTTCCTGAAAATCGATTAGAAGAAAAGATACTATCTCTCATAGCTGAGAATAAAAACTTATATCTAGAGCTAAAACAAGAAAAACAAAAAGAGCTAAAAAATCTAATTTCTAATCTTGTTAAAAATGTAGAGAAGATAAATTCAGTTAATTTGATTACTGAAAAGATTTCAATAGATCCTAAAGATTTAAAATCTTTTTCTGAAACAATACTTCAAAACGTCAAGTCTGCTGTTATAGCGCTTGCTTGCAAGGTAGAAAATCGATATCAATTTTTTATTAAAATAAGTCCTGATCTAATCGATAAAAATATCTTTGCAAATGATCTAATAAATGAGATCTCACCGATCATAAATGGGAAAGGCGGTGGTAGAAAGGATACAGCGCAGGCTGGATCTACAGATTTTGAAAAGATTGAAGATGCATTTAATAAAATCAAAAAAATCCTACAAGAAAAACATTAGTGATTGCAAATCTTGAATCTGCATCTTTAGATTTTTTAATTGAGAATATAAAACCTAAAAAATACATTTTAATCGATAATATTTTAGATCCAGAAATCGCTACCATAATATCTTTTATAAATAAAAAATTAAAAAAAGATATTTTGATAATATCGACAGACAGAAAAAAAGATCTGCTTTATAAAAATCTATCATCTTTTAACAAAAATCTTTTAGAGTTTCTAGCTTGGGAGAGTCTGCCTTCTGAAGACATCAAACCGAGCCTTGATATAATTGCTCAAAGATTTGATGTTTTAAATAAGTTAATCAAAAGTGAAAAAAACAATATTTTAATATGCAGCTTGCATTCACTACTTCAAAAAACGATTTCAAAAAAAAGAGCAAAAGATCTTGTTTTAAGTTTAAAAATAAATGACACAATAGATTTTGATAACCTCATAAAAAAGCTTGTTCATTTTGGCTACACAAGATCAAATATAGTAACAGATAAAGCTATGTTTGCTGTTAGAGGCTACATAATAGATGTATTTCCAATTAATGAAGATTTAGCTACTCGTATAGAGTTTTTTCAAGATGAGATTGAATCTATTAGAACATTTGATATTGAAACTCAAAAATCTATTGAGAAAAAATCAAAGGTAGATATTTTTTATGCAGATGAGCTCAAGCTTTTAAAAGAAGATCTAGGATCGAAAGATCTAGGATCTTCAAACTTAGAATCAATTGTAAGTTATTTAAAAGATGATTTTATTGTAATATTTGATGATCTATATCAAATTGAAGATTCTTTAATTTCATTAAATAGTTTAAATATTAAAAAATCTAAATATTTTTTAACTTTTGATGAACTTTTAAAAGGTTTTGATAAAAACGAAAAGATCTATTTTTCCGAGAAGAACATAGATGATTTAACAAAAGTAAAATATTTAGATAAAGAGACAAATTTTCAAAATATTGAATTTGAAATTTTTCAAAAATTATTAAATACTTTTCATTTTGAACATTCTTTTATCTCTTATTTTGATTTTTTAAAAATCGATAAAATTGAAAATATTTTAGATCACATTCCAACTTTTTTAGAAAAAAAATTAAAAATTACATTTTTAGTACAAAATGAGGCTGAAAAAAAACATCTTTTAGAACTGCTCGCTTCAAAAAAGATCTTTTTAGATAAAAATATCCAAATTACAAATGGATTTCTCTCATCAGGTTTCATCATATCAGATATTTTTACTTGCATCATTCCTTATAATGAAATCACTAAAAGAAAAGTTATCAGAAGACAAAAGTTTAGAGCAGCATATCATATACCATATGCAGAGTATCACAATCTTCAAATCGGTGATTTAGTAGTTCATTTCCATAGCGGTATTGGTAAATATTTAGGCTGTGAAAAAAATACAAATCACTTAGGAATTGAAACTGAATTTTTAGTAATACAGTATGCTGAGAGCTCAAAATTATATGTTCCTCTCTCGCAAGCTCATTTAGTAACAAAATATATTGGAGCTGCAGAAGAGAGACCCGCATTGACTATTTTAGGCTCCCCTAAATGGCAAAAAACAAAAGCTCTAGCTCAAAAACAGATCATTGGCTATGCATCTGATCTTTTACACATCCAAGCTCAAAGAGAGCTAGAAGGTGGGATAATTTATGAAAAAGATTCAGAAGAGACAAAACTTTTTGATTTAGATTTTCCATATACGGAGACTCAAGATCAGCTAAAAGCTATCGAAGATTGCAAAAACGATATGACAAGTAAAAAAGCTATGGATCGACTAATTTTAGGTGATGTTGGCTATGGAAAAACAGAAGTTGCTATGAGGGCAGCTTTTAAAACTGTCTTTGATGGAAAAAGGCAAGTAGCTGTTTTAGTTCCAACAACAGTTTTAGCAATGCAACATTTTGATACTTTTAAAGAGCGAATGTCTTCTTTCCCAATAAATATTGATGTAGTATCGCGTTTTAAAACGGCTAAACAAAACAAAGAGACTCTTAAGAATGTAAAAGATGGAAAAGTAGATATTTTAGTAGGTACACACCGTCTTTTATCAAAAGATGTCTCATTTAAAAGTTTAGGACTTATGATAATCGATGAAGAGCAACGTTTCGGTGTTAGAGCAAAAGAGCATCTAAAAAAATTAAAAAAAGGCATTGATTGTTTAACTCTTAGTGCAACTCCAATTCCTAGAACTTTATATATGTCACTTATCAAAGTAAAAGATATGTCCGTAATCAATACTCCTCCACAAGATAGATTGCCTATCAAAACAATTATTGCTGAAAATGATGATGAAATCATAAAAAATGCAATTTTAAAAGAGCTCTCTAGACAAGGCCAAATCTTTTTTATCCACAATCGAGTAGAGAGTATTTATAACAGATTAGAGCACATAAAAAAATTAATTCCAAAATTAAATGCTTCTATTGTACATGGACAAATGAGCTCAAACACGGTAGATAATATTTTTCATAAATTTAAAAAAGGTGAAATCGATATCTTATTTTCAACAACTATTGTTGAAAATGGAATCGATGTTCCGAATGCAAATACCATCATAATTGATAGAGCCGATACCTATGGTTTAGCAGATCTATATCAACTAAGAGGTAGAGTCGGTAGATGGAATAGAGCAGCTTTTGCATACCTTTTAATTCCTAAAAATAGACAGCTCAGTGAAATATCTCAAAAAAGATTAAATGCTCTTTTAGAAACACCCGGCTTTGGCGGTGGTATGAAAATAGCAATGAGAGATTTAGAGATCAGGGGCGCTGGCGATATTTTAGGAGTAAAACAATCCGGTCAAATCTCAAACATCGGTTTTCATCTATATTGCAAACTTTTAAAAAGAGCAGTTTTGAGCATCCAAAACAAGAAAAAAACATCTTTTATTGAAACCAAGATGGAATTTCCATATAAAGCGTATCTGCCAGAAGACTACATACCACATGAAAATCTTCGTATGGAGATCTATTATAGAATTGGAGAGGCTCAGAGTTTTGAAAAAATTGATGATATTGAAAAAGAGCTCGATGATAGATTTGGAAAAGTACCTACGCAAGTAAAAGAGCTTCTCTCAATTAGTAAAATTAAAATATTTGCAAATCAACACTCTTTTACCTATCTAAAATTTGGAGATTTTTTGCTCTACTCAGAAAGACAACATCTAGATAAAAAAATCCAAAAAAACCTTCCTATTCCTAAAAAAACAGATATTTTGAAATTTGAAAAAGATGTAATTTTACTTTTAAAAAACAGTTTTGATCTTTAGTGTCATCGATTCTTTATTTCCGTTTATCTATTAAAATTTATTGGTTTAAAATCTATTTTTTTTATTATAAACTTAAAATTATTTTTTTCAAACATATTCCAATAGTGAGGAAAATCTATGTATAGAGGTTTATTAATTTTATTAGTTTTGAGTATATCTTCGCTTAAAGCAGAGCTAAATAGTTGCGCTAAGCCTGAGCCTTGTTGTGATATTCCAGCAGAGCCTACAATAGCTGCTTATAACTCCCCTGCAAGAATTGATGTTTGTGGATCTAAAGATACCTATCTAACGCTTAGTTTTATTTATTGGAAGATAGAAGAAAATATATTTGTTGCTAAATTTAAAGCAGATGGATCAGACACGACCAATAATAGAACAAAATATAGTACAATGGACTACGATTATAAACCAGGCTTTAAGGTAGGACTTGGATATAATTTTCTGTATGATGATTGGAGTGCATATATTGAATATACAAGATATCATGCAACAAATTCTGTTTCCAGAAGTAGACCTAGCTGGGCACAATTTATGGAACCTGTTTATAACCGGACAACAGCAACTTCTGGAAGTGAAATAGATTTTAAGCTTAAATTAGAGTATGACTTTTTAGATTTAGATCTAAGTAGATGGCAATATGAAGGTCAAAAATTATTATTAAAAGCATTTTTAGGACTTCATGGAGCTAAATTGGATCAAGACATCACATCTATTTTTAAAATAGATAGTCTTAGTGTTACAAATAATTCAATTTTTACTTTAAAGCAGTGGTTTATTGGTCCTAGGATTGGTTTTTTTTATAAATGGAAACTATTAGATTATCTTAGCCTTACAGGAAAAGGCTCCACAGCTTTATTATATCAAAAATTTACAAAAATATTTTTAAGACAAGAAGACCAAGATACTCTTCCTGCTGGAGCTACTACATTAACTACTACTGAGAGAAGCAGAAGTTCTGTAAATGGCCTATTTGAATTAATGATAGGGTTTGAATATGACAAATATTTTTATCGAAACAAATATCATTTTAATTGTTTAGCTGGATATGATCTTCATGGTATTGCATCACATATTTTACCCCCAGGTTGGCTGGCTTTACATGGTTTAACTTTAACTGCCAGATTAGATTTTTAATTTTATGAAAAAAAATAAAAAGTTAAAAACGAAGAGAAAATAATGAAAATTTTTAAGCCGATAATTTTATCATTCTTTTTATTGATCTTGCTCAGTTTTTTTTGTACCAGCTGCGGAATGCCCCCTGGAGGAGGTGGTGGTGGTGGTGGTGAAACTCCCACTGGAGAAGTTGATGTTGGAATAAATCGCCAACTTAATCCAGATCCTATAATTACTCCAGTTCCTTCTTAAATACGAAAAAAGAAAATTTAAATTGGTTTATAATTTTAATAAAAATAGATTGAGAGTAGTTCTAATTAATATCTCTTTTATAAGAGCCTTTAACAGATTTTTTCTGCAACTCTCTTGCCTTTTTTAGAATTTCTATGCCTTTTTCAACATGATCTTTGGTAAAATTCTCAAAAACAAATTCTGCACTTTTTTTTGTTTTAATACCATTTTCATTGAGAGGCAGATCTGATATCAAAAGCAGAACGCCTAGAGTAAATTTTCTTTTATAACTTGCAGTGAAAAGAGTTGCACACTCCATTTCGATGCCTTGTGCTTTCGATGCTTTTAAAGTTGTTTTAAAATCTTCATTAAACTCCCAAAATCTCATATTTGTCGTAAAAGTAATGCCTATATGATAAATAGCTTTTTGATCTTCTAAAACTTCAGTTACCGCTCTTTGCATCAAAAAATTTGCTAAAGCCGGCACTTCTTGAGGAAAATAATAATCAGATGTCCCCTCTCCTCTAATCGATGCCACTGGCACTAGATATTCCCCTACTTTATATCTTCTTCTAAGGCCTCCACACATCCCTAAAAGAATAGATGTTTTTATCGGCAGAAATGAGCAGATATCAACAACTAAAGCAGCAACTGGTGAGCCTATTTTAAAATCTAAAATACTAACTTTTTCTTTAGGAGAATGCGCAACTTTAAAAGTAGAGCCCTCAAAAATTTTAACATCTCTAGATTCAGCAAAATAATGAACGTATGTTGGAAAATTAGTTATAATTAAATTTTCTTGAAAATCCTCAGCTTTGCTACCGGAGTATCTCTCCAGCGTTTGCAAAGCAACTTCTTTTTCCATCTCATTCATATTAAACTCCTATTTTGTTAGCTTAGCGAATAATTATAAAAACATGCAAGGTTTTAGAATTTGCAAAATATTAAAAAATCCATCAAAATAGGAGATAAAATAAATTAATTTTTAAAGGGTATAAAATGAGAGAGCTATCTACCAATGAGATTAGATCATCAATGAAAGTAGAAATTGATAATGAACCATATGTTGTCGTATCTAATCAATTTGTCAAACCCGGAAAAGGACAAGCTTTTAATAGAATTAGAGTAAAAAATTTATTAACAAGTAGAACAGTTGAAAAAACTTATAAATCTACAGAAAAACTAAAACTAGCTGACGTTGAAGAGACATCGATGAGACTTTTATATTTAGAGCAAGATGGAGCTGTTTTTATGAATGATGAGACTTTTGATCAAATCACTGTCTCTTTTAGTGTCGTGAAAGATAATAGAATATGGCTCAAAGATGATACTGTTTATGATCTTATTTTTTATAAAGGTGCAGTTATCGATCTGATCCCCCCAACTTTTATGGAACTTGAAATTACAGAATCAGAGCCTGGATTACGTGGAGATTCAGCATCAGGTAGAGTATTAAAACCTGCTATTTTAGAAACTGGTGCTAAAGTCCAAGTGCCGATCTTTATAAATCAAGGTGAAAAAATAAAAGTCGATACAAGAACAACTGAATATGTCTCCAGAGTTTCATAAGATTTTATTAGATCGAGCTTTGATGCTCAAAAAAACGCGTCTTTTTTTTGATGAAAAAAACATAATAGAGGTTGATCCTCCTCATCTTGTAAAACATCCATCAATAGATTTACATATTGAATCTATCCCAGCCTCCCCTTTCAAAAATGATATTGCACATCTGCATACTTCTCCCGAATATATGATGAAAAGATTAATCGCTAAAGGATTTGAAAATATCTATTTTTTAAACCACGTTTTTAGAAAAAACGAAATAGGTCAAAAACATAACATTGAATTCACAATGTTAGAATGGTATCGATCTAATACAAATTTTCAAAATTTTATAGATGAAAACATTGATCTTATAAAACTTTTTGTAAAATTTAAAAATTTTATAAAAATATCTTATTTTGATCTTTTTTATGAAAAATTCAATTTAGATATTTTCAAATTTTTTGAAAAAAAAGATCTTATAGATAAATGTAAAGACTTAAATATTCAAATCTCTAATATTCAAAATATTGAAAAATCAGATTTATTAAATCTTCTATTTGATCACTTTTTTGAAAAATTTTCTAAAAAAGATGTTTTGTATTTAATCTATGATTTTCCAACTCATGAGGCTGCTTTAGCTAAAATATCTAAAAAAAATGGAAAAAAAGTTGCTCAACGATTTGAGTTTTTCTTAAATAATCAAGAGATCGCAAATGGCTATTTTGAGCTAAATGATGAAAAAGAGCTGCGAAAAAGATTTGAAAAGATAATTTCTATAAAAAAAAATCTCAGCTTAGATGAAAAGTTTTTAAAATCAATAAATCATATCGGAGATAATCTATATGGCATAGCTATCGGTTTTGATAGGCTTATGATGCTTAGACATTCTACTCAAAATATTGAAGATGTTATATATTGCTCTTATTTAAATATTTGAAATTCTAATTTTTCAAACAAAAGATCAAAATATTTATATAAAATATTTTTTGAATTCTAAAAATTAATCTGTTATTTATGAAATTAGATATAAAAAAATAGGAGATATAACTATGCCTGTTAATTTAAGAGGTAGAAGTTTTTTAACTTTAAAAGATTTTACACCTAGAGAGATTCATTATCTTTTGGATTTATCAAAAGATTTAAAAAGTAAATATAGAGCTGGAATAAAAGGAGATCTTTTAAAAGATAAAAACGTAGTTTTAATA
>SDBU01008484.1_pt1 | contig 11681 bp, 12 predicted proteins | sample 2277071 | NCBI WGS metagenome assembly SDBU01 (sample SAMN10397929, study PRJNA504765) | marine sediment metagenome | isolation source: marine sediment core GS08_GC12, 126 cmbsf | place: Arctic Ocean: Gakkel Ridge, Loki's castle | collected 2008 | reverse complement strand
GGCATCTTTGCCCATATTTAGCTGGTTTCTTCCTCAGCTATTCGACATTGAAAAGCCACTACCCATTACCCTGGGATTCGTGGCGATATTCCTGTTAGCTGTTATTAGGCGGCTAACAGCACCGCGAACCATATTTACTACTTCAGTAACCTTAAGACAGCTATTGGTTAATCGTCTAATTTTTGACCGTGACATACGGGACAGGAAGGCCTGGATACATCAAAGACTGTCTCCACAAGAAAAGGAAGGAAAGGGTTAACTCTAAGAAAATGAGGTGTGCTACCCATCCTGATGTTGAAACTAACCTGAGGTGTGGTAAGTGCGGTAAGCCAATATGCCCTAAGTGCCTGGTGCAAACCCCGGTAGGAGCCCGATGCCCAGATTGTGCCAAGCTATATAAGCTGCCTACCTTCCGCGTTTCTACCCAATACTACCTGAGAGCCGTAGGAGCCGGATTAGGTATGGCTATTGTTTGTGGCGCTGCCTGGTGGGCAATAGACTGGATAATTCCTATCTTCTCCTTCAGTATATTACTGGCTTATGGTGCTGGCTACGCCATCAGCGAGGTAATCAGCCGCGTGGTTAATCGTAAGCGAGGCACAATACTAGCTATTATTGCCGGCATAGCTGTAGTCATAAGCTACTCTATTACTCTTATTCTCGAGGGCGGTTTCCCTTCCGGCCCGTTTAACATATTGTATGATTTATTAGCCCTGGCGCTGGGTATCTTTATCGCTGTCACCCGCTTACGCTAAAATAAACCCTAAACTAGATAGGAAGTAACGGTTCCAACACCAGAAATGTAAAGAAGATAGTTACTGCTTGTCCCTTCTGCCTCCAAATGTTTGACGACGCAATTAAAGGCAAAGGCTGTTGACAGCAATAGCAGACTGTAGTAATGTGCTGTTGCCCGTAAGCTGGTAGATCTCCGTCAGTATCACCACAAGAGTTAATAATCTAATAGGAGGAATAGCATGAGAAAAGTAGCTGTAGTTGGTGTTGGAGAAACAAAATTTAGTGGCTCCCAAGATAAGACAGGGGTAGAGTTGTTTGCTGAAGCAGCTATGGATGCCCTCAATGAATCAAACCTGACGCCAAAGGATATTCAGGCTCTGTTCCTCGGTAATTGCTTGGGAGATTTCTCTGAGGGGCAAGCTATGGTTCAAGCTTTTGCCGCTGAAAATATCGGTGCCCTTAACATTCCGGCTAATAAGTATGATGGTGCCTGTGCCTCAGCCAGCATGGCAATAAGAGATGCCTTCATCTGGGTTGCTTCCGGCTTCTATGACATAGTCTTGGCTGGTGGTACAGAAAGAGCTGCCACCATGGGCACACCATTAGCCACACGAACCTTTGCTATGTTCAGCGATGCTCGCTATGAATACCCATCTGGCATTACCTTCCCTGCTCTCTTTGCCATGTTAGCCCATCTCTACTCCAAGAAATATAGCATACCTTTAGAAAAGCTTAAGGAGCAAATGGCTGCGGTATCGGTTCAATCCTACCGCTATGGCATGCTTAACCCCAAAGCACACATCCACAGGAAAATAACTATGGATATGGTGCTCACTTCCTTTATGGTATGCTCACCACTCCAACTACATGATTGCTGCCCATTTTCAGATGGGGCGGCTGCTGTTATTCTAGCCTCAGAAGAAAAGGCAAAGAAACTCATCAATAAGCCAGTTTATATTATTGGCATTGGTCAGTCTTCATCCGGTCCTTTAGCCAATCAACAAGAATATTTGCCCCGGATTAGAGCCAGGGAAATATCCGCTAAGCAAGCTTATGATATGGCTAGGCTTACTCCTCAAGATATAGATGTCTGTGAACTTCATGATTGCTTCAGTATCGCTAGCTTAATTGCTGCCGAAAGTCTCGGCTTCTTTGACTTTGGCAAGGCAGGTGAAACCTGGATGAAAGGCGAGGCTGATATTGGAGGTAAAATAGCTATAAACCCCTCCGGTGGGCTAAAGGCTAAAGGTCATCCTATAGGAGCCACTGGGGCTGGTCAGGTATACGAAATAGTAAAGCAATTGAGGGGTGAGGTAGAAAGTGGGAGGCAGGTAGAAGGAGCCAAAATAGGGATGACCGATACCCTAGGGGGTAATGGCGGCACAGTCTGTAACCTGATTCTCCAAAGAGGTTGGTAAACTATAACTTAATTCTAAGGAGGCTGAAAGTGGAATATAAACTTACTTTCAAAGACTATAATGAGGCACTCAAGAAAAATAAACTATTAGGCTTAAAGTGCAAAGAGTGTGGTGCCATCACTGTGCCACCAAAGATAGTTTGTCGAAAATGCACTAGCCCAAATCTCAATATTGTTGAACTGAATGGCAAAGCTAAGATTCAAACCTTTACCACTGTTTATGTAACTTCAGAAGGGCGCAAAGATGAGATTCCTTATATTATAGTATTAGTTGAACTTGATGAAGGTCCCTGGATAATGGGTAATTTAATCGATATTGACCCAAATGAAGCAACTATGGAACTAATCGGCAAAAGAGTGAAGATGGGACACAAAGTATTCCCTGGCGATAAGTACTCCGCTGGCGACGGAGCTAGACCACTGTTTAGCTTCGAAACTTAAAGCTCAATTATAGTCGATAATTTACTAAATGACGAATAGATTATGACTAGCGAAAAAAAGAAAACAATAAACAGGCTGAAAACAATGTACCCACTTCGGGCTTTGATAGATGGCATGTATCAGCGAAGTGTTGAAGCTAGTAAGGCGGGAAAACCCACGGCTTGGTGCATGGTTAACTGGTGGGAGGGTGACATTATCCTCAAGGCCATGGGTATAGATGCTGTCTACCCGGAAGATTATGGTGCTGTCTGCGCTGCTTTTGGAACTGCCCCAGCTTATCTTGACCGCTCCGATTCGGATGGCTTCCCTACCCATATGTGTGGCTATGCCCGAAACTGCATAGGCTACACTGCCACAATGACGGATTTGGGGGAAATACCGCCCGAGGCGCCTATAGGAGGAATGCCAAAACCGCTACTATTATTGAGTTCAGGCAGTCTATGTGATGCCAGGTATAAGTGGTTTCAGGCCCTGGGGCGCTACTTGGATGCTCCAGTGTGGACATTAGAAATACCCCATCCTGGAGTGAAAGAGCGCCAGATTGAAGGTGCTCATGAACACGATATTAACTTTGTGGTTGAAGAACTGAGGGAGTTTGTTACCTTCCTAGAACGCCTATTGGGCAAGACGATGGCTTGTCAATTTTATGCCCTACCTATATCTTAGCCCTTTCCCACGAGCGCCCTAGCAATGGTCATGCGCATCATCTCAGAGGTGCCCTCATAGATTTCGGTTAGCTTAGCGTCTCTAAGATATCGCTCCAGAGGATAATCTTTGGTGTAGCCATAACCGCCATGAATCTGAATCGCTTTATTAGTTACGAAGCTGGAAACCTCAGAGGCGAATAGTTTAGCCATAGCTGACTCTTTGATAAAAGGTAAACCTTTATCCTGACGGTCGGCAGCATAGTAGGTTAATACTCGGGCGGCTTCAACTTGTGTTGCCATGTCAGCTAACATCCATGAAATTGCCTGGAAGTTAGCAATACGCTGACCGAATTGCTGGCGCTCTTTGGCATAGCTGATTGAGGCATCGAGGGCAGCTTGGGCAATACCTATTGCTTCAGCACCCACGGTAATCCTGCTTTCATCTAGAGCTTCAAGGGCTATCCTAAATCCTCGCCCCTCCTCGCCAAGTCTATTCTCTTCGGGGACAAAGCAGTCCTCAAATACAAGTTCTGTCGCCGATAAGCCACGAAAGCCTAGCTTATTCTCGTGTTTGCCCACGGAAAAGCCTGAGGTGCCTTTTTCCACAATGAAGGCGGTTATTCCTCGGTAGCCCAGTGATTTATCAAGGGTAGCGAATGTCACTGTTGTCTCTGCCTCGGCTCCGATACTAACAAAAAGCTTAGTCCCATTAAGCACATAGCCATCACCTCGCCGCAAGGCAGTGGTTTGCAGAGCTGCCGGGTCACTGCCGGCACCAGCTTCAGTTAAGGCGAAGCAAGCCAGCTTTTCTCCTCTAGCGTGGGGCACTAGAAACCTGCGCTTTTGCTCATCTGTCCCGTGCATAATAATAGGCGAGATAGCTAAAGACAAGCTGATGCGGAAATAACCAGCTGCGGCAGGACAAGCCCGAGCCAGCTCTTCAGCAACGATACAAAAGTCGACCCTGCCTTTACCACTTCCCTCATATTCCTCAGGGATGGTTAACCCCATAAGCCCTAAATCGGCTATTTTCCTAACCTGTTCAGCCGGATATTCGTTTCTCTCGTCTATCTGTGCCGCTACCGGCTCTAGCTCCTTAGTGCCAAAATCCCGCACCATCGTCCTAAGCATTTTTTGGTCTTCGGTTAACGAAAAATCCATCCTTACCTCCTCGAAATTCCTTACTATCTCAACTTACTTTGTTTCACCTGCCCTGGTCACTTTATTATAACTCGGCTTAAACTGTTTGCTAAACTGGTTAATAATTTTTAAGGCAGCAGAATGAGGGTCAGTTTTTCTCCGCACTAAGCTATCTACCAGCTTCTCTAAGTAACCACCCTTATCAATTCTCTGGTAAATGTAATTCTTAAGAGAACTTTCAATAGCCTCAATCAACTCTAGTTTGGCTCTTTCTCTCCGATGCCTTTCAAGCTTTCCACTGGAGATGAGGAATTCTTTATGTCTGAGGATTTCCTCGGCTAATTCTTCACTGCCTTTATCAAAGATAGCTTCAGTTAAGATTATACTTGGCTCCCACTCACCGGGAAGGTGAGCCTTCATCCCAAGCATAACCTCTAGCCCTCTTTTTAAATTGTCGGCTCCATCTCTATCCGCCTTATTTATGACAAAAATGTTAGCTGCTTCCAAGATGCCAGCTTTCATCATTTGAATTTCATCTCCCATTCCTGGGATCAAGATAACAATAGATGTGTCAGCAACCCTGACAATATCTATTTCGGCTTGCCCGGCACCTACCGTCTCTACTAAGATAATATCCTTGCCCATAGCATCCATAACATGAATGGTACTTATTGTAGCCTTTGATAATCCTCCTGCCCAACCTCTCGTAGCCAAGCTCCTAACAAATACATCCTTATCTATGTTATGCTGCTGCATCCTTATTCTATCCCCTAATATTGCCCCGCCGGTAAAGGCGCTTGTCGGGTCGATAGCAACAACACCAACTGTCATACCCTGCCTTCTGAAGATAGTTATTAGACTACCAATCAATGTGCTCTTGCCTACACCCGGGGCACCGGTCACTCCAACTACGTAGGCTCTTCCTGTGTGGGGATAGAGGCTTTTCAATTCTTCAACCGCATTTGGGGCTTCGTCTTCTAATCCTCTCATAAGCCTGGCGGCGGCTAGAACATTACCTTCTAATACTTTCCTGGCTAGTTCCATCTTCATTCCTTTATGTGCTCGGCCTATTTAAGGCTTTACATTCTCTTTTGTCCATTTTATTATTTCATCAAGAGGTGTGCCTGGTAAGAATATTTTCTTAACGCCAATTTTCTCAAGCTTGGAAATATCTTCATCAGGTATTATGCCACCACCGATAACCGTAATATCATCTGCACCTTTTGTCCTTAACAATCGTTTTATCTCACTAGCAACAGTCAAATGGGCACCAGATAGAATGCTAAAACCAATCAGGTCAACATCCTCTTGTATAGCAGCATTTACTATCTGCTCAGGTGTCTGATGCAAGCCAGTATATATCACTTCAAAGCCAGCATCCCTATAAGCTCTAGCTATAATCCTTACCCCTCTATCATGACCATCTAAACCTGGTTTTGTAATTAGTATCCTCAGTTTTCTGTCAGGACTCATTATCTTCCCCCTTACCTATACTTATTTTAGAAGTAGCCAGGGTCATGATACTCTCCAAAAACGTCTCTATATACATCGCAGATTTCTTGCTCGGTAGCATACTCTTTAACAGCTTCAATCACGGAGGGCATTACATTTTTGTCGCTTTTGCAAGCGGCGCGAAGGTCATTCAAGGTTTGAGCCACTCTGCGATTATCCCTCACCCTCTTGACCTCGTTCAGTCTAGTAATCTGCTCAGCTTCCAGCTTTTCATCAATCTTTAGAAATGGAATAGGCACTTTCTCCGTAACATACTTATTTACTCCTACTATAGTCTTTTCCTTATTATCTAATTGCTTTTGGAAATTGTGAGCTGCATTGCCAATCTCAATCTGAGGATATCCTTTGTCAATGGCGGTAAGCATCCCCCCTATTTTGTCTATTTTCTCAATATACTCCCAGGCTTTCTCCTCTATCTCGTTGGTTAATGCCTCAACAAAATAGGAGCCGGCTAAAGGGTCTATGGTATTAATAACTCCCGTTTCTTCAGCAAGAATCTGCTGAGTCCGAAGAGCAATATTAGTAGCAAACTCAGTAGGTAAAGCCCAAACTTCATCAAGGGAATTAGTATGTAAAGATTGCGTTTCTCCCAAAATTGCTGCCAAAGCTTCGGTAGTAGTCCTGATAATATTGTTGTAAGGTTGCTGAGCACAGAGGGAACAACCTGCCGTCTGGGTGTGGAACCTCATCCACCAGGAGCGAGGATTCTTAGCTTCGAACCTTTCTTTCATTATCTTAGCCCACATTCTTCTGGCTGCTCTAAACTTAGCAATTTCCTCAAAGAAATCGATATGGGAATCAAAAAAGAAGGAAAGCCTAGGAGCAAAGGCATCGACATCTAACTTCTTTCTGTCAATGACATCCTGCACATAGGCTATCCCATCAGCCAAGGTAAAAGCTAGCTCTTGAACAGCTGTAGAGCCTGCCTCACGTATATGATACCCGCTGATGCTTATTGTGTTCCATCTGGGAACATACTTGGTTCCAAACTCGATAGTATCACTAATAAGCCTAACCGAGGGTTCAGGAGGACACATAAAGGTCTTTTGCGCAATAAATTCCTTTAGCATATCATTTTGAATCGTCCCACCTATCTTGTCACAACCTACCCCTTGTTTTTCAGCTGCTACAATGTACATAGCCCAAAGCACACTTGCCGGGGGATTAATTGTCATAGAAGTAGTTACTTCGTCTAGGGGGATGTTATCAGTTAAAACTTCAAAGTCTGCCAAAGTATCAATAGCGACACCACACTTGCCACACTCTCCTAAGGCTTTTGGGGCACCGCTATCATATCCCATTAGTGTAGGGAAGTCGAAGGCAGTGCTTAAGCCAGTTTCGCCCTGTTCTAGTAGCCAATGCCACCTTCTATTAGTATCCTCAGCGCTCCCGAAGCCAGAGAACATTCGGAATGTCCATAGCCTTCCCCGATATCCGGTAGGTTGGCAGCCTCTTGTAAATGGGTACTTACCAGGATAACCTATACTAGTATTAAAGTCTAAATCTTTGATATCCGCTGGAGTATATATTGGTTTTATACCTACTGAGGAAGCACAGGCGGATTGATTCTTCTTTTTCAGAACCTTACCGTCTTCCTTTGTTCTTTCTAACCACTCCTCCATTCCCTGTTGCGCCTGATTTAATACTTTATCAGTAAACACAAAACCTCCTTGCTGATTTCTTGCTGAGTCTAGTTACATAATAGCTTAAATCATGTACTCATTCAAGCCAAACCTATTGATAAAATCAACCAAACACTTTCTACCACCTATTGGGGTACTATTGACATTACTCCCCCCAGCTTTAGCTCTTATCAAAGGGATAGGGTTACTCAACCATCTTATAGAAGCGGCAAATACTGCTGAGGCAACACTGCTGGCAAAGGGGCCGGTTGCGGCAGACATCCTTAGCCAGACACACCAACAGGGCATGGTATTCATTGAATAGCTCGGCATCAGTGGGCAGATTATCCATAAAAAGGGTCTGATAGGCAATGTAGCTATTACTATCCAGAGCTAGACCGATGCGATTGATGATACGACGAGTATAAGCATCAATCACAAAAATTGGCTTGTGGGCAGCATACAGTATTATAGAATCGGCTGTCTCCTGTCCTATACCATGGATAGAAAGAAGCTGCTGGCGGAGGTGGTCAGTATTACCGATAAACAGCTTATTGAGGTTATCATCATAGTATTTTCCTAGCCAGTGAGCTAGGGACTTGAGCTTTAGCGCTTTGGCATTATAGTAACCACAAGGGTGGATAAGTGCAGCAACCTCAGACAAGCTAAGACGGCGTAGCGCTTTTGGCAATAGTGCCTTAGCTGCTTTTAGATTGGCTATAGCCTTCTCTACATTACGCCAAGCGGCTGATTGGGTAAGGATAGCACCAACTATTACCTCAAATGGCTCCTGCGCTGGCCACCAATACTGAGGTCCGTAACGAGCCATAAGGCAGTGGTAGATGTTTAGTAATACTTGGCTTACCGACTGGTTATCCATGGTGGCACTTTAGTATTAGCTACCGAATCATATCCCGGGATGTAGGGTTTTATATCAATTACCGGTGTGCCATCAATGGCATCAAGCCCTTCAACCTTTAGTATGTTACCCTGCCGCTGAAGCAACCTAACCGTAGCCATGCCTATCGGGTTCGGTCTATTTGGTGTCCGTGTGGCGAAAAGCCCCACCAGGGGAACCTCCTGTCTACCCATAGGATGAATCTTAGTCCGCACCGGCCTATCAGTGGCACGGTGCATCCAGTAGACAACTATTATATGAGAAAAATCGTCTAGGTTATCCAGAGCCTCGGTCAGGCTACTATCAATTACAATATCGGAGACAATTTCTTTATAGTCCTGCCTCAATGGTTGCTTAATCTCACTTCGGACGATGCCGATAGCTTTCAAGGTCATGCTCGGCAATTCACTAGCCATCTTAATACCTGCCATTCACCATTATAATAGCATATTTATAACAGGGTTATTTATTAAGGAAGGAGAGCTAAAAATCTTGATTCTTGGGATAAACGAAGGAGAGTGAGGTTAATAAATAATCTCTATACTTACTCAGAGTCTAGCTTATACTAATTTCTGTCTTCGCCGGATAGAACCCAATTTCTCCAGACCATAGGCATAGCCTCGTTCAAAATAGGAACAAACTACTACCTCAGCATCATCAATACCATCCTCCTCTAACTCAATAATTTCATCCCTATTCCTCTCAATTTTCTCTACCAGCCGCCTTACAAGCTCGTCCTGTGCCTCAACGGTCATCGCCGGATATCCTCTCTCATCATGCGTCAGACCAGTAACATGGAATCGGTAACCGCTACCAGCATTTGCCATAGGCGGGACAAGGTTAGAATCGGGTTTAAAGGGCAAATATTCAGCTATCACAATAACCCGTCTATATCCTTGCCTCAAACTAGCCTTCATCTTCACTCAATGCTCACGTTTAGCTCTCTGCTAAACATTCTCAGTGGGATGTCTCATAGCAACATATGTTTCTTACCTTTAGCAAGCTTTTGGGTAGATTGAAAGGGCTTAACCCTTCAAAAGTAATCTCCCCTCTCTTTTGAAGGAGAGGGGACACAGGGGTGAGGTTGATAAATAATAATCTAGCTCACATTTTGGATGTTATGGTAGGTATATGCTACAATTAACCTATAATATTTAGTACCTATGTTAAGATTTAACTATACCAAGTAATGGCTAGCAGCCGTGGAAGGCATTTTCCAAAGAGACAAAGGTTAATTTAATGAATAAAACTAAAGTGGGCATTATCAATGTTACTGGTTATGCCGGTGTTGAGTTGGCGAGGCTACTGTATCAGCACCCACAGGTGGAGCTTACTTCAGTTACCGGACGGAGTGCTGCCGGGCAGAAGTTAGACAAGGTTTTCCCCCACCTGGCTAGCATAGACCTGACTATCGAAGCTGAGCTGGGGGATGTCGACTTAGCCTTTTCAGCTATGCCCCATAAGGAGAGCGTTAAAGAAATTATACCGTTGCTCAATCGTGGTATTAAGGTAGTAGATATTAGCGCCGATTTCAGGCTAAAGAATGCTGCCGAATACCAGAGTTGGTATGGTTTTACTCACCCTGCCCCCCAATTACTTGAACAAGCAGTATATGGCCTGCCTGAGCTACACCGGGCTCAGGTTGCCTCTGCCCAACTGGTAGCTAACCCTGGCTGCTACCCCACCAGCGCTATTCTAGCCTTAGCGCCGGCAGTGAAAGAAGACATAATTGAGACTGATATTATTATTGATAGCAAGTCTGGTGTTTCTGGAGCCGGCAGAAGCCTCAGTCTGGGAACCCACTACTCAGAGGTTAATGAAGATGTCACTGCCTATGCTCTAGATGGGCACAGGCACCTGCCTGAGATTACTCAGGAGCTAGGGCTGCTTCATCCGGTAAAGTCGCTATCAGTGACCTTTGTCCCCCATCTGATACCGATGACCAGGGGAATATTAACTACCGGCTACGCCCCCTTAGCCTCAGGCAAGGTTGCTGCCGGTAAGAAAGGAGAAGAAGAGGTAAGGCAGCTCTACCTGGACTTCTACAAGGATGAGCCTTTTATCAAGGTAGTAGAATCCCCCCCCCACACCAAACATACCTGGGGAAACAACTCTTGCCTTATTCACCCCACCATTGACCACAGGACAGGGCGACTCATAGTTATCAGTTGTATTGATAACCTGGTTAAAGGGGCCGCCGGACAAGCTATCCAGAATATGAACCTTATGCTCGGCTTACCTGAAGTAACTGGACTTGAGGCATTAGCTATTTACCCGTGAGAGGAAATTAAGCGGCAAAAGGACAACAGGGATCCGTCTCCAACCCATCTCCCAAAAGTCTCGTCGTTCGAGCTAGGCACCCCCGACAGGATTCAAATTGTGAGCACTTACCACAGGCCCCTTTTCTCGCACCTTGGTCAGCCCACCTGGTGAGCACCTCACTTTGCCTCATCCGCAACCATATATCCTCCAGAGGCTCTTGAGTGGCATTACCAAAAGTCAATTCTTCAGGAGAGAACATACAGGGTCTGACACTACCCCCGGTCTGAATATACATTGAATAGGAGGCGGCGCATCCTTTTACCTCTGGTATGGTAATCCCGCTCTCAGCATGACTGAGGGAGAAATCGTGCTTGGCAGAGAGGTTCCACAGGAAGGGTTCATCGTAGAAAATATCCAGGTTGCTTCCATAGCTATAGATTTCCTTTACCACCGCCTCTTGTTCCTTCGGGGTGAGTGCATATTGCTGATAATATTTACTCGAAACCTCATCCTCCCCAAAAGGTTTCAAAGGCAGAAAGATAATCCTCTTCCCGCCAAGGCTTTCAGTTAATTGAATAAGCTCTCTAACTTGTCCCAGGTTGAGCCTGGAGAGAACCGTAGTTGCTCCGTGGAAAATCCCCAGGGTAGCGCATTGCGCCGCCCACTCCTTGGCCACCTCAAACTTAGCACCTCTCTTTGTGTATTCATAAACAGCAGCGTCAGCTCCGTCAAAACTAAAGAGAACTTTAGGTGAGAAGGAGGCTAATTTCTGCAACCTATCCTGGTTGAAGGCGTTGCCGTTGGTTATCACAAAGACATCAATCCCCTCTTTCTTAAACATGCCTCCGACCTGATGAAGGTCCTTGCGCAACAACGGTTCGCCACCCTCCAGTATCACCCACCTTGGTGACAGCCCGATAATATCATTGGCTATCTTAGTTGCTTCTTCACTGGTTAGCTCTCCCTGCTCCATGCCAACACAATGCCGACAATTCAAATTACACATA
>SDBU01008483.1_pt1 | contig 11682 bp, 17 predicted proteins | sample 2277071 | NCBI WGS metagenome assembly SDBU01 (sample SAMN10397929, study PRJNA504765) | marine sediment metagenome | isolation source: marine sediment core GS08_GC12, 126 cmbsf | place: Arctic Ocean: Gakkel Ridge, Loki's castle | collected 2008 | reverse complement strand
GTCTGCTACCCAGCACGCGTGTATCTGACGGGGAAAGCCGGTCCGTCTGCTACCCAGCACGCGTGTATCTGACGGGGAAAGCCGGTCCGTCTGCTACTCAGCACGCGTGTATCTAAGTGCCGGGGAAGGTTGGTCCGTCTGCTACTCAGCAGAAAAAGGGGCCGGGCGACTAGTGTGAGGCGCTAGGTTAGTTCCGCTTTGCGGGTATTGAGCCTCTCGAGGCGTTCCGTTATTAGGCGATTTGTGAGGTCAGTGGGTTCCCCGGGTGGAAAGCCGTAGCGGTCAATCCAGTCTTTCTTAACCTGGGCATTGTGAAGAATATGTAAAATACTGGTAAGTGGCAATATTGCGACGCGAGCGGGTGACCAGGATAATATATGCAGGTACTCCCTGAGGTACCATTTTCTGAGTTTGTCAAGGTTACGGATTTTCTGCTCTGCGAGCTCCTCAGGAGAAGGTGTTGGCCTTTCCGGAACGGCGGTGGCCATAGCAAATCCACAAATGTCTTTGGAGATGGTAAGGGCTTCGCGGTAAGGTACTTCGCCGTACGTTCTGTGATAGCCGTCGAGCTGGTTTATATAACAAACAAGCTGATCAGTGGTGACGTCAGGGGGTAGTCTGTAACCTTGGTTCATTAATTTAAGCATCGATGAGGAAAATGGGTCGTATTCGAGATGGAGGGCTTCGTCTCCCTCGAGTGCAGCGACGATATTAAGGCCTGCCTCAACCTGGTTTTGAGCTCCGACCATTGCGGCGGTGTCCATTGAGTTTCGTTCTCGCCATTTAGTCACATTTTCCATAATTCTATCTTTATCTTCATTGAAAATATCCACAACCTCTGTGTAAGGGCGGCCGTTGTGTACCCAGCCCGTATTTGCTGTTGGGGATCCGAGCTCATTTTCAACTATGTCTCGGGTAAGTGGGTGTTCGGGTATTCGTGCGGGTATCATGGCGCCATCGATGTTGTCTATAACATCAATAGGGCTGTGGCCATTGAGGTTAGTTCTTATGACTCGGGTAGATAATTCGACGGCGGCCATGGCCTTGGGTAATTCGGAGTCGAGCTCTGGGGGTAAGCCTGTGAAGAGTTGGGAGACACTCCGTAATACGTTGCCGGCTACGAATTCAAATATAGGAGGGACGTCGAATGGGACGGATAGGCTGACCTTTTCACCGCGCAGGTGTCTGACAATCCCGGCGGGTATGTCGTAAATAAGGCCTACGATCGGGCCTAGGGAAATTCCAATACCGAACATATTTTCGGTGGTCTGCAAGGCCTCTATAATCTCGCCCTTGGTGAGACGGATGCGTTTGAGTTTGTTGAGTCTACGGACTTTGGCCTTTTTGCTCAAGGGATGGCCTTTGACCGTGTCGTTAAGGGCGTGCTGAATTCGGCGGGACTTGAAGGGTAGGGAGCTGAGCTCGAGTGCCAATCCGGCGATATCCGCTGCGAGAAGTGCCCAACCTGCAACCGGTAATATGAATTTAGAGGCTGCGCGTGGCAGGCGGCGTGCGACTATGCGGGCGATGACGGCGAATGTGCCGAGGGCGTCGTTTATATCATCCAGGGCGGTCAGGATACTGGCCGCGTTTTGTACGATATCCGGTGATGGACTGGCAAGCATCCTTTGGAACATCTCGAGCTTTTTGGCCTTGATCTCTTTAATTTCCTGAAAGCGTACGGGGCCGAGGGTGAGTTCATTGCCGGCTTTAAAGAGCGCGTTCTCTTCTTTGGTTGGGTCTGGCGTTGTGTCCCATTTGAATATGTCGGTAAAGCCGGGGATGTGGATAGTGTAACCGTGTTCGGCGATATATTTGGCCTTTTGGATCTTAAATTGTTCGTTTGTAAAGCGGGGCATCTTGACGGGCGATTCAAATTTAAAGGCCATTTCAATCCTCGGTGAGTCAAGAAATGTGGTGTTTTAGGCCGGTAGGACGTTCCCTTGAGCGAGCTGACCCCTTCGTTGCGGTTTTCCTCTATCAAGTCTCCTGGCAACTTAGCCGAAGAGAGCAGCTCGCGACCTTAGTAGCCAGGTGAGCGTGACCGGTTTTTTGGTCACTCTTGCCTGGCGGGTTATCTATATTCGGAGATTATTCAAAACTGAGATTGCGGTGCGTTTACTCTAAAATTCGCATTGATCTAGTTACGTCGCATAACTTAGAAGTAAATAAACCAAAAAAAGATGTAAGGAGCTAAAGGTATGTTTTTTATACAAATTAATTTACCTCCTGGAGAAAAGCATTAAATGTGACGGGCCGGGGAGTTGTGCGGCTTCCATATTCAGTCAAGGTTACGCGATCTAGGGATCAGTAAGGGGTAAGTGTCAATCAAATAACATAAACCCTGATACCGATGGTCGCGGCAGCGTCAAGGAGATTTAACTCTACAGTTGAGCCAACCAAAACAAGCTGTTCAATTTTTGGAATAATTGGGTCTCTGGTCCATAAAACACCGTAACTGATAAGTTGGCCGATTGATCGTAAACCCGGATCATCCGAGACCTCAATAATCCAGATCTCATTTTTTGTTTCTACAAAGGCGTCTGCTCTACGGGCGGAGAGCGTCCTTTCCATACGTTTTAAGCCGTCTTTCTCCTGTTCAGGTGTTATGGCCATGGCGCCTAATAGGACATCATACCACAAATTAATAAAAAGCCCACCGTAAACTTCTAGGAAGCGATACCATACCGGGATGTCGGTCTGTAACATGTGAGGCGGATCGCCTCGCCAATCTAAAGAGTATTTTCGCCCAAGGATTGTTGACATTAGTAAATATTAATTTTCCAATCGACGGTTATTGTTGGGCGCTCAGGGTGTGGGAGTCGCTCAAAGAAATAAAATGCGGAGTTAGGTGTATCGAAGCCCTCTTGGGGTTCGGCGTTTAGGTAATCAAGTTCGTAATTACGCATACAAAACTTGGAATACTGTTGAGTTCGAGTCTGCAAGTAGGCTATACCCGCGGCGTTTAAAGTCCATATATTCTGGTTAAAAGTACCATTTGTAGGCTCGGTCATAACAATTTCGTCAAACGTTACCCCTTCAAAAGCGCTAAAATCCGCAACCGTCATAGGCATTGCCTGGGTGCCGGCTTGAACAGAGGTTTTATATCCCTCATTCTGATAGCCGTACGTGGAAATACTAGCAGAGAGTATTACAGCCCAATTTGGAATAGGCTGCGTGTCAAATTGAAAGAAGGTTCGGCGGATAATTGTTGAACCCGAAGAGTGCGCAACTTGAATCGCATCGGAGTTAAGCTCTGTATCTGTTGATATATAATCACCTGTGGCTGCGTTGTGTGCGTCGCTCCAACCTGAACCGGTTTTACCGATTACACCGTCTTCAGCTCTAACTATTTGGATGGTGGTAATATATATGTAAGGCTTATATTTTGGCGAAACTCCCGGAGGTTTCGGGATTGGGACGTTAGGATCAGTAGGCCAAGGTGGTATTGGATCGGTTACCCAAGATGGAAGTTCTACGTCCGGAATACTGCCGTCCGGAGGGGGATCCCCGGATTCCCAACCTGGAGGGAAATAATTTAATGTGTCGATCTCATAACCCTGGGGCAACGGATCACCAAGGCCCCAGCCCAAAGGTAAGGTGACGCCGGCGGGCAAGATAAGTCCGGGAGGCAGAGGGTCGCGGACGGTCCAACCAGGTGGGAAAAACACGGCGGTGTCAATCTGGTAACCTGGAGGGAGCGGATCTCCGGGTGACCATCCAGGAGGAAACCAAACACCCGGAGGTAAGGTCAGCCCGGGCGGGAATGGGCTGGGGAGACGCCAACCTGCAGGAAAAGAAACACCAGGAGGTAAAAGGGGAGTCCTAAGGATCCGAGGGAGGTTTCTAGAGATACGTTTTGGAGTTAGGAGTCTGATAAGTCGGTAAGCAACGGCGGATCTAAACCAAAGCGGATTTTGCTTATAGAGGTCACCGGTGAGGATTACCTTTTTAGGTTTTATGTCTTCCTGGGTCATTCGAGGCCTGCGAGGGATTGTACTAATTCGTCAAAGGCCATAGGTTGGATAATACGCTTTGGGAGGACTCCAAATTGTATAATAACTTCGTAAAGGGTCTCGGTGTCTGCCCACCAAATAAGTGCGTGCAGGTCGTTGAAAGCGCCTTTGAGCTCGTAAAATTCTCGGAAGGAGATAATGGTGGCGTCTCCTTTTAAACTTGAGTCGGGGTTCGTGGGCCATAATTGGTGGCCTCCATGATATATTTGGACGTTAATCAAGTGGGCTGCGTCCTTTTGGAAAAGGACGTCGACCTGGTGAATGATACCGGCGGTCAGGGTCATGTTTTCACGGTGTGGATTAGAAACGGTGTCACCGGAAACGGTTGTGTATGGGAATGTGTAAAACACTTAGAATATCCCTGTACAAGAGGTGAAAATTTGGAGATTGCCGTTAGGGTAGGTGCCGCCGTATAGTTTATTATCAAAGACCGCAAGAGATAAAATTTGGGTTTCAGAGGAAAGCTTAGGCGCTACCTGGACCCATTGATCTACACCGTTCCATTCGTAAAGATTACCACCGGAGTGGGTACCGCCGTAAAGCTTATTATTAAAGACCGCAAGAGAATAGATTACGGTTTCAGAGGAAAGCTTAGGCGCTACCTGGACCCATTCATCTACACCGTTCCATTCGAGAAGATTACCGTTTGGGGAGGTGCCGCCGTAAAGCTTATTATTAAAGACCGCAAGAGAATAGATTATGGTTTCAAAGGAAAGCTTAGGCGCTACCTGGACCCATTCATCTACACCGTCCCATTCAAAAAGATTACCGTTTAGGGAGGTGCCGCCGTAAAGCTTATTATTAAAGACCGCAAGAGAATAGATTATGGATTCAGAGGAAAGCTTAGGCGCTACCTGGACCCATTCATCAACACCGTTCCATTCGAGAAGATTACCGTTTGGGGAGGTGCCGCCGTAAACTTTATCATTAAAGACCGCAAGAGAATAAATTTGGGTTTCAGAGGCAAACTTAGGCGCAACCTGGACCCATTGATCTAAACCGTTCCATTCGTAAAGATTACCCCCGGTGTGGGTACCGCCGTAAAGCTTATTATTAAGGACCCCAAGAGATAAAATTCTGGTTTCAGAGGTAAGCTTAGGTGCTACCTGGACCCATTCATCTACACCGTTCCATTCAAAAAGATTACCGTTGGGGCCGGTACTGCCGTAAAGCTTATTATTTAAAACCTTAAGAGAGTAGATTCGCCCTTCAAAGTTAAGCTTAAGTGCTACAATAGCCCAGCTTTTATAAAGGTTTCTCCGTGTTCCAAAGTCGGTCATAAACTTTGGTCCCATCCAATACATGTCAGTATTAACACGTCGTCTGTGGTAGTGCCGGTCAATTCTGCAAAGAATATATCACCCTCACCTAGTAGTATGTCAGATCGTGAGACCGCCAATTCAGCGGCTGCGACTGTTATCAGTTCATCGATGTAGTGGATGGCGCCAACCGTCTGAATTCCAAGTCTGACTTTTGTGTATGCGTTTGTGTTATTTTCAACCGTTACATGGGTGAGTACACGAATGGTTTTAGACGGGACGCGGTCTAAGGTAATCTTTACCAATGACGCCGTAAGGCCAGGCGCGCGGATCGTACGCCGGTAAAGTTGGCTAAAATTGAAAATATTTGGCACAAGATCCCCGAAAAAAGGTTAGCCCGGGTAGAAGGCGCCGGCGTTAATAACTCCTAAGTTGTTGGATAAAGATCTTACTGGTTGTGGTGTCTTTACCGTCGGTGATATCCAGTTTAAGATTTCCAATTCCGGTTACATCATACCAGTCTTCGATAATCTTTTGGTCACCAAAAGGAATACATAAAACGCCGTGCGGTGCCCAGCCCGAAATGTGATGGACGGTGTTTTGTGCAAGTTCGCACCAATACTCATATTGGCCACCATCGCCGTTATATGTGCCTATGTCCCCACCGTCCGTGTCATTCCTCCATTGGTTGGCGGTGGCCATAACATCCATGGTTGGTGTTATGTGGACTGATCTTTTGGCAGCTACGCCTGTTGAGGTTAAAATCTCGGTAATAAAGGCATTTGGCCTTGCCATACCAAATTGAAGGGCGCGAAATTCATCGTCAAACACGACCTTTTTGTCCTGGTCCTCACTGAGTTTGATTCTCGCTAGGACCTCATGCGGCGGATTATCGCGTTTCAGTCCCTGAATTAAGAGCTTTCGGTAAGGGAAATCCGTGGGCAGGTCGGTGTACTCGTGTTCACCGGCGTTGCCGGACCAACTCTTAATTTCCTTAGTCATTAAGAAGCCGGTGGGTGAGATTACCTTTTCATCAAAGACCTCGGCGTAAACTGCGAGGGCGCATTCACTCGGGTTCATTCCGCCGGCGCTTACGTCATGGGTGATTTTAAGCTGTAGGTTGCGGAATTTGGTAGGATCAAGCGCAAGTACGGTGTCGTAAAGGAAGCGGCCAAAGTCGAGGGCAATACGCATGTCTGTGTATGTGGTGGGTAAGTAGTTAAACCAACCGCCCCTTGGGTTCTCTCCAGCGGAAATAATATCGAGGGCGTGGGCACACATGCCGGTGATTCCGAATAGGACCTCACTGCCGTCAACTAATTCAATATTCGTCACGGCCTCGGCCGGGTGTCCGTCAGAATCGGCGCCGGCACCGTTTTTTACACGAAGGTCAAGGGTTATCCTCGTTATCGGATCCGCAAGGTCGATATCTATAACCTCGGTCTGGTCGGCAGAAAAGCTCTTTAAACCGAGAAGGTTAATATGTCTGTATTTCATGGTTTGGTGCCTCCTGTTGTTTTAGGTCGTGGTTACTGGTGAGCGGTTTATTCAGGCCTCGGTTTTGTGCGGGAGCGGTCTGGTTTCGTCCTCTAGGTCGCTGATCTCGTCGGGGGTTTTAGGGATCAGCGTAGAAACATCGATGTTGACGGGGATCCCCAAAATCGGGCCTAGGTCCTCAGCGAGTTCAGCGGCCTCCTTAAGGGTGATGACCTGGTCTTCGAGGGCCTTCTCCGCCCACTTGCTGATAATACCAAAAATGGTAAAGATCTTAAATATAGAGAGCATAATTATTGGGATCCTCCGTGCCGGTGATCGTTAAAGGGTTTAGGCTCCAACCTTCTCCGCGATCAGCGCGTCAACGACCTTTTTCACACGTTCGAGGTTACGAGGGTCGCGCTTCGGGAAGCGCGGACCGAGATCTACGCGTTCGATCGCGGCGTGGTACGGGGCAAATCCTCGTTCATAGTCGGGGCCGGCAATATAGACACCTTCGCTAAAACGGCCGGGCCCTTTCTTAAGGGCACGATCTCGCCATTTTGAGGTGCCTGCGGCTTTAACACCCTTGGCGAACAAACCCATAGCGGCGGCCTTGTCGACGCCGGCTTTCCAGTTTTCCTTGCCTGCGAGGGTTTCTTCCTCCCAGTCGCGTCTGGGGTTCTGGATGCCGAGTTTGTAATCTTCCGTGCGTCCTGGCGTGACACGGGTCCATTTATCCCTAATTACGGACAGTGCTTTGATCTCTGCCATTTTAATGCTCCTTTCGGTTTAAAGGTTTATATGGATTAGTAAATCTAAAACCTCATATTAAAGCCTGTGTCATATTTTTGACGGTGTGTCAAGAAAATAACAGGTGGTGATCATATGGTTTGGTATTTATGTGTGAGAAAATCTATACTTGACATTATTTAATTAGATAGGTTTAATAGGTGGCTCAGGAAGGAGGTGATCTAAATGGATGCGTTAAAACTATACCCTAATAAATCAAAGAGACCGCTGAAAGCTATCCGGTATTTCTGCCTTGAATGTATGGGGCTGGATAGGATATTAAAGTATTCTAGGGAGTCTGTTCGTGGTGTGAAGGAGTGTAAGAAAAAAACATGTGCTCTTTATGACTTCCGCCTTGGAACTAACCCATTTAAACAAAAACGTGAATTAACCAAGGGATTACGTGAGCAGCTCCTAAGGGCTAGTTCTATACATAGAGATAGGTGTGCATCGGTCAAAAATCGGTAGTTAGGACTATACCGGGGGTTTACTATTAATGGGTGACGTCGGCATCAAAGGGCATCATACCCGGGTTTTAGGGGTTATCCTCAATAAAATGAAATATAGAAATCAGCTCTACATAACCCCGACGCAAGAAACATTACGTAATGATGTTAACCAGGCTGCCGAGCAAGAGCGGTCGATCAGAACATTGAATTATGATTTAGCCAGGTTAGAGTTATTCGGGCTGATTGAACGTCAACAAAGGACCAGAAAAATAAGGTTTATCGGTAGGATATTTGATAGTACTTTATATAAAATACCTTATAAAGGTTTAATGTTTCTTCATCGTGCTAATATTGCAGTCTTTGATATTGTTAAAAAGATTAAGGGGGCGCTTAACTCAAAGAGGGCAGAGCCGCAACGTGCGGGGGCACGCGGCGGCTCTGGTGAGTCCTTTAGCTCCCTGGGAGAGGTTCTAAAGGGTGTGGTGAATAGTAAGAAGCCACTTTAGTAGGGCTTTAAGGCTCTGTCAAGCCTTAAAGTCCTAATCGTAAAGGCGCTAATAAAATAATCTACTCCGGGCAATCTCCGAATTGGGTGTGATCACTATAAGTGTGCTTACAGAATGGGCATTCATAACCGCTCGTATTGTGGAGTGTCGGTCTAAGTGTCGCTTCCATATGTAGTTTGACAACTTCCCGAATAGCGTCGTTATTAAATTGTATTTTAAACGCAAGTTCCGCCTTTGTTTTAAGGGTTTCGTGCAGGTCGTCATCGATGCTCTCATAGGCGAGACGTAAACCGTTACGTTGTTTTAGCAGGCAAGCGATCGCGTCTGGATTATCAAAGTTGACAGTTCCGTACCTGATTGCATCTTCGGTGTTCTGGAGATTTGGGCCTCCAGCTACATTATGTTGCCAGGTCAATAGTGGCTTCAGTCTTTCCATTTGTTAAATCCTCCCTTATATTTTCATTTGGTTTTGCTTGTTTGACTTCTAGGTAAATGGGTTCAAAGGTCGTTATCACATTATTATCCGTGTCCCATATTGTAAAGTGTCGGGTACTCTCTTGCCAGGTTATGTGGTCTGCTGTGTACACTTCAGTTAAAGAGCTTCTAGTCCTTCTAATACTTACAGTAATCATTACAGTACCTCCTTCCCGTTAGGATCATCAATAATCTCATAATTAACATTTACCCTGGACTTCAACTTTTTTGGAAGGTGTGTATCAGTTTTAATTAAGTTTAAGACATATAAAATATAATCATTAACTGTCTTTCCCTCCAAATAAGCTGTCGCCTTTACCCAGGACCACAACTCGGGTGATGCGTCATGTAATCTATATTGCATTATTTCACCTCCTCCCTAATTTGAGATGTTCCACGTGAAACATCTTTGTGCCTATTGTGACATTTAACACCGGCATTGTCAAGGATAAACTATAATCCTATCGCTAGAAATAATGTCATAGATAGTCTTCGATCTATAACTTCATGTCATAGATCGTAGAACTCGGCCGCTTGAACGTCCCTGGGTCATTCCTAAACGGTAATCTTTACGAACCAAAGGAAAGATGGGGACGATCGTTACCAGATTTAAGCCTTTCCCGGCGTTTGAGGGAATATAGGGAGGCTGTTTCGGACGGAAACTTTATGTCTGTTCGGCGTCATCACCCGGGCATGGGCATAAAGGGGACCTTTAGGCATCCTAAGGGGATTAAGAGATATTTGCTTGGAATGTCAGTGGTTTGTCGCATCGGGTGGGGTCTGTGCTTTGGATAGAGGAGATCCAAGGTGGTCTTTGAGCGGAGCGTGCCTTGCAAAGGTATATAGTTCTCCCTTAAAGGAATATAGTATGCAATTTATTGCACACGAGGTAATAATCAGGTTGTTGGGCATGCGTGAGGCGTAAACCTAGTCGTAGGCTAAGGATTTCGGATATAGGATTTTCATATATTAGGTGAAAATCGAGGGGTAAGAAAAGAGGGTTTGTCAAGACCTGGCACCATTTTGCCACAATATGGTAGCTCGTTGGGATTTTAGAGGTAAATAAATGTTGCATATTCTCACGATAAAATGATATTATGCGTAGGATGGGCGATATTTGGAAATAATAAGTAATATAAAGTGGTTAGACGGATTAAATTATTTTGAGGTATTTGTGGATTTTTTAATTAAGGTAGGAAATCGGCGGGGGCAATGCATAATCACTATACCTCGAAAGGTGGCGGCGGAGACGGGTTTGGATATGACGAAATACGCAAAACTACGAATTAATTCAAAAGGAGCGCTGGAGGTGATAAAAATTGAGTTCCCTGAAGAAAAGAAGGGATGAATATAAGGAAATCCCTTTAGAGAAAATTGTCGAACCGGATGGGCGAATCCGGTTGGAGATTGCTGAAGAGGATATAGAGACGCTGGCCGCGTCCATAGAATCTTACGGTCTAAGGCAGGCAATCGAGGTGATTAAGAGGGGGGAAAATTACGAGATTGTCTATGGGGAGCGACGGGTACTGGCCCACCGGAAGCTTGGGAAGAAAAATATATGGGCAAAGGTGGTGGAGCTGACGAAAGATGAGGCGCTTTTGGTGCGGACTCTTGAGAATGTGGCGAGGAGCGAGTTAACACCAATTGAAGAGGGAGCTAGTTTCGCGACGCTGCGGGACGAATTTGGAATGACGGCGGATAAGATAGCGAAAAAAGTGGGAAGTACAAAAGCTGTTGTTATTCGGAGATTAACATTATTGAGGATGCCGGCTGATATCCAGAAAGCCGTACATAGCGGGCAAATTGGGGTTAGCGTTGCTGAGGAGTTAATGAGCTGCAAAGATGAGGGGCATCGATCGTATCTTTTGATGATGGCCATAGAGCACGGGGTAACGACGGGCGTGGTCAGGATGTGGGTGAAAGATCACGAGAAATCTAGGCGTAGTGCCGGAAACGATGTCGATAAGGGGGGGGAAGAGGCTTCGGTGATGGAGACTCGGATAAACTACTCTACGTGCGATATTTGCGGGGGTCCGGAAGATATATCGATAATGGTACATTTTGGGGTCTGTGTAGGGTGCGGGAAGAAAATCCGGGATTCCGTAAGATAAAGATTTGGTATACGGGGAGCGGTTAGATAAGGGTAGGGTTTGGGGTTAATGGTGTGAATGTAGAAGAGATTTGCAAAGAGAGGTTAAAGATGTGGATGGGGAAGCTGGTGGAAGTGAACGCAACGCCGGTGCTGATGTTGGGTATTGGAAATGGGGGGAAGGTTGGAAAGGTGCATGTGTGCACGTTGGATAATGTGTCAGATGAAATGATGATACATTTGCTAAGAAGTGCGTTAAAGGAACTAGAGTGTGGAATTTAAGGAGGTGTTATCATGCCGGAGCTACCTAGGGAAATTGAAATAATGCGGGTAATGAATCTAGTCCAGGGTTTTGGATGGGTCAAGATTAAAGAAGAGGTCGTTGGTACTAAAGCAGTATTGACGATAGAGAAGAATATGTTTACTGAAGAGGAAGTATCCAGTGGTGTTGTTCCGGATTAACGGGTTTTTGTGTTTTTTTCTTAACTGCGAGCGCAGCGAGCCAAATGCGTACCCAAAAGAGGTCGGGCGGCTGCGGGTCGGAGCGAAGTGACGACAGGAGCAGACCCCCGCCCCCGGGGAAGCGGTACTCCGCGGATCCGGGGGCGGGGGTCTGCGGATAGC
>SDBU01008482.1_pt1 | contig 11683 bp, 4 predicted proteins | sample 2277071 | NCBI WGS metagenome assembly SDBU01 (sample SAMN10397929, study PRJNA504765) | marine sediment metagenome | isolation source: marine sediment core GS08_GC12, 126 cmbsf | place: Arctic Ocean: Gakkel Ridge, Loki's castle | collected 2008 | reverse complement strand
GATTTTTTGACCTCTCCGAAAACCTGACATAACTGCTGAATAGCTTTCATTCGGCAGTATTACCCATTCGCACCAGGATACGGTGTTCCGTCTTCTCACGGCGATCATGGTGTCAGAGCACATTGGCAGTTGGTATTTTATGACATTGGCAGCGACTTTGCTTATCTTCAGGCATGGGACGTCCACTCAGGGTCATTCAGAACATCTACCCTTACCACCTGCTCTGCAGAACCAATAACAGGACTTTCAGGTTCAACCAGAGACAGGTTACACGTATATTCTTTCAGGCACTGAAGGAAACTATTGTAAAATATGACCTTCTCGTCCATCACGTCGTGCTCATGTCCAACCACTACCACATCATAGCAACGGCAACAGAGGAGAACCTCCACCGCGCCATGCAGTACCTTAACTCAAGGGTCGCAATCAGATACAACAAGCTCGTCCGAAGATCCGGACACCTGTGGGGAGGCCGATACGGGTCTTGTATCATCGACACCGATGAGTACTACGTTGCCTGTGTCCGGTACATCTACCGTAACCCCATAAGGGCCGGGATTGTCACAGATCTGGAAGAGTATACCGATTCTTCCTTCCAGTTTTACGCCTTCGGAAAGAAGATCGATGTGTTCCTGGCAGATGACCACCTGGTGATGCGGTACGGCAAGAGTAGAAAAGACCTGAACAGGAACTTTCTGATCCTCGTCCTCGATACAGGAGAGATGATCATGTCTGATGAGGATATGAGAAAGGGCCTGAGAAAACCTTTCTTCGGCTCATCGGGCTTTATCGAACAGATGTGCAAGACGCACTTTTCCTGTTGATCACCCAATAAATACCTGATTTCCAGTAACTCAAGGAGCAGGTGCGCCTTGCAGCCTGATTCTCCGGCCTTTTCATCCCTATCCATCCGGTATCAAACCTGTTTTTCCGTCTGTTAAGCTAAAGCATTGACAGAATGACCTGATGAACACTCTGAAAACATAACATTACGCACCCTTTTTCCCTGTCACTACCCAAATGGCTCTGACACCATGGTCCACTCTGATCATTCGCCGTATAGCTGAAGCTATGGGATACGAGATTAGGGTTCACCAGGACTGTCATGTTGCTGTCTGCCGGGGCGTAGCCTGGCGAAGAACGGTTATTATTGTGGTAGAGAAACAGTATATTTCACAACATGACCCCCGAGCATGCCAAACTTTATGTACGAAATAGTATTGCCCAAGCCACCAGAAGCCATCCGAAAAGCATTGCTACTCCGGCAACGAACAGTTTAATTTTAAGAGATGCTCCATAACCAATATATTTACCTAATGCACTATCAGGATGTGGATTCACCCATTTCTTGTTTTGGATTACTGAAATAAGAATATAGACACAAGTAACTACCCCTATCGTGCATACGATAACGATAATAATGCCCAATACTGACATTCTTAACATCTCCATAAAGTCTTGTCCTTATAGTCCGCAATGGTCAGGTTCTGGCCCCCACGAACTTGTCAGCCAATTACTAAAGTTTTCAAATGACGTTGAAAATGTAATGGGAAGCCCCAAGCCAACACCGAAGTTAAAACTTCCGCGAGACAGTTCTGGATCCATAGTATAGCCCAAATATTTACTTAGAAACCCTACGCTAACTAAAATTTGATCTTCAAGCTTTGTCCAATTCTTAAACCCAGTCTTAAAATATATTTGGAATCCTCCTCCCAAAAGTGTTGTAGATACTCCAACTTCCGTCTTCGAAACTGGTAGCCATCCTTTTTCTAAGTCGTAAATAGTTGTTGTAACATCTACTCCAAAAACAGATCCTCCAACTGTAATACCCCATAACCCAATCGGATCAACTAAATTAATAGGATCGTTGAACGAATACCCATACAAATTCAAATCCCCACCCGCGAAATCTATGGGGTCTTTCGCAGTCCAGCGTCCAATTACAGGATCATAATCCCTCGCCCCGAACCTAACCAAACCGGTGTCACGGTCATGGAGGCCGCCAGCGAATCCGAAGAGAACCGGGAAGGCGGGATTAGAGTCGGAGAGAATATTACCGAAGGAGTCGTAGTCTATTCTCTTGATGATGGTACCTGTACTATCTGAAACTGCTCTCAGGCTGCCTACCTGGTCATACGTCAGATAGTAGGTAGCAGCATTATAGCTCATCGACAACGGCATCCGGCCATCGGCGTAGTTGAACCGCTGGACGAGGTTGTCGGAGCCGTCGTAAATTGAAAGCAGGGTCGTAGCATCCTGCCATAAGTATTTTTCTGTGATCGTGCCATTCACTCTCTTCGCTACTCTTCTCCCTAAAGGATCGTGGTCGTAGGTAATCTGGGTGCCGGTCGATAAACTTACTGACAACAACTCCCCACGGGAGGAGTAGTTAAAGGTGTCAGTATTCGCTCCAACGGTGCGGGAAGTCAGGAAACCATCCACATCAAAGGTATAGGAATCCGCCCCCGCTGTGAGGATGTGATCCTCAACCGAATGCGTGTAGGAACGTGAAACTCCCCTGAGGACGTTATTCTCGCTAAGCCTGTTGCCGTTATCGTCGTAACTGTAGGCCTCTGCGAGCAGGCTGTCTTTATAAACCGTCTCCAATCTTCCCATCAGGTCGTAAGTGTAGTCCCAGGTTATGGTATCAATGCCGATATTCTCCACCTTCTGAGTGATCCTGCCAGCCAGATCCCTGGTGACGGACCATGAGTAAGGAGCTGCTGCTCCAACGGAATAACCAATAGAATCTACTTCTCCGTAACCCGAAAATGTCCTCGTCTGTGTCGCAGTAGCATCAGAAACCGCTTCCGGAAGGCCGTTGGAGACATTCCTCGTGATGGTGAAGGGCCCGGCATTGATGAGAAGGCCGTCGTTGTCGTAAAGGAAAGACTCCACACCACCGGCATACCCGATGCTGCCCACCCTCATATCGGTGTCGTAGGTGTAGTCGATAACTTCATTCACCGTACCCAGACGGGTATCGGAAAGGAGCAGTGAACCGTCGTAGGTGTAGGAGGTTGACTCTGTGCCCTTTGTGACAGAGCCGAGTTTGCCTCCACAGTCGTAACCATAAGTGATTGTCCCTTCAGGAGTAACAGTACTGTCCAGATTCCCGTCCAGGTAGAAATTATCAATACTCTGACCCGAAGGATACGTAACGGACGAAAGCCGCCTGTCCCTGTCGTAGGTGTAGGTATAACTGCCGGAGATGGGTGTGTCATACGCCTTCCTCTGGTCGTTCGCTGTATAGCTGAAGCTGTGGGATACCAGGTTGGAGTTGACCAGAACCATCATGTTGCCGCCTGCCGGGCCGTAGTCACGCTAGGTCGTGACGAAGGCTGGTTGTTATCGTGGGATAGAAATGTCGCAATTCACGCTTCGACCTCTCGTTTCATGCAATGACCTTACTAATTACATCTTTTATTTTTGTAAATGAGTAACTCGTTATCTGTTTTAGCAGCAAAATAACATAAGTTCATATCGTATTTAAGAACAACATTATTTAAGTAATGTTCCCTTAAAATTGACTTTACTTTATCTATCGCCTTTGTTTTATCTACAAAGTAAATTGTATTTTCATTGCTTAGATATTGATAGTGATTGTTGGTCTGGTTGAAATAGATATCAACAGCGTTTGCTTCAGCTGGCAAACTGGACTTTTTGTGATTTATATTTAATTCCTTAATACTATTTTCGTCTATTCTGAAAAGTCGCTCATTTAGGCTCTCCATAAAGTATTTTCCATCCTTAGAAAATGCCACATCTGTAAAACTGGATATCTCAGACGCATTCTGCCATATTATTCCACCATCCTTTACAATCGTGATATTTCCATTATCCTCGCCTAACAAATAATATTTTCCGGTTTTATCTACGTCCATACTTACAATATGTATTTCCGGTATATTAACAATTGATTCTATAGTAAAGTCACTTATAGTTAGAACCTTCGCAGATCCAGGAGTTTTGAATTCCATGTTCAATGGTTGAACAAGATATTTATTATTAGTACTAAAAAACATATTTTCCTTTGATTGTCTTTCCCACAGTAATTTACCAAATATACTGTATAATCTATATTTTCCTCCAGGATCGTATTCTGCAGCACCTTCGGTGAATCTAGGAACATTAATGAGTATGTATTCACCATTAGAAGACATATCGTAGAAATACTTCCCTGATATATCTATTTTCGATATAAGTGTTAGCTGCTTATCACCCGCCATACACGAATATTGAGGAATCAAGGTGAGAAAAATGCATAAGATCAATAATACCCAGTAAAATCTCTTCACTTACCACCTCACTATTTAGCAATAGAGTTTTATTTGCATTTTGTGCCTGGATCTACGGTTCGCTGCCATGGATCCACAAACTCAGGATTATCTGACAGTATTATCGGCCACGGATCAACCCACTCACCTTTTTGCTTTATTTGAATATGCAAATGGGGAGCTGTAGATCTCCCAGTACTTCCAACCTTCCCTATCTGTTGACCTTCAGCCAAAGAATCACCTTTTTTTACGGCTATGCTACTTAAATGGTAATTTTGAACTTCAAGTCCGTCGTTAGTCTTATAGGTAATCCAGTTGCCCATAGTTGGATGATTGGTACCAAATGCAGTTACTTTACCACTCTTGATTGCAACTACACTTGTTCCTGTAGTAGCCAGCATATCTATCCCTCTGTGTTCATGTCCACTCCTCATCCCGAAATACCAATAATCAGGGTTTAATTTCCAGCTACCGTTAACTGGGGTTGTATAGTACCCAAATGGATCAAATCCGTTCACCGGATCCTGGCCCACATAGGACATCAAATTCAAATCCCCACCCGCAAAATCTATCGGATCCTTAGCAGTCCAGCGTCCGATCGCCGGATCATAATCCCTGGCTCCGAACCGCACCAGGCCTGTATCTCTGTCGTGGAGTCCCCCTGCGAAGCCAAAGGGCACTGTGAAGGCAGGATTGGAGTCAGACAGGACATTCCCGAAGGAGTCGTAATCTATCCGCTTTACAATAGCCCCGTTAGCATCCGTTACAGCTCTCAATGAACCCACTTGGTCATATGTCAGGTAGTAAGTAGAAGCACTGTACACCATCGACACCGGCATACGGCCATCGGCATAGGAGAAACGCTGAATCAACGCATCAGCACCATCGTAGACAGCCAACAAGGTCGTCGCATCCTGCCAGAGGTATTTCTCAACAACGATACCATTAATCCTCTTCGCCACCCTTCTTCCCAAGGGATCGTGATCATAGGTAATCACGTCTGTGTTTGGCAGAGTTACCGACAGTAGTTCCCCTCTCGATGAGTAATCGAAGATAGTTGTTCCTGAAATAGCCCCTGAGGAGATGGTCCTGCTGGTTAAGAATCCATCAACGTCAAAGGTGTACGAATCTGCTCCCGCAGTGAGAATATGATCCTCAACGGAATGGGTGTACGACCGGGAGACGCCCCTCAGGACGTTATTTTCACTCAACCGGTTGCCGTTATCATCGTAAGAGTACGCTTCTGCTAGGGCGTTGTCCTGATAGACCGTCTCCAACCTGCCCATGAGGTCATAGGTGTAGTCCCAGGTTACGGTGTCAATGCCTATATTCTCTATTCTCTGAGTGATCCTCCCGGCATTATCTCTGGTGACAGACCAGGAATAGGGTGCTGATGCGCCTACGGCATACCCAACACCATCTACTTCCCCGTATCCGGAGAAGGTCCTGGTCTGAGTAGCTGTACCATCACTGACCGCTTCGGGAAGGCCGTTGGAGACATTCCTCGTGATGGTGAAGGGCCCGGCATTGGTGAGAAGGCCGTCGTTGTCGTAAAGGAAAGACTCCACACCACCGGCATACCCGATGCTGCCCACCCTCATATCGGTGTCGTAGGTGTAGTCGATATACGCATTGACAGTCCCTGTCCTGGTATCCGTAAGCAGCAACGAGCCGTCGTAGGTATAAGATGTTGACTCTGTACCCTTTGTAACTGAGCTGAGCTTGCCTCCACAATCGTACGAATAGCTGATATTACCTTCCGGCGTCACAGTACTATCCAGGTTCCCGTCCAGATAGAAATTACCAATACTCTGCCCCGATGGATACGTAACCGAAGAAAGCCTCCTGTCCCTGTCGTAAAGGTAGGAGTAACCCCCGGATATGGGCGTTGAATACGCCTTCCTCTGGTCGTTCGCTGTATAGCTGAAGCTGTGGGACACCAGGTTGGGGTTCACGAGGACAGTCATGTTGCCATTATTATCGTATGAGTAAGACACACTCGCCCCATCAGGGCGCACCTCTCCCATCAGCCGTCCCATAACGTCATAGGTGTAATCGAATGTCCTGCTATCGGGAGTGGTCATGAAATCAAGATAACCGTTGGTGTCATAGGCAAAGGATGTGGTCCTGGTGCCTACTGTAACATCCGTCAAACGTCCCCTCAGGTCATAGACGAAATCGGTATCTAAAAGCCCCGATGTTGATGTACGGGAAGTGAGCAGGGATACCGGGTCGTAATAGGACATTACCGTCTTTCCAGTGGGCGAAGTGGCAGTGACCGTGCCCGTCAGCGTGTCGTTTACCACTGTGCTCACCTTCCCGTTGGTGGTTACTATATCTGTTATCAGGTCGGGATTGCCGTCCAGGTCAGTGTCTGTATAGACTCGGTCCGTGGATGAGGCCACCGAAATGCCGGAAGGCATGGTTGTTGTAAAGCTTTTTAGCTTTTTATAACTGAATTCGCTATCTAAACCATAACTGAAAGTAAGATCCGTACCGCAGGCATTCTGCTTCTGGGCCGAGAGCCCATCGCTGGACTGGTTGAAGGTAGTTTGTGAACCGTCCGGTCCGGTAATAACAGAGGAAAACTTTCCAGTTGAGTCTGTTCGATCAACGTATGTTGTAGAATCTCCCTCGCCGGTAAGAACACTTATGTTGACGTTACCTGAGGCATCCGCCTGCCTGTCGTAGGTCCAGTGACCGCCTTCCGGATCCAGCGCGTCTGTCAGTCGTCCATACGGATCGAAAACATGTGTAAACAGGCTGCCATCGGGGTGAGACTCGTCAGACATTAACCCGCCGGGTACATAATTCATGGCGTAATTGGTACCGTCAGGATACGTGACCTGCCTGAGGTTGTTATCGGCGTCTACAGTAAGTGAAGTGACTATTCCGTCGGGAGAGGTAATCGACAAGGGAAACCCGGAGGCATCTCTCTGAATAGTTGTTTCATTACCAAAACGGTCTGCGATGGATACGAGTCTGTCCTGAGTATCGTAACCGAAAGTTGTCAGGGTTTGCCCGGTGCCCAGGTCAATCGTTCTGCGATGGTAACCAAGAGGCGAAAATACATACCCGATGTTCCCTTCTTCAGCAAAACCTGCCTCGCCCTCCGTGAGATAAGCGTTCATTCCTGTAGTATTGGTGAGGTATATTTTCCGGATCCTGTTATTTCCGGAGGCATATATGTTACCCGCAACATCCAGTGTAATACCATCGGGTGTCATTAAAGCTTCAGGCGCAGGACCTGTATCACCGCCATATCCCTGGTTTAATGTACCTGCTACGGTGGACAAAACCCCGCTCTGGTCAACCTTTCTTATGCGGGACCTTCCATCAACAAAGTAAATATTGCCAAATGAATCGACAGTAAGTGCAGTAAGCTCGATATATGCTCCTACAGCCACGGTTCCATCTTGACCACTACCTTGTGTGCCCCCTCCCGCAACGAAAGTTGTCCGGTTATTTGGTTCACGCCTGTAAATCCCGAAGGTCCAATAACCTCCTGGTGTATCGTAATAATGAATATTACCAAATTGATCAGACATTAAATCTACACCATTAAATGGAAAAGCAAGGGTGGTTATAATCCCGTTTGCGTCAACCTTCCTTAAAGAAGGAAAGGAACTTGCCAGATCGTCAACCAGGTAGAGATTTCCGAAGGTATCGATTGTAATTGAACTAGGTTGTGCTATATGTGCCTCAGTAGCTGGTCCCTCATCACCATCACGGCAAACACCCCACGCACAATATCCCTTCCCGACAGCTGTGTTAATTATCCCATCTCTGCTTACCTTCTGTATTTTTCCACCATACGATTCAGCTATAAAGAGATTTCCTTCATTATCCATGTCTATATCCGAAACAAAGTAAAGCAGAAAGTCCGTGGCTTGAATACCATTCTGGCGACTGTTGCCGCCCCCAGCAATAGTACTAAGTACTCCTGATTTGTCGATTTTTCTGATAAGACCTCCAATACCCGCATATGAGTTTGGATCTAAATATGTCTCTATGAAGTAAATGTTACCCTCACCATCAGCAAGTATTCTTTCATTAGTTGTTATTCCACCGGCTGGCTTTGGCGAAATTGCAATATCTGTTGCTGTCCCGTCAGGATGACCCTCGATACCGGCTCCAGCAGTAATCGTGTTGCCGTTACCAGCGATCGTATCGATGGTAAATATGTTGCCTGCCGAAAGCTGCCTTGTCCCATCGCCTTTGAAGACTACCGATTGGCCGTTTAAGTCCAGATAGTGATAGTGATTGTTAGACAAAGTCCAACCATCAGCGATGGGGCTCAGTTCATTGCGCCTGATGGTAAGCTGCTGTGTTCTAGAAGAAGATACTATTTCCCTTGTTGGTATTGCCGTAGGAGCACCGCCGAGTTGAGCGAATGTTCTTTCGAACCCACCGGGCAGCCGGTAGACGCCATCATATATATAATCAATCCTCGTAGTCGCAGGTACCCTGCCGAACATCGATCTTCCGTTGAAGTCTTTACCATCCCACGCAAATTCAGCCTTCTGGTTAGGAGCGGCGTTCAGAACCTGCTTGAACACCCGCCCTGCCACTTTCAATTCAACTTCTATCCTCTTGAGGCTGGTTGGAACGGTAGCGCCGCTGGCGGGCACAGTTACTATCGATTTATATCCATCAACTCTTCCGGATGAATAATGAAGGGTTAAGCCAGTCCCGGGAACAGGGATATCCTCATGAAACACTCTGCTGCGATGCTCAACCAGGGACGCTGTATTCCCACATCCGAGTGGGCCATCGTTCCTGGCATCAACAGAAGGCTCAGCATCAAAGCTCGGGGGAAATGCATCCCCCGGAAGACCGAAAGGCCAATTCCAGTCCCACGGAGTGAAATGAGTCAGTTTCACCATCCAGTAGGTGGATTGAGGCAGATAGATCGCTGAATCCTGAAGACCTGCTACCTCATCGCTGAACAGACCGTTACTGTTCAGATCATCCGGAAGACCATCACCGTCTGCATCCAGTGCGTCTACTATCCCGTCACTATCAGTATCAAGTAGCCTGACAACGACACCATCTACCTCCGGAATCCACTCGCCTAAAGAGCGGTCGTAATAACCAATTGGTACAGGTGTACCAACATCGAAGCCCAGGAAGTTCTCCACGAAGGTGAGCACCGGCTGCTCAAACTGAATATCATTCACCCCATCCACTGATAACTCAGCACAATATGTGAAGGCCGACGTAGGTGGAAGCTTGGCCGGCATTGTCTCCGGAGTGTCGTACTCAGTGGCACGGACGGAGATTATCGGGAGAAATACCTGGGTGCCAATGGAATCGATGTAATAGGCCCGATTGTCACCCTTAATTACAGCAGTAAGGGCCCTCTGTCCGAAAGTATCAGATGTCTCAGTGCCTCTGTGGGTGTAAACGGTGGCAGGGTTACCGTCGAAGGCGACCTGGGTGGATACAGTATCCTCGGAGATCATGGTTATCGTCTCAACCACCGCCATATCGTTCCACGGTACGAAGACCTTGCGGTGAACCTCCAGCAGGCCGGATTTTATATAGGCAACTGTCATCATAGCCTCACCGTCGACAGGTATCGTGAATCTGCCTGAAGCGTCCGTTAAAACGCTGCCATATTCTGGGTGGCCATGGATAGTTACTGTTACATCCGCAAGGGGAAGACCTCCCCTCATTTGAACGAGACCTGTGATCAATGAGAACCTCTGCGGATCAAAGGAATCAAGAGTGACATCAGGCGGCACAAGATCCTCATAGATGGTCCCAAAGGAGCCCTCGGGCTGGGGCTGGTAGTTTGCAGGCAGGGACCAGACCGTCACGTTAACGGTAGAACTCTGACCTGAATTTGAGGCAGTTACAGTGGTGTTTCCAAGTCCGACAGACGTAACTAGGCCGTCGACATTTACAGCTAAAATATTTGGATCGCCAGAAGTGTAAATAGTCCCCGTAGAAGAAGAGGTCAGGTTAGTTGAACTACCGTCACTGTAGTAACCGGTCACCAGGAGCTGCTGAACAGCCCCTGTTCCTGAGAGGTAGAAAGCAACAGGATCCGCTATTATGCCGGTCAGGCAAACCGGATCTGTAATTCCATCACAGTTGTTGTCGACTCCATCGCAGATTATTTCAGCAGCGCCAGGATTGACCAGGGCAGCCGTATCGTCGCAGTCTCCCGAGATAGCCACATAACCGGAAGGTGCGGTGCATGCCTGAACTGTTTCAGTGGAAGTGCCATAACCATCAGCGTCCGCGTCTGAATAAAATGTTAAAATGACTCCCTCATCTACGGTTCCGTCGCAGTTATTGTCTATGCTGTCACATATCTCGGTTGAACCGGGATTGGTTGCTGCATTCGCATCATCGCAGTCACCTGCGCAGGTTGTGTATCCGTCGCCATCAATATCGAAGCCTTCGTCGATAGCGTAATTACAGTTATTATCAACACCATCACAGATCTCTACCGCAGTTGGATATCTGAGAGGATTACTATCATCACAGTCTTCATACTGTTCCGCATATCCTGGAGGCGCTGTACATGCAAGGACGTACCCCGAATACATACCCCAACCATCCCCATCCGCATCCGGGAAGTACAATTGTGTAACACCTTCGTCAACAGCACTATTACAGTTGTTGTCGATGCCATCGCAAATCTCGGCGACACCTGGATTGATCGACGCAACCGCATCATTACAGTCGCCCTCACATACGGTGTAGCCGTCGGCATCAAGATCGAAACCTTCGTCAATAGTACCGTCACAGTTGTTATCTATACTGTCACATACTTCGGTGGAACCCGGGTTCACGGATGCCGTCAGGTCGTCACAGTCGCCGCCCTGGGGGATGTAATTTGTGGGGGGCGTACCGCAGGTCTCATAAGTATTTGAGGACCTGCCGTATCCATCTCCGTCCCCATCGAAGTAATAAGTGGTGACCGGTATCCCCTCATTATTCGCACCGTCACAGTTATTATCAACGGAATCGCAGACTTCTACGGCTCCGGGATTGACACCGGGATCGGAATCGTTGCAGTCACCGGAGACCGATATGTAGCCTGGTGGAGGATCACCGCAGGCTTCAATTGATGGAAACGATATCCCAAAGCCGTCCCCATCGGAATCCAGATAGTAGACGGTCGCGGGCAGACCCTCATCAACCTGGTTATTACAGTTGTTATCGATGTCGTCGCAGATTTCCACAGCAGCGGGATTTATGGATGCGCTGGTGTCGTCACAGTCACCTGTGCATGTTGCGTATCCGTCCCCGTCCAGATCGAACCCTTCGTTGACTATACCGTCACAGTTGTTGTCGTAATTATCGCAACTTTCTGTAGCACCGGGATTAATAAAGCGATTGTTATCATCGCAGTCTGAGCAATCCAATATTACATCGCCCCACCCAAATGG
>SDBU01008481.1_pt1 | contig 11686 bp, 9 predicted proteins | sample 2277071 | NCBI WGS metagenome assembly SDBU01 (sample SAMN10397929, study PRJNA504765) | marine sediment metagenome | isolation source: marine sediment core GS08_GC12, 126 cmbsf | place: Arctic Ocean: Gakkel Ridge, Loki's castle | collected 2008 | reverse complement strand
GAGAGCTAAACCATAGAAAAAATAGGATATGTTGTCCTATTTTGATTAAAAAAATGAGGGGGAAGAGGAAAGGTGACATTGCAAGACCCTATAAGACTTCCCCCCCCCCAAAAAAAAAAGATCTTGAGGACAGAGAAAATTACTTTAGAACAATAAACTATTGACAATATTCTAATTGTTAAATATAATGTATTTGAAATACAAAACCGCTTATCTCTATCCAAAAGAATGCAAGCGGGCTTGAACAGAGCCGAAGTCCTTACTGTTCTTTCAGCTCTTGTTTTATTACATCATATATTCTATAAAAATAGTAATGGCTTAACTCTTGTTAGAGTTAGGCTTTTTTATTTCTATAATTTTAAATAAATTTAATATTGTAACCTGTATGAAGGTAACAGGAGAGACCTTTTCTTTTATTAAAACAAGAAAAGGCGCCGAAGAGATAAGATACTCAATGTATCCAAACTTTCAGGCAAAAGGACTGTTACCGGACAGAACTCTGGCCAGCTTTATTATAAAAAGCACAGACAGGGCAACTCCTAATCTTTAGGAAAACCCTTACAGAGTTTGCTAAAAAGAACTATTTCCTAATGCTTTGGGAAGAATCTTTCAGGTAGAAAGACAGAGTAAGAAAATAATATCCTTATTTTTTTATTCTGTCTTTTTGATTTTATTAACCCGAAGAGCGTTAGCAAAGCTTGAAAAGTGTAAAAAGTGCTACGGACTTGGCCGCGGGGTTTCCACTAATAGTAAAAAGAAAGATTCGTAAAAGGGGATTTCACAAGAAAAATAAAGTCCTTAAATATAGAGAGATTAAATTATAAATAAAACAATTTGGAGTACTTTTTTAGTGAGGCAATCCTTTTCTGGACTTTTGGTTAAAGTTGGGGTAATATTAGAAAAATATTGCTTTTTTTCCCAAAATCGATTTTCGAAAATATGAAAATTTGGCTAATTTCATCTAACACCGATAAAATAAGGCCTTTTAAGATTATAGACATTTTAAGGTTTTAAGAAAAAAATACGAAAATCGTATTTTTATAGATTTTACCAATCGATTTTCGAAAATATCGATTTTTTCCTATTTTCAGGACTTTGAAAGCCTTATATTATAAGGGTTTTCAAGGGGTTAAAAAATCAAGATATTCAATTTTTTCGAAAATCGTTGAAATTTTAAAAACAGCCTTCGATTTTCGAAAATAAAAATCTATATATTTCAAGGGTTTGAAGCAATATTACCCTAAATATGTACAATATTAATCATAAAATTAGGTCGATTTTCGAAATTTTTACCGGAATAAATTAATAGAGGCTCAAAAAGTGAAGTATAATTACCGTTTGAAGCATAATCCCATCAACTCATATCATTATCTTTGTTCTTTGATAATCTAGTAAACCCCTAAAAATATAGGGTTTAAGCTGTATGCCTTGTTTAAAAAGGATTGAAACTTTGGGAAGCTGTTAAGAATTTCTCTTACTCTCCTACGTTTAAGCTGTATGCCTTGTTTAAAAAGGATTGAAACAACAATACGACCCTTCTCGCCTACTATTTCCTCTTTATCAGTTTAAGCTGTATGCCTTGTTTAAAAAGGATTGAAACAATTTAAATCTCTCCATAGCAAAAGATTTAGAGATCTGTTTAAGCTGTATGCCTTGTTTAAAAAGGATTGAAACTTCTAATGCATGGATTCCATCTGTTATCTCATCGTAGTTTAAGCTGTATGCCTTTTTCAAAAAAGATTTACCAATAAAAATTTGATAAATTGAACCGGCTTAAAGGAGATGATTAAAGAGGGTTAAGATAGGACGAAAAGCAATTAAAGAATTAATTTTGAGATACAAACTAAAAAAATAATTTAAACCAAAATTAAATTAATATAAATTATTTTTGAAACAATAGGGACACACGTACTAGCTCAATAATTCGGTAACTTTTAGCGGACAATCATATGATCTGAGAGTTTCTTAACCGGATGATTTAGACTTTAGGTATTATTATAGATGGACGTCCTAAAGGAAGGCCTCGTAAAATGGAAAATTAAACCATAGAAATAATAGGATGTGTTCTATTTATATTAAGGGCTTTTTTGTTTTTAGAAATATTTTCCCAAAAAAGAAGGACTTTTAAAAGTTATGTCGTATATCTAATATAATATCTAAAATATTTTACTTAAATAAATGTTTTACATTCTATAATTTTGGATCAATTTAATATTGTAACCTGTATGAAGGTAACGGGAGAGACTTTTTCTTCCCATCATAAAAGAAAAAGAGCCGAAGAGGCAAGATGCCAAAAGTATCCAAACTTTCAGGCAAAAGAACCGTTACCGGACAGAACTCTGGAGAGCTTTATACCAAAAAGCACCGACGGGGCAACTCCTAATCTTTAGGAAAACCCATACAGAGTTTACTAATAAAATTATTTCCTAATTACATAGGAAGAATCTTTCAGGTAAAAGGACAGAGTAAGAAAATAACTATATTACTTTCTTACTCTGTCCTTTTTGCTTATAATTGTTTAAAACCGTTTTATAAATAGTAATCTATACTGAAAAAATAATGCAACAATAAAAGAAATAGCTTTTTTGTGAACTTGTGAAGCCTGAACCCATCTTTACTAAGATAAGTGAGGTAAAAAAGGAAGTTTTGGAATGTCAGTTTGTAACCACATCTTGAAGATAGGACAGTTTAGCAAAAGGCGTGATTGAAGAAAACAATCAACTTTACTGGTATGGTTAGAAGAGATATTCGAGCAAGCAGAAAGCGAGAATAAAATTGAGTGGTTTAATGGGAATAATTATTTATTCTGGGAACATTAAAGAATTTCTTCCTTTGATTTTTCCTGGAAGTTACATACATATTGGCAAAGGAACTTCTTTTGGATTGGAAAAATATAAAATATTGTAGAGGGTAAGAGATGATAGAAAGTACTTATGAATTTGAGGTGATTTTTCCTTTTATGATAAAAGCGGTAGGGGATTTATATTTAGTGATGGAGCACCACTAAGATATTTTACAGTAACTGCAAAAGCTATTTTCATCGGATTAAAACTATTTTTAATGAATTAATTAAAAACAGCAGGAGGGTATGTAATGGAAGAAAAAAACAATGAAGCCAATAAAATTGTTTCTCAACACATATTTATGTTTCCATTCAGAATAGAAACAAATTACAACAAAGAAAAAGTGAAGGAAGATGGATGGGAATATAAACCGTTTAATTTTGAGCCTGATGATAAAGAATTAGCTACAAAATATAACGAATACCTATATTTCCATGAATATGTTAGAAATGCCTTGTTCAACAACTCAAGTAATGAAAATGATAGTGTATCATTTTATTTTGAACGAGACATTCCTGAGGCGGCAAAGATTGTTTTACATATTAAAGGAGGAAAAACTTACACTCTCCCCATTAAGCGCATATCCTTAAGACTATTTGAAACAAGTGTTGGCATTTTAACCATTGAACTTCTAAATTACGATTATTGCTCGCATAACGATGTGTTTATTATCAATGATTTCGGAAGAAGAATATACCCGCAATTTATTGATAGTCAAAATGGGACCAATGCTACAAAAGGTGTTTTTCTCTGCGATAAAATAGAACTTTATTTAGGTGATACATTGATTACAGAAGATTTTAAAACCGAAGACTTCCTCAAGAAAGAATTGAAAGTTGCATCATATATCGACTATTTACTTGGTAGCGAACTTAAAGACAAAGTTATTCCTATTATTGATGACAGAATGTATACAATGTGCTGGTATGGAAATGAGGCATTTAGTAAACTTCTTTGCCCAAAGAATGGCGATGAATATGGATTTGAATCATCTGATGAATGGTACAAATTTATTTATGTTGATGGAAAGGATATTGGAGTAGCAAACGAAAAAATGAAAAGGGAATTAATAAAAGCAGCTACTTACGCTAGATGGGTTGAGTGGGGTACTCTGTTCGGTATTTCTCGCAATAGTTTTGTTTGTGTAACAAATGGAGAGGATTTTGGATACAATTTTACCAGGAATCATATGAGAAGTGTATATCATCAAATGGCAGTAATCCTCCTTGCTCAAAGAGCATCGATACTTAAATTCTCAGACGATGTCTCGAAAATTACAAGCCAAGCAAAAAACAGCGAGGGTAAATTTATTAGTAAGAAATTTAAAAGCGTTGCGGAAAGTGTAAAAACGCTGTATTCTTCATTTATTCGTTTTGTAAACAGACTTTATTTTGGAGAAGTCTCACCACAGGACCAGGGCATAGAAATGTATAACATGGCGGTTAAGAATATGGGCTTGAAAGAGCAACTAAATGAGCTGAGATATGAGATAGAAAAGCTGCATGAATTCGTTGACATGTTGCAAGAAAAATTCGTAAGAAAAGGTATTCAATTAATACAGGTAATTTCGTTTGTTATTATTACTCCGACGCTTGCTGCAAATCTGGTCAATATGGGTATTTTTACAGAAAAAATTAAGATACAAATTTTTGGTAGCAACATCCAGGATTTCTGGTTATTTATTATTTTATCATTAGTAATTTCAGCAATACTTATCCTTATTTTTAAATTTGGTCTGAGCGAAGGAGACAATAATCATGGAATTGACCGTTAAAATAAGACAGCATACTCCAATAATCCATTTCCAGTGGGACCAGAGTGGGGCAACCTTACGAGCTACAGAACTAAAACCTAAACTGGATAAATTTTTGAAAGAAAAAAATGATTCAAACATTGAGAATTACTTTGGACAAAAGGGAAATCTGCCATATAAAGTGCGAGTTGATTCAGGTAGCTGCAATAAAGAGGTTTGGGATATAGATAGGCATTTCCCAATTTTCTTTGGAAATATGAATGCTGAAAAGGAAAAGAAATTTGTTTTCTGCAATGACGTAATCACAATCAGGTTTATTTCCTTTAATAAAGAAGCCCTCAATGCAATAGGTAAATACATTGCCGAATTTTTCTTTAAAACCAATTTTGGAACAAGACAGTCAAAGGGTTTTGGCTCTTTTTACATCGATCCTTCAGACCCTTGCTATAAAAGCCCAAGCAGATTTGAGAATTATCATTTTATTTTGGATACAAGGAAAACTTATCCCTATGAAAAGTTTAAGAGACTATTCGGAAATATTGATTTATTTTATAAAACGCTACGAAGTGGGATAAATATCAAGGAAAAAAATGGGAATAAATTTTACTTCAAACCAATCATGTTTTTGTATGCTAAAGAGAGGGGATGGACATGGGATAAAAAGGTTATAAAGTCAAAATTTATTAACGCTAAAACTTTTGATGAGCAAAAGAAAGAACATAATTATTCTGATATTTTAACTTTTTCCGGCAGCAATGAGTACCTTATGAGGGATTTGTTAGGCGTTGCACCATCACAGGATTATCAATCTTATCGTTTTAGTTTAAAGTATGATGAAAAAAATGAAATAGAGAGATTTAAGTCTCCAATTACATTCAAACCAATAAATTTAGACAGTAGAGAAAGAACAACATTTACGGTGCATATAATTCTACATCCCATTCCCGAGGGCATTTTCAATAAAAAATTTAGGGTAAACAAGGTTGTTGATAAAAAAACATCAGATACTCTTACTCTAACAACTCCCCCATCATCAGAGCATTTCAACATTGAAGACTATTTTAATTTTGCATTAAACATCAATCTTTTTAGCCATGTAGATGAAGATTCACGCAAGAATTGGCGTTACAGAATAATAAATGATATTTATCATCAATTAAGGACTCAATTAATCCAAAGAAGGAGTGCAAGATGAAAAAAAATACCACAATCAATTCCTACGCTGGTTTTACTATAGGTCCCATTTACGGAGTGTTTTCAAGTGCAAGAAAGACGAGGGAACTATGGTTTGCTTCCTACTTCTTTTCGTGGTTTATGGAAAAGATAATTGAGCAGCTTTCAAAAAATAATGAAATAGATTTTCTCTCGCCTTTTGTCATCAAACCATTTAAGTCAAATGAGTCCATAACCGGCAAATATCATGACAGGTTCATTTTACAGTCATCCTTTAACAAGGAAGACCTCTTTAAGCAGATACAAAAGGCAAGTGACAACACCCTGGATTTCTTCGCTGAATTAATTAATAGCCTCGTTATAAAAATAGGAGCAAAATATATAGATGGAGCTAATAAAAAGACAGTAAGAGATATCTTTAATCGTTATATCCAGAGAAATATTCTTGTATTTGACACAAATGACATAAAACTATCAATGGAATCAACATCTTCCGAGAAACCAAAAATCGTTAAGCATATCAACACGTATCTCGACTCCATGGAAGAAAACCGCTTCTTCGAAACAGGCATTCAAAGCAAGACCTGTTTTATATGCAGGGATTTGTCTGCTAATATCGAAGCAAATGTATGGGGCAAATCTGGTAGCAACAAAAAAGAGACTAAAAGAAATACTTCTCCATCAAAGGAAAAACTCTGCCCATTATGTTTTATGAAATATTTTGCCCACATGAGTGAAGAGGTTGCGAAAAAAATCAGTAAAAACGATTTTAGATTCCCGACAATTCTTGACATAGCGTCTGTTGAACTATTAACCGGGAAGGTAAAAGAGCAGAACCCATTATTTAAAGATCGTGAAAAGGATTACGAATTTCAGGATATAGAGCATGCAGTTCGTGAAACCCATACCAAAAAAGAAGAAGCAGATTCTCTTCTTAAAAAGGCTTACCCCAAGTACTTTGCCATACTCCAGGCGGATGGGGATAATATCGGGAAAGAAATTCGTAATATAGATAGCGTAAGTTTCTCATATTCACTTTTTAATTTTGCAAATACAGCAGAAACGATCATCAAATCTTATAAGGGCTATCCTATCTATATTGGCGGGGATGATATTCTTGCTTTTGTACCTGTTGCGTTTAAAGATGACGACGGGAAAACAAAAACGGTGATAGGCCTCGCTATTGAACTTTCTGAAAAATATAAAGAATTCGTGGCACAAAATACGCTCAAGACAACTTTGTCTGTTGGAATAAATATTGCTTATTATAAATTTCCTCTTTCACTTGCTTTGAAGAACGCAAGGAAACAACTTTTTGAAGAGGCAAAAAAAGATGAAAAAAATGCTCTTGCTCTTCTCTTAACGAAACATTCAGGGCATCAAATTGGATTTAAATTTAGGTTTGGGTCAAGCGACATTAAAAGCTTTAGCGAACTATTGAGAAAAACCCTTGCAGGTGATGTGGATTTCCCGCACTCACTTCATTATAATCTCTCAAGATATAAAACAGTCATTGCAAACATTCCTAATGAGGAGAGATTAGAAGCATTTTTTGATAACAATTTCAACGAACCGGAGCATAGCAAATTTGCTTCGGGCATTAATCAGGTTAAGAATTGCTTTAAGGAATTTATTCTTAGCGTTCCCAGGGAACAAAGCGAACAAAGGAATAATTATGTCAAAGAATTGCTCAGCAAGCTGGCATTCATAAAATTTTTGAGAGGTGAAAAACAATATGAATAAAGCATTGCTTATTACTTTTACACCAATCAATAGATTCTTTTTTGGAGGCTCATATTCATTGGAAGATAGTTTTTACGCAGAATCTTTGAAATTTCCCCAGCCGACAACTATTCTTGGCTGCTTAAGGCACAACATATTAGTACAAAATGGCATCCTTCCTCCAATCGCCATTATCAATCCTAAAAACATCGCTGCGAGAATTGGAGAAGAAGGAAAAAAACTTACCGGCACATCTATGGTCAATGGATTAGATGATCCAGATGATAATTTTGGCATCATAAAAAAAATATCTCCTGTTTTTATTGTGAAATTCGAAAAAAATGAGATAGCAGATTTTCTTTTTCCTGCTTCGGCGGATGTCGTGACAAAAAAAGAAAAGAATGAGAAAAAAGAAAAGACAGTTTCTTTACACTGCTTTAAATACGTGAAAAAAGACGGAAAATCAAGTTATTCCGGAAGGGAAGCTGAATATGCAATTCTTTCGGAAAGAAATCCTAAATTGCATGGGGCTTGCTATCTTGGAGGCAAAGATTTTTGGGAAGCATATTTAAATGGTTACCCATTGCCCTATAACCCGGATTACGAAGAAGACTGGATTTTTATTGCTCACACAAGTGTAGGGATTGGTAGAAAAAATAAAGTAGCAGAAGAAGGTATGTTTTATACAAAAGTTGACTATTCGCTACGAAAGGATTTTACATTTGCGGTTATTGCCTGGCTAAAAGATGATGACAGGCTTAAAAATGGTGTAGCTTTCCTGGGTGGAGAACAGTCCACATTTCTTATGAAGGTTTTCCCGCTTGGAGACATGCCTCATCCTATTATCAATATGATACTCAATGGAAAATGTGAATTGCCAGAGAATTTAAGTAATGGGTCTAATGGGGAAAAACTTTTCGCGCTTTCTCCTGTTGTTTTAGATAATGATTCAAATTGTAAATTCGCAAGTGCGATGGAGCACCGAGTGGTAAAAGACATGCATACGACAAAGATGATAAGAAGGGCTAAAGCATCGAAATCTGAGGCAATTTCTATGATACCTGCAGGCGCGGTGTTTTATCCTAAGGAGCCAGTAAGTCTTACCGTGAATTGGACAATCCCTTATAAGATCGGTTATAACTACGTAATAAAACTAAGGAGGTAGAAATGTTTAAACACAAACTATACCTAATAGAAACGCTCACAAACACAAATGTGGGTTCCGGTGATGCAAACTTTGGTATGGTAGATAGCCTTATCCAGAAGGACCCTGTTACATTCCTTCCTGTTTTTCATTCATCCAGTATCAAGGGTGCACTAAAGGAGCATATGGAGCAGTATAAAGATTCTGAACTTTTTGACGATGATATCAAGATAATATTTGGAGACAAAGAAGACAAGCCGGGGAAAGTAAAATTTTATGAAGCGAGACTTTTAACGCTGCCACTCCGCTCAACAAAAAAAGTCTATCACAACTGTACAGCACCATTGGCAATTTTAGACTATCTGGATGCCTTGGAAACATTTTGCGGAAACGAAGAAGTGAGAGAATTAAAGAATTTTATTCAAGGTCTAAGTTTCAAGGGAAAAATATTTTTAACCTTTGGAAATGAAACTGACCTGGAGATTGAAGATTATGGGGATAAGGAACGCGTGCCTGTTCCAATTGGGGATAGAGAAAAAGAATTAATCATGAAATACATTGGTGCTGGAAATTTAGCAATATTTAAAGATGAAATATTTAGTGAAATTTGTGAACAATCTCTCCCTGTTATCGCAAGGAACCAGATTGGAGACGATGGCACGAGCAAAAACTTATTCTATGAAGAAGTACTTCCACGAAGAAGCAGATTATGGTTTATGTTAGGAACTGATGAGAATGAGGCAATCAATCACAAATTCGAAAAAATACTAACTTCTGATCTCATTCAGTTTGGGGCAAACGCTTCCATAGGCCATGGGGTAACGAAAATAAGACTTGTTGTGGAGGGTAAAAAATGAACAGAAAAAGAATTGAGCAGATGATACCAATTGCTATGGATTTATTGAAAGAAAATAGTCTCAGCATTTTGAATGACGCCGGGAAGTTACCTTCAAATTATGCGAGTTATGTGAGTTCTTATGGTCCAACCATTAGTCAATCAGGTCTTCTCCAAACGGTAGCATTCAATGAAAAAGAAAAGAGAGAGAAAATCAATTCACTTTTAGCACTTGTACTTGCAAAAGCAGGTTATCTTGAAAATACGTCCCCAAAGAAATTAATTGATTTTGTCAAAGAAGCATCAATCTACTATGCGCAAAAGATGAAATTACAAAGGCTAATCCTTGAAGCAATAGTTGCTTGCAAACTTGCTATGATGACTTTTCCAAAAATAAAAGTGGACGAAAAAAACTGAGGGGTAAAATTATGGCGACCAATGCATCTTTTCAATATTATAGAAGCAAAGATTTTGGCAGAAATCTACATAAAAAAAAGATAGGGGAATTACTTGGAATAATGAGCAATACTCTTGATAATCATGTAAAAATATGCGATATTCCATATTTAGAGTATTTTATGATTTACGGCGTTATGAGCTTTTCTCTGAAAACCACATATCCTGGTTTAATCATAGGTGCTGGCTATAATCACCCTGCAAGTGAAAAAGAAGAAGGTCAATCCTCTGATTTTCAACTTGGTTTTTACTTTGATCACACCACAGGGATGCCTTTGATACCCGGTTCAACAGTCAAAGGAATCCTCAAGAGCATTTTTCCCAAGGAGGAGGATGCAGGAGAAATAAAAGAGGAAAAGCTCATATATATCAATACAATATTAAATAAAGAGAATCTTCTAAAACAAGATAACTGGGAGAGATTATTCGAAAAAGGAAACATCTTCTTCGATGCCTATGTCTCAGGAATGCCAGAAAATGGAAAGATATTTGCCGAAGATTATATCACACCTCACACCAAAGGACCATTCAAAAATCCGACACCCATCCGATTTCTGAAGATTGCTCCTGACGTTACTTTCACTTTTCAGGTTAAACTCAAAGACAGTGACCTTGGGGATGGCCAAATAATAACTACCAGCGAGAAATTGGCTTTATTTAAAAAGATACTTCTTGATTTTGGAATAGGAGCAAAGAGAAATGTAGGATATGGAAATCTTACGATGTAGAAAGAGGCACAATAACTTCTTTTAAGAAAAAGATATATCTTTGAGTTGAACACGCTGAAAATAATAAACATATAGCATGCATGGCTAAGGGTTTCGAAGGGTTTAAAAAATCCAAATATTCAATTTTTTCGAAAATCATTGAAATTCTAAAAACAGCTTTTGATTTTCGAAAGTAAAAACCTTTATATTTCAAGGATTTGAAGCAATATTACCCTAAATATGTACAATATTAATCATAAAATCAGGTCGATTTTCGTAAATTTTGGGAGGATTTTCATAAAATGGCAGAAAGGAAGTATTTACAAGTATTTCCTGATTATTATACTTCTATTTTTTATCTATTCCCGTTCTTTGACAACCACATAACCCTTGTAAAATATGGGGGATAGCTATAAAGACTTATTTAAAAAGGATTGAAACTCTGTAACACCATGAAGCAACTGACTAGCAGATCCACTACCGTTTGAGTAGTATGCCTTGTTTAAAAAGGATTGAAGAGAGCTCTTTGAGAATTTGGAAAATAATCTCAGCTGCTTATGCCGGCTGTATTGAACTATAGAGTTCATTCCTAAAATTAGAACGAAATAAACAAAAGGATACGATTATGTTTATTTAAAACTGGAAGATCTAGAAGAAAATCTGAGGATTGAATATAGGAACTATGTAAGAAAAGATGATAAATTACTTTTAGGATGAATTGTAAGATTCTTAAATCAAAATTATGGCGATTTTCGTAAATTTTGGTTATTTTCTTATAAAGTGACAGAAATGGGGCAGTTATAATGGTTTCCGTATTTCCGAGATCCCATGTCTTTGTATTTACGTTCTTTGACAATCATATAACCCTTGCAAAATATGATGTATAGCTATAAAGACTTGTTTAAAAAGGATTGAAACGAATCGATTACTATATCAATAGTAGTAAATTCAGATGTATAGCTATAAAGACTTGTTTAAAAAGGATTGAAACCCACTCGTAAACTTCAACGGTGCAGTAGAAGCTGTTGCGTATAGCTATAAAGACTTGTTTAA
>SDBU01008480.1_pt1 | contig 11687 bp, 9 predicted proteins | sample 2277071 | NCBI WGS metagenome assembly SDBU01 (sample SAMN10397929, study PRJNA504765) | marine sediment metagenome | isolation source: marine sediment core GS08_GC12, 126 cmbsf | place: Arctic Ocean: Gakkel Ridge, Loki's castle | collected 2008 | reverse complement strand
GCCGTTCTTCCATCTATGAATGAAGAAGAAACAATAGGCATCTGCATCACAAAGATAAGGTCCGTGTTCCTTGAATACGAGATCGACGGCGAAATCATCGTAGCTGACAACAGCGAAGACCAAACCCCGATAATTGTCAAATCCCTCGGAGCGACCCTCATAACTCCAGACGGAAAAGGATACGGCTATGCTTACAAATACGGATTCAACGAGGCCAAAGGTGAAATCATTGTTATGGGTGACGCCGATGATACCTACGATTTTAACGAGATTCCAAACCTATTAACCCCCATAATAAACGGCGAAGCAGACTTTGTCTTAGGTAACAGGTTCAAAGGAAAAATGGAAAAAGGCGCTATGCCGTGGCTTCACAAATATATCGGAAACCCCTTCCTAACATGGATGTTAAACCTATTCTACAACTCAGGAATCAACGACACCCACTGTGGATTCCGAGCCATAAAGAAAGAATCCCTAGATAAACTTGAGTTAAAAACCGATGGAATGGAGTTCGCCTCAGAGATGATAATAAACGCAGTAAAAAAGAAAGTAGTAATAAAAGAAATCCCCATCAACTACTATAAGAGAAAAAGCGACGACTCCAAACTTTCCTCCTTCTCAGATGGTTGGAGACATCTAAAATTCATAATTCTTACGGTGTTACACTGAGCGATATAAGCATTATTCTACCCACTCGTAATAATGAGAACCACATAGATACTTTACTTACAAGTATTTTTAATCAACAGGTTGAAGGTCATGTTGAAGTATTAATGTTGGATTCGTCGGATGATCGTACTCCTCAAATCGCTTTAGAGTATTCGGAGAAAGCAGATTTGAGAATAATTCGTGTAGAACCTGAAGACTATAACTATGGGGGGACACGGAACTTGGGGGTCTCACTTACATCTGGTGATTATCTCGTTTTTATTTCCACAGATATTGACATTAGAGATATAAATTGGTTGAAAAAACTTGTAAAGCCCTTGGAAGACCCACGGGTGGCGGGTGTTTATGGTAGACAGATTCCTAAAGAGGATGCCCCACCAATGGAAGAATTCTTCATAAAGCATACTTATCCCAATAAAAAGAAAATCTACTACTTAGGAGATAATGATAAACTTACTGATTTCTTTTTCTCAAACACAAACTCGGTAATTAAACGAGCGGTCTGGGAGACCATTCCCTTACCTGAGATGTTAAAAAGTGAGGATCAAGAATGGGCTAAAAGAGTCTTGTTAGCAGACTACAAAATTATTTACGAGCCTAATGCCTTTGTTTATCACTCACATCATTATAGCTTGACTAACGTTTTTAAGGAATATTTTGATTCTGGAGCAACAATGCCTTACGTTTTCAACGATGAAAGGATTTCTCCAAGCAGTTTTATTATTCGCGGTTTAAAATATGAAGTCTCTCAAGTAAGATACTTTATAGAAATGAAGTATTTCAAACACATTCCCTATTCCTTTTTGTATGACTTTACAAAATTCTTGGGTTATTTCCTTGGAACCAAATGTAGTTATATGCCTATTTGGATGAGGAAGACGTTGTGTAAGAAATCAAATCATTGGGATAAATATATTAAATCGTTCCCGACTATGCCTCTAGATGGTAGGAGATGGTTAAAATGAATAAAAATATAGCAGTTCTTGGTGCAGGAGGATTCATAGGTTCATGGATGTCCAAATATTTGATGGATAAAGGATATAACGTTACTGCGGTTGACATAAAGGAACACGAATGGATGGAGACATCCGAGTTCTGTAACGAGTTCTTAAAACTTGACTTACGCAAAATGGATAACGTTATAGAGGCCGTGAAAGGAAAAGACGAAGTCTATCAATTTGCTGCGGATATGGGTGGAATAGGATTCATAATGACCAAACACGCCGATATTATAAGTAATAGCGTCACAATAAATAGAAACTTGTTAGAAGCGTGTCGTATATATGATGTCCCTAAAATATTCTACTCAAGTTCAGCCTGTATCTATCCAGAATATCTTCAAGACAAAAACTTTGAAGAACTTGCTGGTAGTTATGTCCTAAAAGAACCCGATGCATTCCCTGCCGATCCTGACAGTTTCTATGGGTGGGAAAAATTGTTCTCTGAACAACTATATTGGGCTTACTACCTTGACTACGGCATCGACGTTAGAATCGCTCGCTATCACAACATTCAAGGATCAATGACAACATGGCAAGAGCCACGTTGTAAAGCACCTGCCGCACTATGCAGAAAGATAGCAGAACTTCCACCAGAAGGCGGCGAAATCGAAGTCTGGGGAGACGGCCATCAAGTAAGAACATTCCTTAACGTAAAAGATTGCTGTGAAGCTACTTACCGCTTAATGCAGTGTGAGAATGACAAATATTATGCTCTAGGTGAAATTGGAAAACCTCGCCCACCTGCTATAAATATTGGGAGCTCTGAAGAAATCACTATTACTTCGCTTGTCGATATGATAGCTAACATTGCAAACAAAAAAGTTGAAACTAGACATGATTTATCCAAACCACAAGGTGTAAGGTCCCGTAGTGCTGACCAGACAATAATAAAGGAACTTCTTTCGTGGGAAAGAAAGTACAGCTTACGAGACACCATGGAAGAACTGTATCCTTGGGTCGAATCACAAGTTCGCTTACACTCAACCCCAAAATAAAAACATTTTGAGTATGAATAATAGTCAAAAATTTAAGCGCGTTTTTCTAATTACAGTTGATGCGTTAAGGGCAGATCATGTTGGATTCATAGGAGGTGGCAACCTAACTCCAAACATTGATAAAATCGCCAATTCAAGCGCCCTGTTTTTGAGAGCTTTTGCAAATGGACCGGGGACAAACCAATCTTTTCCAGCTATAATGACATCTACATATTTTACGATGCATAATGGGTTCTATAGCTCACCTCATTATGCTACTCTAGCTGAAGTATTGCAGGAAAACGGGTTCAAGACGGTAGGCTTTCATTCGAATCCGTTCCTCTCTAAAACTTTTGGATGGGATCGCGGGTTTGATGAGTTCTATGATTTCATGAACGAATTGAAGTCGCCTTCGGCTTTTGTTACCAGTAAACAAGGGACTGGTATTACGAATAGATTAATTCGGTTTTTAGCTTCATCTTTAGGAGGAACTAGATATGCTAGACTGAGGCAGTTTATGAAAAATGTTTATTACATTTTCTCAGGGTTGGAGATTCCTTATTTAGAGGGAGAAATTCTTAACAAGAACGTGTTTGATTGGGTTGACAGAAACTTGGATGAGAAGTTTTTCCTATGGATGCATTACATGGATACTCATTATCCATATATTCCCCCAGAAGATTATCTCCACGGTTTTTCGACCAGAAGAGAGGCTTTTAAATTTAATATGGATGTGGATTTGAATAACCCTTCACCTGATGAAATAGAAACTTTGAAAGAATTGTATAGGGATGAGGTGCGATATATTGATTCATGCCTTGGGAACTTCTTTAAATTTCTTGAGGATAGAGGGTTGATAGAGGAATCATTGATAGTCATTACATCCGATCATGGTGAAGCCTTCATGGAGCACGATAGAGTGGGTCACAAGCCAGATAGTCTCTATAATGAAGTTCTGCATGTACCATTATTGATATATGGATTGGATAATTCATTCTCAACTGATTTTCCTGTTCAATTATTGGATGTACCCGTAACTATCTTAGATATCTTGCAAATTAAAAACGCAAAGACTTTTCTTGGTGATTCTTTAACATCACTTGTTGAGAAAAACTGTCTTAATAGATCAATATTTTCTGAGAGTGCAAAGCCTGATTTAATAAACTTAAAATATGATCTTAACAAAAAGGCAGTTTCATGTATTAAAGATGGATGGAAACTTATAGTTAATGAACTATCAGGAACAAATGAATTATACAATATTGATAAAGACTTTGAAGAAAAAAATAACCTCATTGAAAAAGAAAAACAAGTTTCTCAAGAGCTAACTAAATTAATAGAAAAACATCTATATATAGTGAAGAAAACTGAAAATTCTTATAGTTAGCCCAATTTCCATTTTTCCTAATACGAGAGGTTCCACAAATCGTATTCTGGGACTGGCAAAAGGTTTGAAAAATGCAGGAGGAAGGGTATCTATTTTACATGCTGGTCATTCAGGGACTATAAAAGATGGAATAATTTTTTATGGATATCCATCTTTTGCAAATCTACTTGGAACTAAAAACATTATAGGTCGATTTCTTGATCGAAATCTTGGTCTCTTTAATATTTTCAGTACCAGATATATATTAAATATTATTCGTAAGCTCCAACCGGATATAGTCCAATTTGAATTTCCAGTAATTCTTGGGTTTCCTTTTAGTATATCATCCATGATTCCGAATGTAATTAAGATTCTAGATGAGCATAACGTCGAATCATTAACTACAAAGTCTTCTAGTTCAGTACCATATATTTTTCCGTATAAGATTATAGTTGAGAAGAACGCAGTTGAGAGAGCAGATTTGGTTCTATCGGTATCAAAGGCTGATAAATCTTCTTTATGTCATTTATATAAGATAAATGAAAGTCGAGTTACTGTCGTTCCAAACGGGGTGAATGCCAAGAAGTATTCAATGGATAATAAGTATGAGGTCAGAAAAAAACTAGGAATAACAGATTCAGCTAAAATCATATTCTTTCATGGTTCAATGAATTGGAGACCTAACCGTGAGGCTGTAGATATGATTGTCTCTTTAATATCGCCTAAAGTGAGATCAAAATACTCTGAGGTCCTGTTTTATGTGGCTGGAGAGGATTCAGAAAAACTATGTGGTCATAATAATACTGGCGTAAATATGTTAGGATTTGTAGATAATATAGCAGATTATATCATTGCTTCGGATATATGCATTATTCCTCTCATTAGAGGTGGGGGGTCATCATTGAAAATTTTAGAATATATGGCCGCAGGCAAACCAATTGTCACTACTATGGTTGGATCACGAGGGTTTCCCATTGTCGATGGAGAACACGCATTAATAAGAAATGAATTAGATAGCGATTTTCCTGAAGCAATAATTAACATTTTAGAATCAACTGAAGAAAATCGGATTGGAAATCAAGCAAGAACCCTCGCTCTCAAGTATGATTGGGAAAATATAGGACAAAAACTATATGCTATCTATTCACATATGCGTGTGCATTAATATATGAGAGAAATCTGATGTTGGAGTCAATGTATATAAAATATCCTGAGTTTCTTAATTTAAGAAAACGAATATATAAATTACTTGAATTACTCGGTAAAAATGAAAACATATCCCCTGATATATATGAATTAATGCTGGTAACCTTTTTTTGGGTTTTAAGTAGATTTCATGATTTTTCTCAAAACGGTATTAAAGTAATGTCAGAAAAATGGGACTATTTGATAGTTATTGATGCATGTAGATATGATTATTTTAAAAAATATAATTATATTGGTGGGAAACTTACAAAAGAAAAATCGCTAGGGGTAGGCACACCTAGCTGGATTGAAAATAATTTTACTCATAAATATGAAGATGTTGTTTATGTTTCATCTAATCCATACGTTTCGAAGGTGAGTTTAAAAAAATTAGTAGGGTTTAATCCATTCTATCATATTGAGCCGGTTTGGAATTATGGTTGGGATCATAAATTAGGTACTGTTCCACCAGAAGCAGTCACTATTGCAACTATTAAAATGATGAATAAGTATCCTAATAAACGTATTATTTCACATTATTTACAACCTCATCCTCCATTTTTAGTCGATTCCAAAAATAATTTTTCAAAATATGAAAGATTTGAAGATAGATATATTAACATAAATAAAAAAAGAGGTCGCAGTCGGGAATACGCAAAATATGGTGAAGTCGAAATCGGATTAATACAGAAAGGATATATTAAAAACCTGAAGATAGTATTAAAAGAATTAAATAAACTATTAAAAGAAATGAATGGTAAAATAGTAATAACTTCAGATCATGGAGAATGTTTTGGAGAATACGCGATATTTGGCCATCCAAGAGTATATATAAAAGCATTATCAGAGATTCCTTGGTTAGTTATTAATAAAGTAACTTAAAATGTTACTCTCAATTATCAGTTTATTGCTACTCATTCTGCCGGGCTATTCTTTACTTCATATAACGTGGATTCAAAAGAAGATAGATTTTAGTAAGATAGATAAAATTGTATTTGGGTTTGTAATATGGCTTTTTTATATAGTATCTACAATTTTGATATCAAATATAATATTTCCAGTTTATTTTAAACATGTTTTCGCGTTTAACTATTTATTAGGATCAATTTTAGTAGGATATTGGCTCTTTAAAAAAGGTCCCAAGATTAAATTTAATTTATTGAAATACAATAAAAAAATTAATTTAATGGATATAACATTGGGTGGAACTCTTCCGTTCCTTTTATTTATGGTTGCTTTTATGGTAATTATAACTCTTTATACCCCAATTATTTACCAATATGATGCATTAGCAAGATATTTGACTGAAGGAAGACAGTTAATTGAAGGATCATCTTCCCTAACTGGAACGTGGCCCACATTTGGGGACAGTATGCCTATAATGCCGATAATTTACTCTTGGTTCTTTCTTTTGTCGGATGCGCCAATTCTTAGGTTGATTCCTCTCACACTGTTCTTCTTAACAATTCTCCTTGTATTCAATATTGGTCGAAAACTGTCTCCAAAAAATTCTCATGCAGCATATATATCCGTGATTTCGTTTGTATCAACGTTCTCTCTTCAATGGTATATGGCAAAGACTTCCCTTTATCTTGATTTAATCTTCATGTTCTTTACAGCTTCTTCGATATATGCTTTAATGATTGCTTCAGATGATGAATCAACAATAGCAAACTTTCTTATACTAGGTATGAATATGTCTCTTTTACTTATTTCAAAAGAATATGGCATCTTTCTTAGCTATTTTATTTTCGGCGTTTTGGTTTTTTCACGATATAATAAAACTTTAAAAAATTCATACTCTTCTCTGTTTTACAGTTTATTCTTAATTATACCATTTAGCGTGCGGCTTTTTAGTTATTTAGTTGTTTATTCGTTTACTGATAAAATAGGTTTAATGCCCGTCTTTGTATTTCAATTTTTTATTATATTTCTATCCTTATTCACGCAAATCTTACTATATATCCGAGGAGAATTAAAATACATTAAATTAAATTTATCAACTTTAACTATGGTTATGATTCCATTAATTATTCCAGCCCTTTTTTTCATCAATAATTTTTTAGTATTTGGAACACCTTTAGGAACAATGAAGGATAATTCTATAGAGAGTTTGTATGAAATGGGAATAGTTTATACGGTATCAACAATCCGAAATGTTTCACTTCTGAATATTCCAAATCTATTCCTTAGCAATGGACTCCTAGCTATAAATTTTTTACCTCTTCTTTTCTTCTTATTAAATTCACTAATGCCTCGAATGTATATAATTCAAGATAAGCATTCAAAGTTACTAACATCTTGGTTTTTTTTCTCCCTCTTGTTATTCTTTTTTGTAAGTGGTGGTTATATAAAAGGTGGACTTATTAGAAGAATTCTAATCTTAGCAGTTCCAGTGGCTCTAATGGTTGGTAAAGGAGTTCACTATTTAATGGATCGTTACTCTTTACCGTATTATATAGGTAATTTAACATACCTCTCCTCTATTTCTATATTCCTTGCTTACATATGGTTTATAAAACTGGATGTTACAGAATGGTGGTTAACAAATCTGAGTTTCTTAATCGATAATTTTACTTATGTTCATCCTATGGAAGTCGTTCTCTATTCAGTCCCTTGGCTTCTTTTATTTATCTTTATTAAATTAAGAAAAAATAATCTTGTTCTAGCTACAATATATTCTAAGAAATTCTCGGCTAAGTTTAGTATAATAATTATTTTAATTTCGGCTTTAACCCCCGGTATGATGTTTATTCAAGCAATTAAATATCCAACGACATGGAATCCTTCATATTATGATGAAGCTGACTCAGTGAAATCTTATTCAAATCATTGGCATATATCTATCATTGAATATTATCGTTCTAAATTAAATAATGACGATTCGACAACTATCGGTTTCGGTGTTACTCCTATCCAATATTTCTTAGAACGCCCATTTATCGACCTAAATCATCCAAGGAACTGGTTAATGTATTTACCTCTTTTCACGGAAATTTCTTCAGATGAACTTCTCAGCTATCTGGAGGGTCTGGATACGCGTTATTTCCTAATCCCATCGAAAAAAAGCACTGGTTGGAATAGGTACGAGTCTGCGTTGAAAAATTCAACCTTATTCAACCTAATTGAAACATCTGAAGTATTTACGGGAAGTGATGGTCAAATGTTTCGCTTTAAGAGACTTGCTGAGTATAGACCGTTTGTGCTTTATGGCCTTACGCGACTTCCTAATTATATTCCTATTAATATAGAAACAGGTACATTCACTACAAACAAAGACTACGATAGTTACAGATTATATTATGATGCGCATTTAAAAGAAATAGCAGCCGAATGGACAGTAAATACTTCGGTGTTGGGGTGGAGGTCGTTACGTTATTCTCTTCCTATACCCCTCAATCTCTCAAATGGAGGTAGAATTATTCTCTCTATAAAGACTAATTCGATAAGGCGAAATGTCTTGTTTAAATTAGGGAGTGAAAGACCTTGGGAGAATAAAATAGGCTGGAATTATTATGTGCCCTCTGAGGGTTGGAATATTATAGAATTTAATATGACACAACCAGAACCCGTTTTGAATGAGAGTAATTTTAACCCAACTAATGTTTGGCTAATTACATTAGGCTTGTCTGTAAAACCAAATACCACGAAAAATATACAAGTCTTTTATTCAATCAAGTTACCTAGTAATTCTCCATAGTTATGGACCGCGATAATAAGTGATTAATCCTAGTGGAGCAACAGCCTACTATATAAGGGCTATATTAGGTAGTATAAATATTCATAGAAAAAAAGAGGAGCAAAATATATGTATATTTTCCAATAGGAGAAGTGGCTCCACGTTATTAATGCAGATGATATACTCCCAATCTGGTGTTAAATATGTAGATCAACCAATGGATTCTTCGAGATATAGTCCATATAATAAAATCTTCAAAGATATCTATAAAAACAAAGAATTTTTCAAAGATAAAAATAATTTAAATAGATTAGAAAAATATTTTAATGATGTAGTATTTAGAGGCAATTTAAAGGGTTATTCTCAATGGAATTATTTCGATAATAATTATAAATTCATTTCAGATCGGTTAGTTATCAAAATCTTAAATGCCCTTCCGCTTATAGGTTGGTTTGAAGAAAAGTTTGATATTAAAATAGTATATTTGGTAAGACATCCTATTCCAACCTCTTTATCTATAATTCAGAGGAATTGGGGAAATACTGTCGAAGACTTTTTACAAAACCCATATTTCATTAAAAAATATCTTGATAAACAAAAACATAATTTTTCATTACAAATTCTTGAAAATGGGTCAAATCTAGAAAATCTGGTTTTAGAATGGTGCCTTAACCATTTATATCCTCTATCTGTCTTGAATGATAAAAAATGGTTAACTATTACGTATGAAGAACTTGTATTAAGACCCAAACAAATGGTAGGTCTTATATTTGACTATTTAGATTTACCCGATAGAGAAAGAATGTTTGAGACCATTCTCAAACCATCTAAGACGACTTCCAGCCAGTCTAAAAAGGATATAAGATCGAAGGGGCCTTCATATTTGGTAAATAGGTGGAAAGAAAAGATCGATGAAAATATTGAGACTGAAGTTATGAGTATTTTAGAGGAATTTGGAATCGACGCATATAAAAAAGGTAGCACAACACCATCCGACCAACTTTTACACTATGGGTCTATAGAAGAAAATGATTTTGCGCGCGCGCAATGAGGCTTGTTTGTGAATGGATTCTTGGTGGCATTTCTTGTGGGGATCGCTGGTGGCTTGGCTAATTTACTTGTTGACGTTCCTGCTCTTTGGAATTATGATTGGAGCCGAGGGGCCCCCAGTTATAGTGATCTTACTCGGAGTTCCCATAGATATCTTCATACTCCGGTTTTCTGTTTCATCGTTTCTAGCGTTGTTTGGGTCTTCCTTGTTGCATTTGTATATGGATTCATTTGATTAGTATGAAACTGGACAAAACAGTTGTAAGTCACTTCAAAGATAGGGTTGAGGTTGGAGAATATATCAAGAACCGGCAATTAATCCCTTTTCCAGTTGATTTTGACGGAAGAGTATTAGAGGTCGGGTGTGGTGCAAGACCAACCTATAATATAGATACTGTGGATTTTTACGGCGCGGATATAACTCCTGTCATGATACGGTCTTTTAAAGAAAACTATCCCTCTGCGACTTTAATTCTATGTGATGCTAGATTTCTGCCGTTTAGAAAAAACTCGCATCAATTAGTTGTAGCCCAAAATCTTTTACATCATATAATCGGGAACACTACCTCTATTTGTGTGTCAAACATTAAACGTGCAATATCTGAATTTAAACGAGTGCTGTCTTTTGAAGGCATTTGTTTAATTACAGACATTTGTGTGAGAAACTATGTACTCACTCTGATGATGTATTACGTCACATTATACTGCGCAAGATTTAATATAGAAATTAATCAACTTGATATACATTCTAAAGTAATAACATATTTTCTTACAAAGAAAAAACTCATTACACTACTTGAAGAAAATGGGTTTAAGATAGATAAAATAATATTAAAAAAGGACCTGATAATTAAAGGAATCAAACTGGGTTCAAGACCTGAAATACATGCGAGGGTGAAAGATGATTAATATGGTTGAGTTATCGTTTATACAGAAAAAAAAAGGAATGGTTAAATGAGTTTACTTTTTAACATCATTAACATAATTATGGGTTTAATTGGTGCTTTTATTACATACTGTTGGGGTAACGTAATAAAGGAGGTCGGGTCTCCACAGGTTTCATTTAAATTTATTTTGTCCTTATTTTCGAATAAGTATTACATTATGGCGATGTCTTCTGGATTCTTTACCTCGGTGTTAAGATTTACAGTGTTAAAAAAAATGGGTATATTAGAAGGACGTTTTTTTCTATCTCTTAACTCTGTGATCAACATTTTAGTAATGGTCTATGTTCTGGGAGAAGAAACAACCCGTAGAACATGGCTGGGAATAGCAATTATACTCATAGGCTCAATAATTATTAGAACATAATAGGAGGTGAAAGATCGGTGGAATTAAGTTTTTTTCAGAAGATAAAACTCAGGTTGTTTGGGATAGTTTTCATCGAACGTCGGACAAGACCGGGGTGGAAGGGTCCGTTGCCTTTCTATGCGTTCCGGTGTCCTGATCATGGACTTGTTGAGGATTATCCTCACGGGTATCGGGGTGTTCTTCGTTGCCCCCAATGCGCTTGTGTGACTGTTTAACACAGTTTATAAAAACCACCTCCACCACTAAATGGTGGCAACCCATGCAGAAGATTTTACAGATAAACATGAACTATAATATTTCAACAGATGCGCTACGGGAGTATTTCGCGCATCTAACTAAACCTATAGCAAATGTCAAGGGACTGATCTGGAAGTTATGGATTATTGATGAACTTGAGAAAAGCTGTGGCGGTGTGTACCTTTTCCAGAATACGACCCCAGTAGCCACCTATC
>SDBU01008479.1_pt1 | contig 11687 bp, 11 predicted proteins | sample 2277071 | NCBI WGS metagenome assembly SDBU01 (sample SAMN10397929, study PRJNA504765) | marine sediment metagenome | isolation source: marine sediment core GS08_GC12, 126 cmbsf | place: Arctic Ocean: Gakkel Ridge, Loki's castle | collected 2008 | reverse complement strand
ATGGTAAAGTAACAGCGAATTTGCCCTTGAAGAAAAAGGCAAAAATCAAACGAAATAGGTAATGTCTGTGGTCGAATTCGGCCTTTTGATCCAAACAGGGACTCATAGACAGAGGTTAAAAAGCACTCGTTAGGCAGGCTTAATTAGAAAGCTAATGCCACCGGAAGATCAGTCTACGGAGGCGAAAAGGGAAACTCTTGTTTTCCCTTGAAGAATATCTGTCATAGATGTCCCCCGATTGTCGATTGGCCCGATTGGTCACCCGATTGCCTGGGCCCCTTGGTTAGGAAAGGCATAAGAAGAAGCTGCGGAGACTTGGCAAGTGAGCTCACCGTAGCGCGCTAGCATGCCGATGAACGAGGTATCTAAGCGCCTCAAAGATGCGCTGGGAGTTTTTTTCGCAGTACCTTGGACTGAATCCAGACAGAGGCAAAACTCACTAGGCAAGCAAGTCCTAAGGTCGTGTCAACGACGGCGTATATTGTTCGTAGCGAGTAACCGAGAAATAAGCCACCTTTCGGCAGAAGTGGTCCCCGGAATGTTAGGTACAGCGGTACAGCATACAGCGAGAAGTAGATTACGATAATCAAGAGGCCTGGAAGCGTGAAAGTACGAGGCTTACCCATTGCGCCTTCTCGCATTTCCCAATCGAAATCCTTGGCGCCAGCATTGCGGAATGCTATCTCGATTTTACTCATGTGATAGCCTAGAGTGTTGAGAGCTCCCATAAGAACGCATAGAACAAGACCTGATAGACTCACGAGTATGGGCAAAAAAGCGAGCAGTTCATCCTTGTCGTTTATTACGCTGTACAGGAAAAGCCCGGCAAATGTGGTAAGGGAAGCTACGACAATCTGAGACACGAAGCTTTCCACAGCCAGGACTTCGTTATGTCGCAATTTGTAGGATTCCATTAAGAAAGCAAAATTGTCAATGGGTCCTTCGATTTTGGGGTTCTCCTTATGTGTGTCAATGAACGCGTCCTGGAACTGACCGGCGACTTGTGGTTGATTAATATACTGGCCTTTCTTGGAGAGAAGCGTGGCTGGAACTCCCCCATACGTGTTGCCCGCCGTAAGTATTCTATTCTTCGGAACAAGGGTATTAGCTCCTACTACGACATCGTCTTCAATCTGGACCCCTGGGAGGATAGTTGTGTACTGGCCGATGGTGACACGATTTCCTATGCGGACCCTTTTTCTTATTAAAGAACCCCTCTCTGCACTATGACAATTTATGACGCAGTCGCCACCGATTATGCAGTTATCTCCAATCTCCAGAAGTTCACAGTCGCTTATTTTTGTTGTCGCTATGACGGTGCCACTGCCAATTCTCGCACCCATGCCTCGATAGAACTGAGTAATAAGTGGGGTTCCTCTGATCATGGGCAGAAAAAGGTGATCAGCGAAAACTAATGCAGCGGCAGAGAGGAAGAAACCGGCGTTCCCGGAGTCCTTGAGGTCCCGTACGCCTTCCCACCTGCGACCGGGGATAAGCCGGCAGGCGAGGATAATGAGAGATAGGACCAGTAGACCGAAAAGAAAGTATCCAATGCTGATGCTGAGGGCGATGACAGTAAGGCCCCAAAACGAAAAAAGGCCATCCGTCAACTTCGTTACCATCAGGCAGATAATTATTAGCACAGGAACAGCCGCAACGCTGCACAGGACTATCACGGCTGCGTATGATATCAAGGTTACAAATAGCCATTTCAGGTTGGCCATTCTACTGCCGAACAACTTCCATCTCCGTCGCCCTGAAGCGTCTCTCATGCTATCCTGTTTTGCGACATGTAAGTACCTCGAGCTGTGCAAGCGACTTCTAAGATAGCATATTCATCAAAAAAATAGGAATAAGAACGTAATCAGTCGTGTCTTGAACCTGAGGCGTTGCCATTAGTCTGGCCCTTTCGCGCCCTCATGAGACGGTCTTTGACGTCTTGGAGTAACGTGGTTGTCTACGGAGGATGTATTTGTCTAGTATCGACACCGCGAAGAAAGAGCAGTGGGCAAGCGCAAGAAGAGCGATGCCGGGGACGATCAGAAGTATATGCTTTGTTCGGGTCTTGGTGACGCCGCTGACAAATGGTAAGAGCCCTAGCAATAGTGGCCAAAGCAGAGTTGGCAATATTACCCATAGTGGCATGTGCGGTACTTCTCCCAAGATGAGCAAGGCCGAACAGGCCCCGAAAGCAAAAAATAAGTAAGCCGCGACATATGGGATAATAAGGAAACTGAGAAGGGCCCATCTTTTTTTCAGCGGCTCGCCCCTGGTCGACAGAGCTTGTGCCAGATACTTGTGAGAGACCTGCAACCAACCCCTTGCCCAGCGGAGGCGTTGATCAATGAACTGGCTAAAGCGTTTGGGTTGGAATGAGCGTGTCGCTATTTGGGGTTGGAATTCGACGCGAATTCCTTTCGAAAAAAGCCTGTATGAAAGGTCTATGTCGTCCAGAACCATTGAATCATCTATCGCAAAGCGACTGTCCTTGAACAAGCTCCCGGTGAAGAAGCCTTGACCACCACCATAGAAGGATATACCACCAAATCTCGGATTTACACCTAGCTCAACAACTTCGAGCCATCGCCGTTCAACGGAAAGCAACTGCGTCAAGAGATTTTGAGATTCGTTAAGGGCCAAGCAGGTGCCCTGAACGGCCACTGGGGGCGGGGTCTGGCTGAAGACTTGTGCTAGTACACGTAGCGACTGTTCGTCTATCACATGATCCGCGTCAAGAAAGCCAACAACATCGGCCGGTGGTAATAGAGATAGACCGTAACTTATTGCCGCTCCCCGTCCAGTTGGTGCGCTCGGCTTATCAAGTAAGAACACCGTGTTTTCTTTTTCGGAAATGGTTCTGATGTACTCCATACTGCAGTCCCTTGACGAGCTCTCACAGATATAGTAGCAAGCGATTTTTCCCGGATATTTTAGGCATAGCATAGCGGGGATGGTTATTTTCAAGGCTGATAGCTCGTTTAGGCAGGGGACTAGAAAAGCAAGCGAAGGGTAGCGAGTGATGCGCTCTGGAATGGCCGCGGGAAAGAACCGGGCGAGCAATGAGAGAACCGAAAAACGCACAAACAAGCAGCCACCCAGTATGGAGGCGGCACACAGCACTGGTGGAATCAATCGCGGTAGGAGGACAAACAAGAAGGTACTCCCAGCAAGTAACCCTACGATTAGAAAGATGCAAACCACACGGTCAGTGGCTGATTTATCGCCTTCCGTTACTAACATTCATATGGTCCTCAGGGGTGGCTTCGAGATTGAGAGTGAGGCACGCCTCCACATCGTATAATCGAGGTCCGTTGGACTTGGTATAGTCGCATCGATAGGCGTTTGCGAAGAGATAGCTCTTTCTGATGGCGAGATATAGGTTCTTTGTTTCAAGACGACTCCAGACTCTGCAAATTGGCTGCAAATATGATTCTGCAAAAAAGCCGTTGACTGCAGAATATGCACCAGGCATATTTCTTGATGAATAGTCTTATACGTCAGGGGCAGACTTGATCGCAGTAAAATACCACATGGCTTTGCGCGGATGCATCTCATAGTCTCTTCTCCTGGTGGTAACGTATTCCAGGGGTTCTCAATGTCTAATTTCCTCACCAGCTTCGCAGATACGGCGAACTTCAGGATGTGTTAACGCGCATGCCGCACCCACATTGCCGCCATGTGGATCAGGCGAAATCTGAGGGTCTTGATCGTCAAGGAACAGTATTCTTCCGGCAGACTCAGGGTCTTCAACGCGCAGGTCAGGTTATAAGCCAGAGCCACGATCTGAAGGAACGCGGCATTGCTCCGAAACTCTCCCGACGACAGACGCTCAAGTCGAAGCCGCTCTTGAGCTCCTTGATCCAGTTCTAGCTCGTTGCTCTCTCGCGGTGCCACATCACCAGCCTGCGCTTGTCCCATCATCCAAGCACCTCCTAATCGTTCACTTCACCCGTTGGGTGAAATGTTTTTGTTTTCATTTCCAACATTATACGTTGGGACCCAAACAATCAGGAGGCCTTTTCATATCAGATTGCACTTTTACCCGGAAATCAGGGCTGCAGCCAAGGTGGGAAATGCCCTTGGGCCGAGGTTGTATCAGACGATAGATAGTAGATTTCGGATTCTAGATGGGGGAATCAAGAGCGGGTGGACTCTGCTGAGTCCGGGCTTCGCCGTGCGCATTTTCTGAGTTGTTCAGGATTTCGATATTGGAATTTGGTGCTTTTTGCAGAAGGGTTGTAAAAAGTAGCCGAAGGTCGTACCTGAGTAGAGGTCGACCTACGTATCAAAACCTCTCATACGTACATTAAATGGAAGCACACCTTAACCGTCTAAACCTTCAGAGGAGAGCGTGGGAAGCCGGGATCCTCATTTCAGACGATTCAGGAATGTCTTGAGTTCTTCGAGGCACGGGCTATTAAAATCCCAATATCTTTTTTCGGCACCTAATCCGATGTGGTCGACAGCATCGGGTTGGGCTGCAAGGAATGCCTGCACCTTTGCCTTCGGGAAGCTCCTGGGGGGAGTCTTTAGCTTGGATACACACAAAGCGAACTCATCTACGCATTTCATTGCTGGATGGCATTTGACGGTCTCCAGACACAGATCTTCAAGCATAGTGCCCTGGATCGTGTTGCCGGGCATTATAAAGATGCCGACTTCGGGATCGCCGCTCGAAAACTCTCCGTGTTTAGTCGGCGTACTTAGTCCTCCCTTGGTGAGAATATCGCAGATGCTTTTGAACGCATTGCCAGAGTTCTTGTCCCTAACAATGGCAATATGCGTGACCTTGTCAAAACCCCTTGTGTTCTTCAACGCCGGAAGTCTGACCGAGAACTTGTCTTTGCCCCCAACTTCGCGGATGTCGAACCCTGTGATATCCATATGGTCTAAGAGAGCATTGAATAAATTGATTTCGTCCTTGCCTTCAACAGCCAGCAGCCTTTCAGACCTTATCGGCAACGGATCGCCGGCAGTATTGGGCATTATCTGACCTCCCAGTTGCTTTCAAGAGATTCAGCCAGCTCTCCCTTGCTGTACCCTGTGGCCTTGAACCCCTCATCGGACCTTTCAATGCGGTATAGTTTTGCTCCCGCCGGGAACAGGGCGGGCTCGGCGGAGCTACTGAATGCCCTGATGCATTCGTAGGAATGAGTAGTCGCAAAAACCTGAACATTGAGATCCTGTGCCCAAGCAAAAACAGCGCGCCATAAGTTGTCCTGAGCCTTCCGTTGAAATCCGGTCTCTATCTCGTCCACGAGTACGATGCCGTCGCGAGAATCCAGCATAGCCAGGGCAATAGACAGGAATCTTACTATCCCGCCGCCCATCAGATTAATAGGTATTAGTTCAGATAGACCGATATCAGCTTGCAGGACACCGATTTTGCTGAGTCTCAGGTCGGAAATAGTCGGCTCGATTTTCCTTATAGCAGAGATCACCTCAGGCAGTTGTTTTTTTCGCTGTACGGAGTCGAATCTATCTGCCCAGTCGGAGATAGTGAACGGGTTGATGTAGATGCCTCTGGGGAGACGGTCCCTTTGCCCTGTAGGCACCAGTTCGCTCCCCTTTTGGCGGATGGTGGATATGAAAGAGGTATGAGGATCTTTCGAGCTCTTGAACTCCAGTCTCAGGCCTTCTGGCACAAGAAAAGCCTTTGAATCACCGTTTTCGGGCGCAAACTCAACGACATCCGCTCCGACAGTCTTGCTGGAGCCGGCCTTTTCCATCTCGGGGTATATCAGAAGGTTTTGCTCTTCATTGCTTTCACGGAGTATGCTCGAAATTTCGATGATCCGGCGCAAGTCCATGTTGTTGAAAAAGCCGGCCCATACTTCGCCGCCTACGATTCTGAGTCCTCTAAACCTATTCGCGGTAACGGGGAGAATGGGATTGCTCGCGCCAATAAGAAAAAACAGTCCCTCAAGCAAAGTGGTTTTTCCGCAGTTGTTATCCCCGACGAACAGATTGACCTGTTCAAGACCATCTATCGTTAAATCAGTTATGGCCCTCAGGTTCTTGATTCTTATAGTCCTAAGCATTCTTTCACCTGTTTTCTTCCGCCGAAGAACGCGCTTCGCTTCTTTCGCGAGCTATGTCTCAACTAAGGCTTAGAATAGTACCCAGGCGGGGCGATGTCAATCATTGTGATGGACCCCGAATTTTCGCATGAGGGTTTGAAGTCCGAGATTAGGGAGGTATTGGCACGATTCAGTCGTGTGGCTTTTTCGGCTGTTCATCGTCACCGACTTCTGAAGACAGGTTAGTTGAGACAAGCAACCAGCTCAAACCTTACCGGTTTGTGTCCACAACGTGAGTATGTTGTGCGCTCCGGCGACAGCGACCTCAAGGGCCCTTTTGGCGTGATACTGGCCCTTGACGTCGGAGAAATCTATCGGGTAGGTGGATCCGTCGCGGAATACTTCTTCCACTTTCTTTCTCATTGGCGATATTTTCACCTCGCCCTTGAGGAACTTGACGGCGTCATTGAGTGTCCTTATGGGGAATACGTTGATATGTTCGACGACAGATGCTTCCGGGGCGTTTTCTTCGGGAACGAGGACTCCGTGTTTTCCCTCGTCGCGGGCACAGAGCGTTATGGGCAGGACGCCATGTACAGGACGTACAGCGCCGTCGAGAGCGAGCTCACCGACGATGACGCAATTGCTGAAATCGACGCCGTTCACCTCGCCCGACGCTGCGAGAAGGCCGAGGGCTATCGGCAGGTCGAAGCTCGGGCCCTCCTTTTTCATGTCTGCGGGTGCGAGGTTAATTACTGTGCGTGCGTGAGGCAGGAACCTTCCGGAGTTCCTTATTGCCGCCATGACGCGGTCCTTGCTCTCCTTGACGGCGGTGTCGGGCAGGCCCACGATGACGGTGCTGATCTCGTTTGAGCGGGTGAAATCGACCTCAGCCTCGACGAGGTAAGCGTCTATCCCGTATATGGCGCTGGAGTATACTTTGGCAAACATTCGGCAGCAGATACGTGTAGGTTAATTTTGCTGTTGCGGTTCACGTTTTTGAAACTATAGCACAGTTTGGAATGGTCTGCAAATATTGTTGAGAGAACAGTGGAAACGGAATGGGCAGAGTGCCAGAATCGGGGCTGGGAGGGCAACTCGGTTTTGTCGCCTGAAAACTCCCGCTTTCGCTGAGCACATACAGCCGGTGGATGTAAGAATTATGAAAGGATTCAAAATGAATCGTCTCCCGTTCGGATGCGTTCTGGCAATTACCTTGTTTCTATTGCCATCGATTTCTCTCGGAGAGTGGCATGAACCGACGGGTCCATTGGGAATTGTAAGGCGGTCCCTTGCGATCGACCCGGTCGATAGCAGCAGCGTGTTCCTCGGCAACAAGATGCTGTTCCACTCAAATGATGGCGGAAGAACCTATCGCGCCGTTGAGGCGATACCAATGCAGTACTCAGGGGTGTTCTCAATAGCCATCTCGAGAGATAAAGACGGCCCGATAATCATAAACGAGGAGTTCTTCTCGTATGACCGCGGAAAGACATGGGTGGAATCCGCTTCGTTAGGGAAGATTTGCCGGGAGATTCGGGGCCGGAAGGAGATCCGGGCAAGCGTACCCGGCAGCAGGACATTCTATTTGTTCAGCCTGGGACGACCTGGGCTCGGGCGTAGCAAAGATAACGGGAAGAGCTGGGAGATTTGCAAAGGAACCGACGGGATAAAGTTGTCCGTGAGTCTGGTGATTGCTGATCGTTTTGACCCCAACACAGTTTCGTTGGTAGGCCCTAAGGATCGAAAGGATTGTCTGCTTCTGTCCAGAGATGGAGGGCAGTCATTCAGGACTGTTGCAGTTCCTGAGGAGAGGAGAGGCGTTGTATCGTTCTCGACAGATCCAGGAGACAAAAGCCTGTGCTATATCTGTGTTACAGATGCCCGCTGGAGAAGGGGCGGTGACAGGGAGTTCTTCTACTCCTACGATGAGGGAAAAACCTGGGAACTGTACTGGGATACAACGTCAGGAGATGAAATGCCGGAGGCGATTGACGCGAAGCTGAAGACCGTGTTTCCTGATGTCCAGCGATCGCCCTTCCCTGAATGGCCGGATTACTTCGCCCCGTCCGAAGCAGCGTTCTCAGAGGATGGGAGCGGACTCTTCATCGGCATTTGGAGTGGCAGAGTCTACCGTTCGGAAGACTTCGGCAAGACGTGGGAGATTTCGATGGATGGTCTGGTTGGCACTGAGATAAGGCGCGTCGTTCCGGATCCAAAGGACCCGGATGCCGCATATTGTGCCGATCTACGCTATGTCTGGCGGACAGCGGATCACGGCAAGACCTGGGAGAAGATCATGCCCTTGAACGATTACTGGTTTGTGCGGACCATCAGATTCTCTCCCGAGGGGCAAAACGTCTTCGTGACAGCAGGCAGCATTTGGAAAGGCACGGCGGACGGGAAGGACTGGGAAAGGAAATGGAAAACCGAGAACCTGGATGAGATCCCGGAGGGGATTTTCTTCACAGTAGCACAACGGGATGACAAGGAGGCGCTCAAAGGAATCACAGTTGTGGCCGGAGAATTCCTTGTTGAATCAACCGACGGGGGTGATAGCTGGGAAGAGGGGAATAACCACAATCTGGACCTCGAATGTAGGAGTTGGCCGCCGACGTTCTACCAAGTCGGTCATGGCGAGAATCAGGTATGGTACGCGCAAAACGAAACGAACCACATAATGAAGAGCACTGACCGGGGAGGCACTTGGGAGAAGGTAAAGGTTGGCGGAGAGGGGGGAATAGCAGCGTATGCCATTGGAGCAGATGACGTGCTTTGGGCTGTTGACAGGAACTCTCTCCACATTCTTGGCAAGGAGTTGGAGACCGTAGACTTAGACAAATTCAAGTCCGACCTCGGTATTATCCATCCTGCATCGATTGCTTGCACACCGGATAATCCTAATACCGCGTTCATCGGGTTCCGCAACGGTCAAGTACTGCGTACCGTTGATCGCGGAAAGACCTTTGAGATGCTTGAGGGTGGACCGAGAAGCGTGAGGATATCTTGCTTGGCTGTCTCGCAGGCTGACGGCGCGCTGTGGGTTGGCACAGAGGGCAACGGCGTATGGATACTCGGCAATCCCAAGACTCATCCTGGTGCTCCAGTCAAAGCAAGGCCGAATTAGTGCTCATCGTCTGTGGCTTTGGCACGCGGGGTCTGGCCGAGGGAAAGGAACGCTGGAGACGGAACAGGCGGAGTGTCAGAATCGGGGGTAAGAGTACGAGTGAGTTTTGTAGCCATGGGGGTTGTCGTTTGCGGTGGGCCTATGGAAGCAAGCACGCAAAAGCAGTATAATGGCGCTGCATGAACTGCATTTAGGAAAGAAGAGATGATGGTTACAGAGATTCGTGTGTTCTTGTTTGCTCTGAGCGTCACGGTTGCTCTCGTTGGATGTGGGCGCGGCGCTTCAAGGACCGACGTGACGCAGTATCTCGGAAAGTCCGAGGAAAAGATCAAAGAGATGTTGGGAGAGCCGAGTGGTTCGAGCGGCAGCGAGCCGGATGCTCGACAGCAGCAAATGGATAGGCAGTTGATGCGAGAGCATTTCCGTGAGAAGCGGCTTATCTACCAGCGGAAGACATCGCGCCTGCCCGAGCCATTGATGACTCTGGAGCTGATTATATCCAAGGACGGAGTATGCAAACAGGTTCTCGGACAGACGCGTGGGTCTGACACCCCGGAGGCGCTGTTGGACGCAATCGGGCTGGGCCATCTCGAAAGAAAGGTGAGCAGTCGGGACCAGTTAGGAGTGACTTACACCGTACCCTCTTATTCACTGGTTCAGGTCCACCGTCCGTCGAGCATGGTTCGGCAATACAAGAATTTCAACGTTGCCCGCTGATCTCAGACCCGTGGACGCTCAGTAATATACCCTCGCACTGATTAACGCATCGGAGCAATTCCGAGGGGCCAGACCGGGATTCTAACGTCTTATGCAGCGGCGTCATTAATACGTCGCTCCTGCGGCACTCTGATAACGTGAATGATGCAGGTTAGATGTCTGTTTTGTTGGTGAGACATTGCGCGGAGGATGAAAGACCGAGGTGGATGTCTGGGGTGTTTGGGGATAGGTTAGAAAGAGGATTGATGTGTTTGAGCATTGTCTGAGATTGGCAAGTGACAGGCTTACGGCGACAGTGGGGACAATCCAGGACAGCACAAGGTATCCTGTCAAAGCGCAGCCCAACGATGAATGGACGACCGCTGAAGCAACTCACTGGACGAGCGGCTTTTTCCCCGGTTGTCTGTGGTACATGTACGAACTGACCGGGGTTACAGCGTGGAGAGACCGTGCGCGGGCATGGACTGCGAACCTGAAAGGTCAGAGGCATAATACGGGAACTCATGACCTTGGCTTTATGATGTTTTGCAGCTTTGGCATGGGGTATAGACTCACAGGGAATCCAGAGTACAAGAGTGTCATCCTCGAATCGGCAGAATCGCTTGCCAAACGGTATGAGCCGGAGCTGGGATGTATAAGATCGTGGGGGGCGATTGACGACGATGACAGTTTCTTTGTGATCATTGACAACATGATGAATCTCGAACTGCTTTTCTGGGCAGCAAAGAACGGAGGCTCGGAGAAGCTGCACGACGCGGCGGCAAGTCATGCGCTGAAGACAATGGAACACCAGATACGGGACGATGGAAGCACGGTACATATTATCGACTATGATGTTTTGACCAATACTGCCCGTATTCCTGACCCGGCGATTATGTACGGCGTCAGCCAGGATTCGTGCTGGTCAAGGGGGTTGACGTGGGCGTTGTATGGCTTCACCGTGACATACCGAGAAACCCGTGATGAGAGATTTCTTAATACGGCCGAGAAGATTGCCGAGTATTTCCTCGCGAATCTCCCTTCTGACAATGTGCCGTATTGGGATTTTCAGGCGCCGAATACACCGCGTGAAAGAAGAGATGTATCCGCTGCTGTAATAGGGGCATTGGCTCTTATGGAATTGAGTACATTGGTACGAGATCCAAAGAGAAAGGAAGAGTACTTCAAGAGGGCAGAAGCGATCCTCGTGTCTGTAAGTCTCCCGCCCTATCTCGTTGAGGGCCAGAAGACCTATGCGATTTTGCAGCGTGCGGCGTTTGGCCGTCCTGATCTGGACGCCGAGTTTCCGGAAGGCATTTCCTTGATATTTGCAGACTACTATTTTCTTGAGGCCTTGTCGCGTCACAAAAGGATGTCACAGGCATAGGTCTGAGGACAGGGGGCAGTTATGGTGAATGGTGGAGAACTGAAGCCGCGATTGAGAAGGCTTAGGTTGTGGGTGGGGATGTTCCTTCTCATCGTTGTGGGGTTGGGTCTGCTGGTGCTTCATGGTTGGCGGAAGGCGCAGGGGCCGCCGCCGACGTTGCCCGGCAAATGCCCTGCTTTCGACAAGCATCTGGAGGAAATCAACAGGAAATGGGAGTTCGTGTTCGTTGAGGACGGCAAGGTGGTTTTTACGGACATATATGGGTCCGACGACAAGATCCTGCTCGACATTGCGGAACAGATGGGCAGGATTCAGAAGGTTGAGTGTGTGGCGGGCAGCACGTCCCCGGACGGCAAATGGGCCGCCATTTTCTGCGGGATGATTGATCCCGGTGATCTCTTCCCGTCATGCTACGAGGTGATGTTAGTCGACCTGACAAACTCCTGCCTGGAACTCG
>SDBU01008478.1_pt1 | contig 11690 bp, 30 predicted proteins | sample 2277071 | NCBI WGS metagenome assembly SDBU01 (sample SAMN10397929, study PRJNA504765) | marine sediment metagenome | isolation source: marine sediment core GS08_GC12, 126 cmbsf | place: Arctic Ocean: Gakkel Ridge, Loki's castle | collected 2008 | reverse complement strand
AAAACGGTGGGGGAATTCCTGACCTATCTCGCACAACATGGCATCAAGAGTCCCCGAGTTTTCTTGGACGCAGAATACAAAGTATCTGATAAGGAAGTATTAACCCTAAAGAAATGCCAGGAACTTTATAAGGAAATCAAGAAGGATAAAAAGTGGTAGTAATGACACAGAAGGATAAGTTGAGGGAGAAGATAGCTAAAGAACTTTACTTTGATGGGGAGGAATTTGAAGATGGCTCAGTAGCTATGGAAACCTGGGTACACGGAAACCCCAAAAGATTAGAGCCGTTTTATAAACGAGCAGATAGAATCCTAGCCCTCTTGCCTGATATAACCAAAGATGAGCTTATTGTAGAAATGCGTAGGGAATATGAGGCGAAGCTAACACTCAAAGAAGAGGTTGTTACAAAGCGTGTAAAGAAGGCTGAGAGGGAGAGGATAGGGGAAGTGGTAGAGGATGCTGGACTGACAGATGAAGTACATTTCTATCTCCACGCCGACACGCCCTATAAGCTACAAAGCAAAGAAATGGATGCATTCCTTAAAGGGGTCGGTGGCGGTTCTCGTGCTATGAAGCAGGCTATTCTCAATGTCCTAAAGGAAGAGTAATGCTAGAAGAAAGGGTCAAGACACTAGAGGACAGGATTAAAGAGCTAGAAGGTAGAATGGATACGGAGAGGCTTGGGGAATTTCTAGCACGCCAACTCTTCAGGGAGTGGTCTGAGAAATTAGCGGATAATGTTAATGAAAGGATATCGGGGGTCATTAAAGCAGTGCTTGGCAATATAGCTCAGATGAAAACTTGGAACAAGGATATGGAAGAACACTTCAAAACCCATTACCTTGATAAGAAAAATAAAGAGAAGTATGCCTCTAAACGCAAGACCTATACTATTAAGTAATATTTATTTATATATAGAGGGGTAGGTGGTCTAAAAATGATGGGCTTTGGTGGTAGAAATCGGCAGAATATGAGTCATTTTAGCTACGGTGTTAGCGTTGTTAGGATTGTTGGTTTCTGTTAGTAATTGTTTGTATGTTTGTAATGTTAGAGTCGTTAGCAATGTTAGGAGATATAAATGCCTGAAATCACAAGGTATGACATAGAGACTTGGGTTAAGACGGTAGCCACTGGCGAGTTTCATTATAAAAATGTGATGGGCCTTAATGGTGTTCTTACCCCTAAAGAGGACAACAAGTTGAGGGGGATAATTCGTGACCTTTGCTTGGCTGGTGTTTGCGAGTCAATCGGTAGGAATGATGGGCGGTATAGACCTGTGGAAGATGGGGTTGCACCTATAGATTTTGGGGAATTGAGACCAAGGGACTTTCCCGTGATATTACCATTTGATTTAAGGAAGTATGTATTTATTTATCCTGACACAACTATTGTGATAGCAGGTTCAAAGAGTTCAGGGAAAACAGGGTTTTGCTACAGAACAATAGCTGAGAATATGGGTAAAATAAACATCAAACTATTAAGCAACCTGGAGGGCGGACGAGAGTTAATGTACGATAGATTTCAAGCTATGGGCATTGACCTAGTAGAACATAAGATTGTTTACCCAGTTTATGACCATTACCACGACCATATAAAAGACAAAGATACTTTGTATATAATTGATTATATAGATGCGCCAGAGGGTGATGACTTCTACTTAATAGGGGCACAAATAAAAAAGATTGACCGCAAACTACAAGGATTGAATAGTATTGCCATCATAGGCTTGCAGAAACCAACCACAAGGGATACTGCCTTTGGGGGAGAACAGACACTAAAGTCTCCCTCATTATATATTGCGATGGATAATAAAAAGCTAAAGATAGTAGATGCCAAAGTTCCTGCTGATAAGAAGGTGCATCCTAAGAATCTAACTTGGACTTTTCAATATGAGGATGAAGGAACAAGGTTTACGCAGATAACAGAAAGCTGGATGGCATAGGAGGTAGAAATGCGGACTTGGGAAGAGTTGGAAGATAAAACCTTGTGGGACATAACGGTCAACGGAAGTCCCTGTGAATTGATATGGGTTGCGTTGGCGTGTAATATGCTGGCTCTTATGTATTTTACTGTGAAAGTATACTATTGGATTAAGTTCAGGGTTAGGAGGTAGAATGAGTAAATTACTAGATAGAAAAGAATATGTAAAAGCTATGACTGAGGGGGGCTTACCTGAAGTGTGTGCTGTGTATGATGATGACACAATAGCCACGCTTAAAGCTCAAGCTAGGAAGATAGCCTTAGAACTACAGATAATTCACAGCATACCAGACCCCAAGATATGTGATAGAAAGATGGGGGAGTTTATTAAGAAGTTAATGGAGGAAGTCCAGTGTTATATCAGATAATATATGCTGACCCGAAAGGTGTAGGATGATAATTGGCTATAAATATGGCTACCCAAATAAGTGGACATTCAAAATAAAACCAATCACTGAATTACTTACTAGATATGTTGGTGATGGTAAAGGCTGGCTTGACCCTTTTTCTGGTATGAATTCGCCCGCTGAGTTTACTAATGACCTTAATCCAGATATGCCAACAACTTACCATATACACGCCCTTGATTTTTGCGGGTTGTTCCAAGAGTGTGACGGAGGTTTATTTGACCCGCCATATTCTTCCACGCAAGTTAAGGAATGCTATAACTCTATTGGTTTTACCCCAGATACCCCACAGAATGATTACTTGTTAGCATTTGATAGAGTTAAGGACTCATTAGCTCACTTAATAATATCTGGTGGACATTGTATATCTTTCGGGTGGAGTAGTAATGGGCTAGGAAAGAAGCGAGGATTTGAAAAAGTTGAGATACTCCTAGTCCAACACGGTGGTCATCATAATGACACTATAGTAACGGTTGAAAGAAAAGTGCAAGCTAGTTTTGGGGCAATGAAGCAGAAAGCGATATTGAGTTATAATTACGCCTTGCGGGGCTAAAATAACCAAAGGGAGGAGTTATGTTCACAAGAGAAGAGTTACAGCACATCACAGCCAAAGCACTTGAAGAAGCTAATCTCAAGGGGCTGTCCCAATCTTGGCGACATGTATGGCTTAAGTTAGCAAATGCTGCTGACTATGCCGATGCAATGGTGGCACGCACAGAAGTAAAGGAAGAAAGCTAGGAGTATTAGCCCCGCAGGGCAATGAAGTAGAGAGTGATATAGAGTTATGAAGAAGAAAACATTGGCTAGTCTAAAGAATAGAATTAAGCCGATATTCTCTCGTTATATTAGATTAAGGGATTGTCTTTTGACTACTGGCTCACCCGAGTATGGGGAGTGTATATCGTGTGGGAATCCCTTTGAGTATAATGGCTTGGACGCAGGGCATTTTGTCGCAAAGCACAATAATAATTACTTTTCAGAAAGGGGGGTTCACGCCCAATGTAGGCACTGTAACCGCTATCTTCACGGTAATCCATTGGGATATAGAAGGGGGCTGTTGCTACTCTATGGTGAGGAGATAACCAATGAACTAGAGTCAGAGAATAGACCGATTAAGAAATTCACAATCAAGGAACTTGAGGAACTAGAAGCCGAGCTATTAGAAAAGATTAAACTACTAGAGGAGGGTAAATGATGGAAGCTAAAGATACTGTGATGAGTATTAGAAAGAGTGTGGAGTTACCTGGAGACCATTCGTTGCTAAGTATGATAGATTTTACAGACAAGGTAGCAGAAATATCCTTCAAGGCAGGGCAAGAGAACCCTAAGCCAACGGTGGCCACTATGTATGGCTATGAACTTGGTGAATCTGATGGGATAAGGGAAGTGGTGGAGTGGGTAGAGATTGTAGACCCGATAGAACTAGACGGGGCAAAGCAATATGCCATTACGCTTGAACAATGGCAAGCCCAAAAGAAGAAATGGGGGATAGAATGAAAAGACATAGACTAAGAAAGGGGTTAATTATATTAGGTGTAGCTTTTATACTAGCTTGTATCTGGTTCATAGGGGTATCTGCTAATGCTGCTTCGGGTATGCCTGAGTTCCCCTTGATATTAAGGAATAACTTAGACGCTCTGATAGAATTCTTTAAGAACAATACTGAAATGCTATTAGAAATCTGGTAAAGGAGAGGGAAATGAATAAAGTGGTATTGGCAACGAGGAAATACAGGGTAGGGTATGAAGTGAGAGAAGAATTACACGATGTCAGCTTTGGGGCAGAATTATTAAGTGGTGACAGTGATGAGGATACCGACAAGTTATTGGAATATATAAACACACCACGAACAGTAATTGTTAAATCAGCTTATACCCCAACAGGCGACTATATCGGCAACAAAAAGATAGCCCACTTCCTTTGCTCAAAGAAGGGTATTGAACCTGAGAAGGCTAGCCCCCTCCATAAGGTATGTTCTATTGGTTGGTGCAAGGAAGAACGGAGATGGTATGGTTGGTCACATAGAGCAATCTATGGGTTTGGTATTGGTGACAAGGTTAAGAAGGGTGACTGCACAAATAGTTCTGGGTATATAGAATCATACATTAAAGAACATCCCGAAGATGACAAGAGCTTGCCTGTCGGTTTCACTGCTAAAGATTATACGGATTGTAGAACGATGGCGATTGCATTTGCGGAGTCAGTAGGTTAATAGTATAAGTTCTATATAGGAGGTAGAATGAAAAAGTATAGACCAGACAATAGGATATATGGCATGGATGCGATTGATAGGTTTTGGTGTAAGGTGTCTATTTCGGATAGTGGTTGCTGGCAATGGCTTGACTTGCAAAATTATGCGGGCTATGGTCGGTTCTGGTTTAACGGTAAAATGCTACGAGCTCATAAGTTCTCATATAACCTATTTATTGGGGAGGTGCCAGAGGGTTTAGAGTTAGACCACCTTTGTCGCAATCGTCTCTGTGTCAACCCGGAGCACTTAGAGGCTGTTGCTCACCAAGCTAACTCTAGTCGTGGTGAGGTGGGTGCTTGGGAGCGTGCCAAAACACATTGTCCTCGTGGGCACCCTTACGATGAAAAGAATACCTACTTGGAGGGCATGAAAAGGAAGTGTCGAACCTGTATGAGGTTAAGACAAAGGAAGGTAAAATATGAAGAAGTATCGGCCTGATCCCATCGGGGAAATGGAGTTTACTTATTATGCGGTTGATTTGTCGTCTAACTTAAAGACAGTAAAGATAGCACCTACGAGTGACATTCACTTTGGCAATCCGTCTTGTTCTTTAAGGCATCTTAATCAGCACATAGAGTATATCAAGTCAGACCCAGAGATGTTTACCTTTCTTAATGGGGATATGATTGAGTGCGTTACTAGATATTCAAAGGGTGAAATTCATAAGCAAGCTACTTCACCAGGCAAGCAGAGGGATTTCATCATTAAACTGTTCAAGCCTATCAAGCATAAAGTCTTAGGTGTTACGCAAGGCAATCACGAAAGAAGGATAGAGGATGTTGATGTGGCAAGTGATATAGCCGAGGCATTGGGAGTTCCTTATAGACCAGAGGGTATGTTATTAAAAATCTCATTCGGTGGTGGGAATGACGGGCATCCTAATAAGCCCTATGTTTACTGGGGATACTTCACTCACGGATATGGTGGAGCAAGGACTAAGGGGGCTAAGACTGTGAAGGTAGAACGAGTTGCTCAGTGGATGCACGCTGATTTCTATGTAATGTCTCACGACCACGTAGTAAATGTTTCACCTGACATATATTTACTCCCAGACAACAGGACTCACATTGATAAGGAGACTGGCTTTAAGGTAGGTAAGTTACAGGCTCATAGGAAGATGCTGATTAAGTCCAACGCATTTCTTCGCTGGGGCGGATATGCCGAAGCTGGGGGTTTTCCTCCAAGTGATTTAACCACACCTTTAATCATATTAGATGGCAAGGGTAAGAAACGAGTAAGGGTAGAAGTATGAAGTATCAGATAATATATGCTGACCCACCTTATGATTTTGGTAACTGGTCGTCCATTGAGGATGAGAAACTAGCCAGAAAATGTGGGCGTATGATGTATCCAACTATGAAATTAGACGAGATTAGTGCCTTGCCCATTGATAGTATTGCTGATAAGGACTGTGTTTTATTTCTGTGGGTTCCTGAATCTTGTATAGAACAAGCGTTTAGTATAATAAAGGCTTGGGGGTTTATCTTCAAAACCTTCGGCTTCACTTGGGTAAAGATGAACAAGAATGGATGGGGCTACTATTCAGGCTTGGGAAATTGGACGTTGGGAAATCCAGAAGTGTGCCTATTAGCCACGCACAAGACATTCCCTAAGAGGAAAAGGCCAGTTAGGGAGTTGGTTGTATCTCCACTAATGGGACACTCTAAAAAGCCATCAATTGTAAGAGAAAGGATTGTGGAAATGCTTGGTGACTTACCTCGCATAGAGCTTTTTAGTAGGCATAAGGTGGAAGGTTGGGACTGTTGGGGCAATGAAGTAGAGTCGGATATAAAACTGGAGGTGTAATTATCAAATTCAACAAACAACATCTAGTAGACATTAAGACCCTAACAGAAACGGAAGCTAAGGTATTTCTGGGGTTTTTATGGTTAGAAAGGGAGAGGCATATTAAGACTGCTGAGAAGTGTAATACTTGGTGTGAGCTATGGTTAAGTGAGGCTCATAGACAACTAGAAGAGGTGGAACATATAGATTCAGGCATAGAAGAGGTTAATAAGAAGTTTGGATGGGAGGAGAAATGAAGGTAATTTATGTTGCTGGGGCATACCGCAATAAGACTGAGTGGGGCTTGGTTGAGAATATAAGGCACGCCGAGGCAGCAGCCATTAAACTTTGGCAAGAAGGCTGGGCTGTTATATGCCCTCATAAGAACACGGCACACTTTGGGGGGTTATGCCCTGATGATACCTGGCTTAAAGGGGATATTGAAATGCTTAAACGGTGCGATGCTATCTATATGCTCAAGGGATACGAGGGGTCAGAAGGTGCTATGATAGAATTGGCAACAGCTGCGATAAAGAATTTAGAGATAATCTATGAGTCTAACTAAATGCCCTTGCCAAGAAAACTGTATTCATTACAAAAATGGTAGTAATAAACCATCTAATCACGATGTCAGGAATAAACAGGTCTGTATGAAATACGTTAAGATGTGTGAACACGCAGTATATTATGAGACACAGATAATGGGCTTAGAAGTAGCGTGTAAATTGGATAAAAAGCGATAATAGTTATAGGAGAGAGATGACAAGAAGGGGAATGAAGACAGGAACATCCTTACCATCAAGATATAAGCCTGGGTATATTTCTCTGATGAATGTTGTATTGCTCAAGGATAAAAAGGCTGACGGTAGGCTGTGGCGTGAATTCAAGGAAGACGATATGAATAGGGGGGCGATGGCTGGCAATGTTATCTCACTGGATGTTGCTTGGTGGGCTTGGAACTATGTAAAGACGCTATGGCCCAAGGAATTTGATGTCAAAATGCTATCAGGGGAGATAAAGACGATGAGTATGGATGATTTCAAAGAACTTATAGAGGAGATGAAAGATGAAACCAACAGATGAACAGATAAAAGAGTTCTGGGAATGGTGCGGGTTTAGGCAACTAGAGCTTGGTAGAGGTGGCTATCATTTTAGGAACACGAAGAAGGTATGGAATTGGATACCGCCAAATGAAACTGAAAGGTATAAGGGTATTCCATTCCTGCCGAGAATAGACCTCAACAACCTGTTCAAGTATGCTGTGCCAAGTGACATACAGCAGATAATATTACAACCAGATGTAGATGAATGGTATTGTGGCATTACTCTTAGTGATAAACTATATGAAGCTAGTAACAAAGACCCTGCACTCGCATTATTCTGGGCAATATATGAGGTGACGAAAGGAGTTAAAGATGAGTAAAGATACCGCTGATGAAGTAGGGACAGTAGATGATTGTTTATATTCTATTGGTAACAGGGTAAAGGTGGCTCAAATACTATCTGAAAGGGGTGAAACTAAACTACTAGACACGATACTAGAGGATATATGGCGTACAGTTCAGGATATGTGCGATGAGCACAGTGTTGTAAAAGAGTAACCCCCTGACACAATCAACTCATTTTTCACTACATCTAAGTCTGTAATCAGGGGGCTTGTGGTTTAAGCTCTATATCTGACTCTACTTCATTGCCCCAAAATCCGACTGTATTTTTCTTTCTATAGTTATAATTGTATCATTGGTAATCGCAGTGTGGCAGACGAGTAATATTCTAATCATTTCAAAACCAAAAGATTTACCAATGCCACAACTATTCCACCCGAAACAAATAACCTTCCCTCCTGGTCTAATTGTCCTTGCAACCTCTTTCCTAACTAGTGCCAGTGGTCTACCCTGTGTATCTACTGATGTTACCTCTTTCCCAAATCCCTTGTAACAATCGGATACCTGTCGTGGGCTATAAGGTGGGTCTAACAGCACTCCATCCAATGCTTCACTAGATAATGTTTCAAGGAATTGCCGAGCATCTAAATGGGTTTGTGCGTGGGCTATAGTGGGATTCAAGTCATTCCTAAGAGAAGCGGGGCTATTTTCGCCACAAAATGGGTCAGCCCATAAACCACTATCCATTTCCTCTTTCAACAGTTGCTTTATCGGAGGGATAAGAAATGTTGTCTTCTGAGCTGGTGCTCTTACTCTAGCAATTATCATCCCCTTCTCCTTTCAGCATATATTATTTGATACTTTCTCATCCCAACCTCCCTATTACTTCCCTGTTATTCTTACGCCACTTATCTAATGCTCTTTGCCAGCGTATGTGAGACCTGTAACCCTTAAACATATTCCTCCAAGGATATTTCATTACTTCCTCCCTACTATCTTGTCCTTTGGGCTGTCATAATTTGAATCAATTATTCCCGATACATAGTCTTGATAAGATTGATTAGCCATAGCCCATATAACCTCTTGTAATTCTTTAGTTAGGTCGCAGTAAAACTTATTATGATACTCTAAAGAAAGGTAATCCAGCTTCTCTTGTATAAATTCCTTTGCGCTCTTCATTTCCCCTCCGCTTTGGCTAGTGCTGAAATTAGCTTCAACCCCACCTCATCATAAATATCGCCACATTCCATGGTCTGTTTCCAGCGCCACTCATAGGCATACTTCAAAGCCTCATACAAATCAGGTGCAGATGCTATGAGTTGGGCGTTGAAGTGCCTATCAACATCAGCTATGTGAGCATCATCTGTATGGATAGTATAAGTCCCCATCCAATTTTTATTAGCCTTCCATTCCCCTTTAGTATACTCGTTCATTTCTTCCCCTTTATTATTCTAAAGAATACCTTACAACCTGGTTTAATTACTCTTGTTTGATAGGGTCTCATTATTTATCCTCCATTTCTCCCAAGCCAATGTTACTGCTCCGCTGCCAGGGAATAGGTCAAAGAACTCATCATCCTTGTCAGCACCAAGCACATCAAACAACCATAAACAGAACTCTTCGGGTTTTACTCCAACTAGCCCCCTTTTTAGTGTAATGTTGGCAGACACCCAGTCTCTTACTGTGGGAATATCCCTTGAACCACTGCGAGCTGGCTTGAATATTATTGGCTCCCAGGCATAGGCAGGATTTACATTGGGCTTGAATATACAGAATGGTTTGACCCAAGCCCCCACCCTCACATCATTAGGGCATAAGTTTAGTATTTGCTTTAATGTTGGGCTACTCAGAGATAATGCCCACCCATCATAATCTCCAAGCTGTGCCACCAATCCCTTGTGGTCTACCTCTGTTTTTTCGAGATACCTTTTTGCTTGTCCGATATAGGGCGGGTCAGCATAAGCTATTCTCATCTCTAATCCTCCTTATTAAGTTGATATACTGCCATTACTCAATCTCATTGCTTGATGGGTTACTATCCCCACAATGCGTGCAACAATAGCCATCTATCACCGGATAACCGCACTTCTTGCATCTATATATACTAGGCACTGCCCCTATTGCTAGGTTGCCGGCTAGTCTCCAAAATGTGTTATCGGTTAACTCAGTGTATTTTACTTTCTTATTTACTGCCATTAGATACCCCCTTCAACGGACACCATACAGGGAAGTCCTCATAATCTTCTGCGTCTAAGTCTCTTCCCCAAATGTGATATTTTGCCTCTTTCGTTATTTCTGGATGGCAACAACAAGTAACAGCGTGATAGGGATAGTAGTGGTGGTGTTTGCACTCTGAGCAACCTTCGAGTTCTAATATTTTCTTCATTTCATACCCCCTTATAACTTGTTGGGTTACTTGCCAGCAATCCACCGCAAGCCGGACATATACTTGGCGATACATAGTTACCCATCTGTTCTATCGTGAGTTCCTTGTTGCAATTCCGACAAACCAGTTTATCCTTTAGCTGTTTCATTTCACCCCTCCTTATAACTTGTTGGATTATTTACTATACTAGCTACTAACTTGGCTTATTAGTCTTCTTCTGTTGCTTAAAATGTGCCTCTATATCACAGACGGGGCAATCCATCAACTGATATTTACCATGCCCGAAATATTCCCCATGTAATTTGCAAAGACCACCGCCCATAGCATCTATAAGTAATGCCGTGCGATAACGCTTGTTGAATTTAGGTTCCCCCATTTCACACCTCCTTGTGTTTAATTAGACTATAATATACTAGCCTACTTGGTCTCACCTGGTAGTAGGCTCCATTTATCTGTTTTATTGTCGGGGCGGTATCGCTTAACCCATTTCAGGGCTTCAATGCCTAGTTGGTGGGCCTCTCGTCTTTGAGCATCGGTAAAGTTAGGATTATGATCATTGTGGATGGTTTGGATTTTAATAGCTTGGTCTAGTGTCATCTTATTCTCTCCTTGTGTTTAATTAGATTAGCTTAATAATTTGGGTTCATCCTTTATAGTATATTCCACATCTATAACACCATTTAGTTTATCTAATCTAGCTTTGGCATCTATCAATACTAAATTAACAAGCGGTGAAGGAATATAGTGAGAGTTCATTATATCTAAACACCCCCTGAGTTCCTCCTTGGTGTGTCCCTTGGGATGTCTATATATGTTCCGAGCTTCCCTAAAATCCATACCCTAACCTCCTTATATTAGTATCCCTGTTACCACCCACCATTAGCTGATGAGCGGTTGCCGATATACTAACTACCTTTTATCATTGTTCGGATTTCTTCATCTTCTAACTGACCCTCAAATTCCTCTAGCATTTCATCTACGAAGTCGTTTATCTTCTCTTGTAGTTCATCTCTAGCTATCCACTCAGCCTTAGACTTCTCTGCCAGTTCTCTTGTAGCATAGTAGCCGATATTCATAGGCCTGTAACCTGCTTCTACTAGCTTACAAGTGGCTCCAGTCTCAGGGTGGCTCTTATCTAGCCTTTCTAGGTCTTCTGATGTTAGTTCTTCTATTATGTATCTGTTTGTCATCTGTCTAACTCCTTTTGATTTAATTACCCTCATAATATACCCCTTCTGAATAGATGTCAAATCGTCTATAATATAGTATGAGCGAGGGATTGGGTGTGATAAACTCTTGTAACTTGCTGTAAACAAGTGATAACTCTCTTCAAGTGGAACTTCTAAGACTACTTGACAACTAAACAGGGATGGGAGTATACTAAGAATAGGTGTGTATAGGTCATAGAGGACACGGGGAGGGTAACGATGCCACTAACAGGGAAGGACAAGGCGAAATATCAGAAGGAGTATATGAAGACAAAGAGGTCTAACAAA
>SDBU01008477.1_pt1 | contig 11690 bp, 34 predicted proteins | sample 2277071 | NCBI WGS metagenome assembly SDBU01 (sample SAMN10397929, study PRJNA504765) | marine sediment metagenome | isolation source: marine sediment core GS08_GC12, 126 cmbsf | place: Arctic Ocean: Gakkel Ridge, Loki's castle | collected 2008 | reverse complement strand
AGCATCGACTCCTCGACCCATATCACGGCCTGAGCGCCTAACAGAGCCTCTTGGAAGCTGGACCAAATCCAAGTTGCTGCTGCTGAATGCTGACGGGGCGTCATGGGCCGCCCTCCCTGGGCCTTCTCTACTTCATGCCGGATGTGCCAGAGTTGCTTCGAGGCCTCTGCCTTGAGTGAGTCTACCTGGGCCTGGAGGGCGGGAGATAGGTTGACTCCGCCTATCCTGTCCGGGATACCTGGGTTCTTCTTCGCCATGCCTATCCTTATACGCGCTTCCTTCTTCCCTGTCTACATTAAAGCTACATGAATTCTTTCTAATAAAGCAAATATCTTTCTTTTAGCCTTGACAGGGCTCAAGCATAGGCTCAAGGTGCCGATAGAGTCAATGAACAACTAACCGGGAGAAGAAACCATGCCAAAGGAAATAGGGCTAACGTGTAATTGTTGCGGTGCATACGCGGGCCGATGGAAGCAATGGTTTAACCGGGACCGTGGTTACGGTATCTGTAAACGGTGCGCGGCTAAACAATGGGACGAAGATAGCGATCAGCTGATGCGGAGTTGCGGCAGGCCCGGGGTTCATTTTGACGGGAGTTTGATAGCATCCCAAGCCAAGGAGGAGGGACAATGGCAGAGCATGGAAGTAGATGTAAATGGGAGGTAGTGGGCGGGACAAATATCTACTTGGACGATACTCGTTACGGGGAGGCCGAAACGCCAGAATTCGCCGCCTTCATCGTCAGGGCTTGCAATAGCCATGATGAGCTTGTGAGGGTGCTTGAACGAATAGTGGAAGCCGATGAACAGCAGTGGGTGGGCTACGAACCTAAAACAGTAGCCTATGAGCTGGCCGGGATTGCCCGCGTAGCCCTTGCCCGCGCTGAGGGAAAAGACAATGTATAGCCTGACCGAAGTGATAAACCTCGACTGGAACCTCTACGCCGTGATATTCGGCGCGGTGCTGTACCTGACAGGGCTGGCCGGTTGCCTTGCATATATGTTTGCAGACCTTGAACCAGCAGGCCGAGCCTTGCGCGTGCTTGTATTGTCCCTGCTTGTCTGTCTGGCGGGTGGGCTCTGCGTTGTGAACCACTTGCCGTAAGCGGGCGCGGAGGACACGCGCCAAACCAGGAGGAGTAAATCATGGAAAAGATTGACGCATTGGCGAAGTTTCTCGAATGTGAGCCGGACGATCTGAGCCTTGAGAAGTGGGATCAGTATGGGCTGGAAGTCTACTCTGGGAACGGTGGAGAGTATGCCATCGGGACGGATGAGGAGGCGGATAAGGCTGTGCATGAGGAAATCAAGTCTTGTGTATGGGCTTTCAATGCTTCTTTTCTGGCGAGCTTTACTGACCTGCCCGAAGAAGTATTTCAGGCCCTACAGCCTCAGTGCGAGGGGGCTAATGAGGCCATTCTCGCAATAATCGACAAGAGCGGGCTGGAGTCGTTCGTTGAGCAAGCCGTGAGTTGTGATGGTCGCGGGCATTTCTTGTCCGGCTACGATGGCGACGAGGGCGAGGCGGGAGAGTATTTCGTCTATCGCACGAACTAGCATGCTCAAACCAGAAGCTATCCGCCTCCTCCGTGCCCGTCCTGGTTCGGGCTGGGCCGAAGAGCCCAAGCGGGGGAGGCATTAAGTAGTAGGTAGACCGTCATATTCCACGCTCAGGGGGTCTAAATGGCCCCCTGTTGCGCTTTAGGGCGTAGAGCGGCCCCAAGGTAGGCTCTTTCTATATTCGGGGCTCTTGATATGGCAGGCGGAACAGGTGCTTGTGCCCTGCTCAAATACTTGGGCTGACTCCGGTGTCCCTTCCACGGCCTCCCCGCAATCAGCGCAAGTGCCTATAACTGTTCGGGTTTCGGGCGTAGCGTTGTAGTACGGAGGCCGATCATCCTTGATTGGGCGGGGTTTGACCTTGAACCGCCCTTCGGATAGCTGAACGTGGATTGTGTCGTTTCGTGTCAGGTAGTCGAAGTCCATGACCCATCCCCGGTCGTTGTCCCCTATCAGGTGAGGGCGGGTCTTGCATGACCGGATGAGGTCGATCCAATAAATCATCTTCTGGTCGTAGCCTGCCTCGGGGGTTTCCCCCCATCGGGTCTTGCACTTGTCTAGTCGTGAAGCAGTCAGTCTCGTGGCTTTGGGGAATTCGGGCGGGGCTTCCTCGTTCCATATTTCAAAGATCGGATGTGTCACGGCTTCACTCCCTCGATGGCGGCTTGGAGTTCGTCGGCGGCATCGACCTGACCACGTTGATAGCCACGCTCCCAATCCTCTGGCATTGTGTTATTCATGGGCTTCTTGCGCCACGTCCTCACAAGCTCCTTCACCCCCCGCTCCTGGTAGGCTAGGTGGCTATCAATGGTGTCCTCAAGATAGGGGCGGGATATATCCGTAGCTCGCCGAGTCGGGTCATCTCGGTGCCGATGCCGATTGAATATTTCATCAGCGATTGTTTGTGCAATCCTGCTTGTCCCTTTTTTGGCGAAGAACATTTTACTGGGTGTCACTTGTCTTCCACCTCCGTATTTCCGTATTCAGGACAGGGGTCCGTAACGCGAGACACAGTAGTCTCAAGTATTCCTACTGCGTGGGCTACATTTCCGGGATATTGTGCCATTACGCTTCCGATGCAATCAATCGCTTCCCTTATTCCGCTCACAAGCACTTCTCTCTCCCGCCGCGCCCGCTCGCGCTCGGTCTTGAGTTGTTTGCCAAGTACCTCAAGCGCATGTTTTGCGATTGCAATCGTCTCAAGCTGTCTCCTAAGCTTGGCCTTTTGCCCCACAGCCCGTTGATATGCTTGCTGCAAACCAGCCATTTCCCAGTCGCGCTCTTTCTTGCGTTCCTCGCGCTCGGGGGCCATTGCTTCAGCGATGATGACCGCTGTTTCGTCGGTTATTCCGTTGATTACTTCATCAAACCCCGACTCTTCGTAGAGCGCAGAAGTGCCTTGCTCGGCTGCATAATTATGTGCCTCTCCAACGTGTTTCGATATAATCTCTTCCGCCGCCTTCCGGTCGGCTTTCGTGGGCTTCATCTTAACTCCTCCATAATCCGCTGTAGCGCTGGGTTGTTACAGGTCTTGGCGTGGGCTGCTTCCCACGGAGGCGTAACCGTATTATCGCAGGTCAGGCAAATCATAAAGATGGGAGGCGGTCCCTGCGGCTCCCCCCATAGGTCTTCATCGTAGGGCTCATAGACGACCCGCCCCTTCATACTTGGGGCTCCGGGTTGCACTGGCCGCAGCAACCGGGAAGAGGATGGATCGGCTTATCATCCTCTCCATACTTAACTAAATCGCACACCTCTTCGCACAGGCACTCCCTGTCCGGGGGCTGCTGGTTGTCGTAATCGCGTTGGGCCTGGTCGAAGCTGCTTGTCTCTCGGCCATTACTCATCGTCCACCTCCGTTGCGCGGGTGAGGGTGGCATTGAAGGTCTCAACAATTTCTACGGCCCTGCTAGTCTTCCATTGAGGGATAACGCCATATTCCTGTATGTCCTTAGCCGCCTCCACCAGCCCGAGCTTGTCGAATTCGGCGGTGATATGTTTAGCCATAATCAAGCACCGGCTACACCCTTTTGGATATTGGCAGGATTTCCGCGCCGCGCTCCTCGCCCATTTGTAGGGCTTGGTGGGGGTCATGGCTTCTCCTTGTCCATTGCCTCGGATGCGGCGTTGCATCCCGGACAGGTAAAGGTGTGGGTCCGATAATGTTTACGCCACTTCTGCGCGATACACCTCTCCCGCCGCGCCCGCTCGCGCGCGGGGGCCATGGGGCGAGAGATAACGTCTGCGGTGGCATCTATTACCGCTGCATATTCCTCTTCCTCCATAGGAACGTTTTCATAGAGTTCCAGCGCCGCCTCCCTGTCCGCCTTCGTGGGCTTCATCCCCGCTCCTTCTTGTGGGCTTCGTAGTCGGTGAGGGCTTGCCTGCCATCCTCTAGTCGTTTGAATAAAGCCTCGGTCGGCGCTTTGCCAAGCCTGTAACAAATGTTCAATTCCCTATCCGCTTTAGCTCCTGCTGCCAGCCTATTCATCAGCGCCAGGGTCGGGGCGAGGTTCGACTCTAACCTTTTAATTTTAGCTGACAGTCCCCTTATTACAATATCAGCAAGAATACGTTCTTCGTCAGCCTTTTCATGCTTAGGGGTTATGTGGCACAATTTCCTACAGGCAAGGTAAAAGCGACGCTTTTCATAATCGCTAAGCTCGTTGAAACAGTCACTCCCATTTCCAACCGGGCCGTCATTGGCAAGGGCTCGATGATCGGCCAGTTCAAGAAGGTCACAGACTAACTGCGCTGGGCTTTTCTTACTCACGACTTCACCCCCTCGATAGCATCCCCTAGTGTTTTTGCATGAGCTGGGCAGTCAAGACTTTCCAATTGCTTCATAGCCGAGTAAGCCGCCTCAACAAGCTCCTGCACCTTCTTCTCCCGGCAGGCGCAGGCGGGGTGGCATTGGCAAAGCGTCCCGCTCAACACTTGTCCCGTTGTAGTTCTCTGCGTAACAGGTTGGTTGCCCGCCTTTTCCCAGCATGAGGTGCATTGGCAACTAATCGTATGTCCATTGGTATTGAGCGGTTCCATTAACCCTCCTGGGCCTAGGCCAAATTAATCGGTATTACCCAAGCCACACCAGCCTGATGATCCAAACGCCACCCGCCCAGATTACGACTCCCAACAAGATAAGACCGATTAATTTTGATGTTTCCATCACCCCTCCCCGGCTTGCGCCTTGTCATCCTCCACCAAGCCCTCAAGTAGGGCGCGGGCCTGTTGAACAATCGGCCATAATGTCGCGGCCCTCGGCAAACCCTCCGGGGGTGGCGTGTGAGGGTGTCTGTTGTCCAGCTCTACAAGCAACGCCAGCATCTCCGGCACCCGGGATATAGCGAGACGGTCCGCGTCTGGAAGCCCTAATCGATACAGGTGTCCCACGATCCTTCCGTCCATCTTGATATAGAAAATGTTTGAGACTTCCCCGGGACCATCAACCTCCCAGTCCGGACTAATTTTCAGCTTCACTCCATCCTCCAATCAAGAAACATGAGCGGCGGGGTCAGGTAATTCGGCACCTATTAACCCGGGGATGCCTAACGTCCGGCACCTTGCGGTGTTTTAATCCCGGCCGGTGCGATTATGGAGAGCATCGCAAAAGCAACGAGAAGGGTAATCAACTTCATGGATATGCTCCTTTCGTTTGGCCCCAAGGGACCGGGTTGGTTATGCTTCGTGTTCATTGGTTTTCCTATGCCCCGAGGTGGTAGGCGAGAAGAACCAGGGTTGCAATCGCGCCGTAAAAGGCAAATGCCTTAGGGTAGCTTCCCCCGCTAGCTAAACCCCCCACGAATCCAGAAACGCCGAGTAGCCAAATAATTGTCCAGTCCATTATTTCCTCCTATCCGTTACAATCAGGCCCGCACTTGTGGGGATAGCCCAAGGCTTCCGTAATCAGTCTAATTGCCGTGCCGTCGTTGACCATCTTGGGCGTAGCGTGGTAGACTTTCCAGCCGAGTACCAATGCCGCGTTGCCCTTTTCTATGTCTTTTTCAAAACCAGCGCCCCTTGTGTGCCTGCCCTGTACCCAGCTACCCCCGTCAATTTCCAGCGCAACCATCTTCTCAGGCCAAGCGAAGTCCAGCCGCCACTTGCGCGTACCATGAAACCTGAACTCCCGGGCAGGCGGGGGCAGACCGTCCGCGTCAAGCTGGTGGGCAAACACCTCTTCGATTGCGCTCATCCCCGCACCCAGTTCCGAATACTTACTACAAACCCAAGGAAGGGATGTCCCGACTCATACAACTTCGCAACTTCCCTCCTCCCTCGCTCCAATCTCTTCTCCAACCTAGCCTCCCACCGCGCCCACTTTCTATTCTCATGCTCGGCCAGGTCCTCCGTATAAAAACCGCATTCGGGGCAAATGGTCTGCATGAAACCTTCGCTATCGTAATCAATCCCAGCGAGCTCCAAGTGGTATCTTTTCTTAGGAGTGATGCCACTGCCACACTCGGGACAAACTCCCCCCGGCCACGCGCTCATGCTCCCCTCATTACGTCTAGCCAGTTCTTCACCGCCTTTTCAGTTAACTCCTTCCGCAAGGTGTCCATGTGCGTATTGATATCACGAAGTCGTACCTCCAATGCTTCCTGACAGTTGGAACAGACTTCTTCGACACCATCGCGCCTGTACTGCTCCTTAATTTGGATAAATTTGTCACGGCCCTTACTCTGACAGGCATCGCAAATTGTCATCGCTCACTCCGCCTCCTGGGGCAGATCCTGGTCCTGCGGTGCTGCTGCTACTACGGACGGCTCGAACTGGACCCGAAGGGCGTCCGTGATCTTGCCGCCGAACGGAACCCGCTCGCTCTTCAGAACGATAGGCTTATCAATCCAGGCGTCCATATCGTCGGTCCCGAGAACTTCAACGATCATGTTCGCGTTTGTGATATTGCAGACAAGCTCCTTGTCGTTATCTGAGAACCCCAGAATGAGCCTGTCCTTATCCTGATCGGGGAACCTGAACATTCGATACCCAGAGATTGTAACCTTGAGGGTTTCACCATTCAGGTCCGAAGCCGCCAAGTACGTGCTTGGGAACGCATCTGATACTTTCATGCCCCTTCCTCCTTGTTGAGGTGCTGCGTGAGTCGTAACGGGCCGAGCCTTCGCTGCCTCCTTCGCCCGTCGTTCGTATAATTCCTCGATGATTTGAGTTGCTGCCGGTGAACTGCGCAGGCCCTTGTCCTTCATGTCACACTCCACGCACTAAATGCACAATAATTGCCAACACTACATTTGCGGGTATACAAATGGCCCACCATTTCCAGCTAACTATCTGATAGCCGGTAATTAATGGAACACCGCCACCGAGAGTAATTCCGATAACAACCATAATCAGCGTTTCCATTGTCATATCCTCTTCTTGATTTTCTTGTCCAGTTCGTATGCCTTCAAGAAAAGTAGGAACTGCTCCTGGGCGTCGTCAAGCTGGTCAAAATGGAAGTGAGCGAAGTCCGCCTCTTCCTTCGAGAAGCGCATTATCTCGAAGCCCTCAATTTTCTCGGAAGGGTGGTTTTCCTCCCATAGTATTTTGTATCCCCCTCCAACCTGAATAAGCGCGTCGGGGTAAACCTTATTTCCCGTCTTCCAGTCCCCAATCAAGAGCTTCCCGTTCATCATTATCATCGCGTCGGGCATTCCCCCAAACCGATACTTTTCCGAGACAAGGGGTATCTCCGTCTCGATGACTTCCATCCTGGACTGTGCCGCCCACAACTCAAACGCCGCAAATCCCTTACATGCCTTCTCTATGATTTCCTTCGACTGGTCTGTGACCGCTTCCATCTGGTCCTTGCCCGCCAAGTGAAGTTCAATCATGTCGTGGGCCAATGTGCCGGATGCCGCCGCTTCGTCGCGCTTATCGTATAGCGACTCAATTTCCCCCCTTTCGGCCGCCTTGCCCTGGTCGAAGGCCCACCACATAAGTCCACCTTTATCGGCAAACCGGCCAATCACCGTCGTCACACCCGGCACGCGCTTTCCGTTCTTGGTCCGGTATCCAGCCTTGGGTCGTCCCATGTTATTTCCTCCAGCCGAAGAGCTTGCGGAGGGTTTTGTTTAATAGATCGGCATCAAATCCGGGAACAAGCTCCACAGTTCCGTTAACCCTAACTGCGCTGTGAAACTGGGTTTTCATGTAGTCACTCAACGCCTTCACCGTCTCATCCCGCTCGGCGTAGGCTTGGCGGATTATGGCACTCATAACAGTGTGAGGCGTATTCCCGTCAGTTCCCGCTCTAGCCATTCGCGTAATTATCTTTTTCGCCGCCACCTCTGCCGGGTCCGGGGGCTGCTCAAGGGCGTCGAGTTTATCCCCGACAACCCGTAAACCATCGTGAGCAATTCCCAGTGCTCTGCATTTTTCACAATTTAAGTATCCACTCACCGCCCCCGCTAGCTCTTGCGCCAACTCCTGCGGTATTTCCCTCATACTGCCCTCCAGGTCTGTATCCGGCGCTTGCTGACCCGGCACTTCCTAATCCCCACCTTCTCCGCAAGGTTTGCTTCCTTCAGGTCGTTCAGCCGCTTGCATATCTGCACTTCGTTCAGCCCGGGCAAGCCCTTCTTTAGCTCGTGAGTCGTGGAGTTGGGGTGGGCACGAAGCTGAATAACTATCCGCTCCATCTGGGCCTTTCGCCGCCCGGACTCCGTTACTTCGTCCCCTGCTTCATGGGAGGACGAGGGGTCGCTATCGCGGGCTATCGGTATATTGGGGGGACGCATCGGCATGGTTAGCTGCTCGAATAGCTTGTGTGGGCTAGTTCGCCTGAATGGATACGGCATCGTTTACCTCTCCTCCATCGTGTCACGGGCCATGTCCAGGAACGCGTGAACCCTCTCCGCTTCCTTCCGCTCTAGCTCCACCCGCCCGTAATGGGTGAGCCGGATACCGGCAGAAGACTCGCAGGCCGTACAGTCCTTCCCAGTTCCGATACAAACCGGGCAGAACTCTGCGCATTTATTGCAGTAGGTCTCGTAAGGACCCGATCGAACCAAGTGCATGGGGAGCGTTCGGCCCCCGCAAGCATGACATCCCGGCAGTTCACACTTCATGGCTTCCTCCAGAGGAAAATCCGCACCTTCTTGTAGAGCTTCCGCCGCCTTACTCTCCTCATACGCCGAGCCAGGTGCCGCTTACATCGCTGCTCCCAGTCGTAAAGATCATCTGCCTGCCTAGTGGGGTTCTCAAGGTAGGTCCGGCAGGGGTCAGTGCGGAAGACGTTCATCGCGAGTCCTTTCTGTCCACACCCAGACACAGCGCGATCTGTTCCGGCGTATCAAACCTTACGCAGCGTTTTTCTATTGTATGCCGTCCGCAGGGACCAATCGTAAACACAATTAACAAGATCCAGGCTACACACGCAGTTATTAGCGCGCCGCCCCCGAAACCCATATCATCCTTCATCTCATGGCCTCCTTGTACGCCGCCGCTTCCTTATCGTCGTGGTGCTTCAGCGTGTCGGGAAAGAGAACCTTCACGCCAAGCTCAACCGCGTCTGCGAGAGCATTACAGACGGCCCGGGACGGCGTGCGGACGTTGCTCAGAAACTGGGAAATCTCCGGGGGGGCAATCCCCGCCTTCTGCGCTACTTGCCAGTTCGTTAATCCCGTCCGGCGCATGGCAATCAGCAGTCGCTCTGCGTCAGTCTTTAGCTCAAGCGGTTTCATTGTTTCTCCTCAATAGCAGTAACCTGTGACAATGTATAAACCCCCGGGTTGAGGGTGTCAAGAAAAAAGTGAAGGTTTTTTTATTGTAATGAGGAAATAGCGGTGGGTCGAAAAAGCCCTGTTAAAACCGTAACTTACGGATGCGCTTGACGGCTATAGTGGGAATGGTCATGTCCCCACATCCTTGGAGCTTGATTTCGGACTTCCCGGTGTCGGTAACGTGGTGGATGGCCGTGACGTGGGGAAGGATGATTACGACGTCCTTATCCTTCTTGAGCAGGAGCCCGAATGACTGGCAGAGCATCTTGTCCGCGCCCCGGGTGATATGCTCCAGAGCCGTCCATTCATCGCAACATCCCTTGGCATCTATCCATTCCACCATGACCAGCGGGAACGCGCCTTCCTTGATGTATTTGCCCATGACTCACTCCACGTAGACCGGGAACACGCCCGACTTGCAGCGGCGCTCCATGTCAATCATTACGAAGGTCTGGGAAGGGTGATCAAACGAAAACCCCCTGCTCATCGCATAAGGGTTATAACCCATCATGGTGTTGTTGATCGTGAGGTGCTGCGCGTCGAATTTCTGATGGTAGTGGCCTATCATGTGGCAGTCTGAGGGTAGCACGTCCTGCATTGCGCCTCTGTATCTGTTCAGGCTTACCTGGACACCCCCCACACCTCCCCTGTAGTAGGACCCCTCGTGGCCGTGGTGAAAGTTTATCCGGTAGCCCCCCACGTCCATGATGTAGTTGTAGCTCAGAGGGTTGATGAACTCGTATCCATCCTCAACCTTGCCCGTTTTCTTGTCCGTGAAAGCATCGCGGATTTCAAGGCCCAGATACCAGTCGAAGCTATGCTCTGCCGACTTCGCAATCTGCTTCTTCTCGTTGTCGCGGCCATGATTGCTGATACTAAACAAAGAGGATAGCGTCTTGCAATCCATCTCCTGCCGCCAGTACCGCAGCGTCGCCACAATCTTAGGCTTCAGCCAACGCATCGACTCCAAAGGCGTGAAGGGCGTAATCTCCTTGAAGTCTTCATGGATATGCCCGGTCCAAAAGTCCCCACCCCACCACGCTACGTGCTCTGCGAAGGAAGCGTGCATGGACTCCTTCTTGTAGAGCTTTACTACGTTTTGCCCCCACCGATGTATTCTTTCCTCCGCAATTCCAAGGTCTTGCTCGTTCTTGAAGTTGACCCACTCGGGCTTGATAATTTCGTCGGAATGCCAATCAGACGCCAGGGAAATGGAGGTAGAGGGGTTGCGCGTGGATTTTCTGGGGGTCTTTATCTTATAGATGGGGGGCGGAGGGTTTCGAGTGCCAAGAACCAGATCAAGCCCGGCCTCTGTTTCCTCCAGCCGATCCCTTAAATACCGGACCTGCTTTTTCAGGTCGTTACTCGTAGCGCGTTGCCGGTCCAATCGAAGCTGATGCTTTGCAGATTCCTTCTCCTCGTCTGTTAATGGCTTCGACTGGCCCTCTGCCCACTTCTCATATTCACTTCCTGACTTTCGTTTTCGCATACAGGTCCGCCTCACATTTCACAATGTGTTTACGCAGTGCCCCTACACCCAGTCCATAGCCACGGCTTTCGAGGTGTTCATGGAATTGATTTAGGGAAACGTCCAGTTCTCCGGATGCTGTATCGCGCAGATAGCTCTGTATATCGGGGAGGAAGCGTTTGTTCTTGAGGCAGGTTTCACATATTCGGACGACACGCATTTTCGCTGTGTCCACCCATTCCTTATAGCTCTGGGGCTTTACTGCCAAAAGAAATGACCGCAGAGAAGCCCGGAGAGAAATATAATAATCGGGTATTTCGCTGCGGCCCTCCGTACCCGGAAGGTAATGTGATCTGTCCTGTTCTGCCGGGTAATCCAGAGGGTGTAGGCTTCCCACAAAAGGAGCAGGATAACCACACCCACCAGGACTAGGTCACTTGTCGTCATTCCCTGGACCGGGCACCCTTCCCCTTACCCAGGGCATCCGTAATCGTGAAGCCCGCGACAAGCGTGGTTCCACCGAGGGTCGAAAGCTCCGGGGGAAGCCCACCGTACTTCGCCGCTACCGCCGCAGCCAGAATGGACAACACGCGCTTCGACGTAGCGAAGGCAATGACGTTCTCAACGCCAGATGCCAGAGAAGTGCCTACTCGGGTCAATGTCTCGCTCATGGTTTCCTCCTTGAGTCGTAGAAGATATGCCTGCCCCACACTGATACCTTCTTCATGCTCTTGGCCCACCCCGGGGTCACGTAGTCCGCATGATAGTGGTCGGCCCCCACCGAGATGTCCGGGGCCAGACGATAGTATGCCAGATATGCCGCCGAAACGGAAGCCCTCCATGAGTCCTGATAACTGGTCCCCCGCCTCACAAACCGCCGCGCTGCGTCAAGATTGGGGTCCGCAGGGTTCAGCCAAGAGAACTGCTTGGGCTGTAGGA
>SDBU01008476.1_pt1 | contig 11690 bp, 4 predicted proteins | sample 2277071 | NCBI WGS metagenome assembly SDBU01 (sample SAMN10397929, study PRJNA504765) | marine sediment metagenome | isolation source: marine sediment core GS08_GC12, 126 cmbsf | place: Arctic Ocean: Gakkel Ridge, Loki's castle | collected 2008 | reverse complement strand
ACTTATTACTAGAGCTTTGGTCATAATACCTTTTTCGACCATTGCGATAGCGTTAAGCATTGCGAGCGTCCCTCCAGCGCAGGCATTATATACATCCTGTGTAAACGCGTTCGGCGAGATCTCCAGCATCTCAGCGAAGATATTCGAGATACTTTTCGCAGCGTACACTTCGGTCTCAGTCCCGACGAAGAGGGCGTCTACGCTCTTCGGATCGATCCCACCTCTTAACAATGCACTATATCCTGCTTTTAAACCAAGAGAAATAATATCTTCATCAGCTTCAGGAACCCGCATTTCTTTAGATAGAAGTCCTTTAGCATATTTTGCAGGATCAACATTTCTTTTTAGCGCAAGTTCCTTTAAGCTCACGAAATGTCGCGGGGCATAAAATCCAAATGAATCAATGCCAATATCAGAAAATAGATAATCGTCCGAAATCATAGTAATAGTTTAGAGAAATATTTATTTATTCAAAAACTTATCTAATTAAAACAAATATTATAAAACAGTATTTAAACATAACGATATGAATGATAATTTCGAAATATAAGAGTATGAAAGGTAAGGAATTATGAGGAATTGCATTTAAATTGATGAAAGAGTTTAGATACTTCATTGTGTAATTTTCAAGTCTTATAAAACCTTTAAATGTAGGAGTGTAGAAGCTCTAAATAATTTTATAATAAGAAAAAAAAGTGCTTTTAAAACAATATCAAAGTTTTTTAGATTTACAAGTTGATTTACTTCTCTGTAAAGGGCGATTAGTTCTGTAAATCACTAGAAGAGGAGAGAGAAAGTATTTAAATATTAAAACGATAATAGAATTAATATGAACAATGGGCAAAACTCTGAAAAAAATGAGATAATCACTCTATTAAGCAAAATAGCTACATCAGTTTTTACAACCTCGGTAAGTGCTTCTTGTGATAAAATACTTAGTAAAGTGGATGTAGAAGAATTAAAGAATTTAAAAAAAAATCTAACTTTTTTTTATAAAAGTTTAACAGAAGAATCTTATACTTTACAAAGGATCCGAGGTGAACCTTTTTTTAAAACATTTTTAAAGCTCATTATTAACAAGGATTATTCGGATAACCCTGTATCTCTTGTTACTTCATTAAATAATTTCTTGGACGCTATGAGAGATTTATGGCTTGGTATAGATGAAATAATCTCTATATGGGATACACCTGCGGGTCCCGTTTCTGAAGAAGATGCTTTTGATGAATTGAAGCCTACATTATCATCAATAGATGGAATTTATTATGTTAAAGCCCCCCTTTTTTTGGGGTTAAACAAACAACTAAGTAAGAGTCTAGATGATAATGGACTAACAATTAAGGCAAGAATATTCAGTGTAATGGATAATTTTGGTTTATTTCGATTTTCTCATCCCCCCATTGATTCACTTACTCTTGAAACAATAACTCAAATTCTGAAGGAAAATTTTAATAAGAAAGGTGTAAAAACTTTTTGGTGCTTAAAAGCACTTGCAGATGACGATTTTGTGGAAGGGTTAGAGATATATGATTTTTTGTGTGACTTTTTAGACGAAAACGATGCAAAAATTATTCATGAAGTAATCAAATTAAAACCTGATGGGTTGAGAATTAGATTAAAAGTTATTTCAGAAGAAATCAGCTTTCATAATTGTGATTTAGTTTTTAATCACCTTAAGCATGTGGTGGGGTTAAAACTAAAAGATTTAAACCTGGGGCAAATTCCAGATAGTATTTATAATTTAAAAGAGCTCAAAATTTTAGATTTGAGTGTTAATAAATTAAAAACTATTTCCAAATCAATATGTAAGTTAAAAAATCTTGAGATTCTTTTTCTCCATTACAATTTGTTAAATAAACTTCCCAAATCAATAGGAAAGCTAAAATCTCTTAGAGAATTATATCTCAGTAATAATCAGCTAACTTCTATTCCCGAGTCTATAGGGAATTTATTTAAACTTCAGACATTACATTTATATGAAAATAAATTGACTAGTATTCCTCAATCCATAAAAAATCTATCTTCGCTTGAAGAATTAATAATAGGTTAAAGTTTTCAAATTTTTCAACTTCCAATAATCATTCCCTTTTCAAGCTTTAATATGATAAATCTATTGAGTTAAACTAACCTTTATAACAATTTCCCTCCTAAGCTTAATCTTTTAACAATTTCTTCTGGTTTCAAAATTTTCAAGTCTTAAAAATGATGAAGGGGTCTAATTAAGATAGGTTATAAATTATGGATAGTAGGATGCCAAAATCTGTTAATTATATTTATAATTCAATAAATAAATTTCAGTAAAATTTTAAAAAGATTAATTTTCTCTTACATTTTTAACAATATATGTGTATGGGTTTGAATTGTTGAAGATTATAATCCGAATAAATTAGTAACAAATAGATATTAAGAATATATATTAAAAAATTAAAGAATTAACAAAATGGAACATAAAACCCTCTCTCAAAACATTATAATTTAGGAGGTCTCTGAATATTTATATTCTTGATTTTGTTTATATTCTATAAGGATTCGATAACAAAAACATGCGAGAATTTAGGATTAACGAGTTTTTATCACTGCGCTTAGAAGGTGAATGGACTAATATCTATGTCGGAAAAGTACAATTTCGGCAATGTGTGATCTTACTACTGAATATCAGCGTAGATGAAATACGCACGTTCGACGAAATAGAATCGATTGATGAAGCAGCAGAAAAGGTGGGTATATCAATGGAGGATTCATTGGATCTATATAAATTTATCCCTCCCGAAACTGAGTTCTGGGGGCATTGTTCTAACTTACAAGTGTGGTATGAACATAACTACGATACAAGGCTTGTACATAGTAATCTAGCGTTCCCTCTTCTTAGAAAGCTAACTGAGGCGGGCGATCCTTTAGCTAAGAAGGTATTTAAAGACGAGATAATTAAAAGATATAAAAATGGAACAGAAACAACAAGAGACTTTCTTGAAATCGAAAGATTCTTGCATTATTTACCAGTAGATGAACGGTTACACCTTATAGTGAATGAAAACGATTTCTCTGCATTATTAGAACTATCAGAGGAAATTTTTCCTAATGTGATTGCGGGTACGACCACATATAACCAAATCATTCAATTTTTATCAAATCTTATTGAAAGTGAAGAATTTAAAATCGAGAATGGGCATGTAATGGAACTTAATTTATGGAATCTTATGCTGGATATGGTTCCAAAATCTATTCTAAAATTCAAATCTCTAAAAGTCTTAAATCTTAGAAATAATAAACTAAAAGAATTACTGCTTGATATCGCTAAATTGAGAAGTCTTAGAGAACTATGGTTAAGTAATAATAAATTAGTCAGTTTACCTGATTCTATCTGTAATTTCAAAAACCTTGAGCGTTTATGGTTAGATGAAAACAAACTTGAATCTCTTCCCAAAGATATTGGAAATTTTAAGAAATTAAAATCTCTAACTCTTACGAATAACCACTTAACTAAACTCCCAGAATCAATCTGTAAATTAAAAAAACTTGAAGATTTATTACTCAGTAATAACTTATTGACGGAACTTCCCGAATGTCTTACAGAACTCAAATCACTCAAGTACCTCAGTTTAGAGAGAAATAAATTTAAGGAGTATCCTGAAGTGTTAAAAAAAATAGAAAATATTAAAAGAAAAATTAAAATAAATAAAGATTTATGAAAAAAAAACTAAACTTGTAGGTTTCTTAACCTAGAAATAGTTCCTCCCCCACTTAAGAAATGAGTGCTAAACCACGTTATTAATTCTCTTGCATCATTGAATAGGTAGATTGGCCAACAATCTCCATATTTCCACACTATTCTATTTTCAGCATTTCTATTCCATCCTGCCTGATATGTCGTCAAAATCTGTTGGCCTGTAGAACTCAGTTCGATATTTCCAAGCTGGAAAATATAGTCGGCTTCAAATAGCTCCCTTTGTGAAGCAATCATACCATATTTCCCACTACTTTCCTGAATCAAAGCTATTGAATTGAATAGTACCAAATAAAGTGTAATGCTGGTAACAAAATTATTAAATTCCTTTTGATTCAAAATTTCATTTCCTTGTTTCTGAATTGTAAGAGATAAAGAATTTCCTTGAATTAAATCATTGAACTTGGTCTTAATATCACCTGAAAGCGTATTACTTAATAAAGAATCATCGCGTATTCCGTTTGATGTGTCTCGGTTAAAGGTTACTGTAAGACTTTCTCCATCATTATATTTCGTAGATAATGTTTCGTAGAAATTATTATATAAGTGATCTATCTTACTTTTAAATTCTGTTGTCAATAAACTTGAAACTTTTAATGGCTGTAAATTACTTCTTAAATTACGATGAGTATAGAATAACGATGGCTGAATTTTAGTAAAATCGTTTCCGAAAAACTGTGTCATGGTAGGATAATCCAGAGTAACAAGTCCTAAGTTTTGAGGTTTCTGATCCCTATTTATCCAGAGTGAAGCCCAACCATCCATTTTTTGATTTTCATTTCCTCGCCAAATAGAAAATGAAGCTGATTGAGTATCTCCTCTATATACACTACGAAAAGTGGAAACAGGATCAATATCTCTTGTAGGGTTTACTAAATACTCAAAAACCCTACTTATGGCATAATTAATACTACTCTTACTTATAACAACTGAATCATCCTCATATTGTACTCCAAGACTCTGGATTAATGAAGGAGTAAAACTTGTCTGAAATAATTTAGCAAACCCATTCATAGTTGCACTCTTACCATCTATGTTCTTTCGTACTAGTAATCCTGGTAAGACTAAATTTTCATAACTTCTCTGAAGCACATGAGTTAATGTACCATAATCTCTGCTTCTGGTTTCTGGATTATATGGTCTATGATATTCGCCTTCAACCAAGTTGGCTACAAATGTATTATAATCGGCAGCAAATATGGGTAAAGTTCGCGCCCCCTTATCTTTTACATCAAATGTGGTCTGATACCCGAAGACAATAAAGCATGTTAAGATATTATCGAAAAATCCCGCAATGCTTTCACAACTGTAGATGTCATTATTTAATGCATTAACTGCCTTAACCCTTCTAGCATTTAACATGTCTTGGGAAAGCCATCTTGAAAAGGCTGTTGGTTGAAACTTAACATTTCCATCCTCTTTAAAGAATAATAATGCTCCTAATTTAAGTAGTGCGGTAAATCTGTATCCGAAAATTTCGGGTAATATTTCCTCAATCATTTCCACGGCTTTGATCTCGTTATTTGTAAATTCATTGGAGTGAATATCATTGAAAGCTAAGTGGTCATGAAGAACTTTATAATCATTGATAAACTTATTAGTACCAGAATAATCCTTTAAAATCTCATGAATTGTATTATAGAAAACTTTTTGTTTTGAATATGATAAATCCGAAAGCTGATCTAAAGTCGGATCTAAATCATTTAAAAGTGATTTTATCAAACCTAAATCCTTATCGAAAAATGCCTGAGAAATTACCAAATCTGAAATTACATCATACTTATATCTTACTCTTGACAATTTAGAATTAACAAATTGGTCAACTAAACTAAATACTTCGACTAGATCATTCTTAACCTCAGGTTTTAATATATTTTGATCCTTAAATGCTGGCATTTGATAATTAGGTAGGCTTTTTAATGCTTTTGATCTCGTCTTAGAAATAAAATTATGTAAGGGGTCTTTAAAGGGGTCCATATGTTCTAGAAATACAGTAGTATCTTGTAAAACAAGGGTAAATTCTCTTCCTGTACCAAAAGTGTAAGCTGCGTAAAAATTAGATTGATACCCTACAATTTCACCATTTTTAAAAGATGCTTCATATTCATAGAATCTTTCGTGCCAATTAAGTCTTCGAAGTGTTATTCCACTGCTAGTAAATCTTAATCTACTTGAGAGTCTTAATCCTGCGTTATCACTAGCGAAGCTATAATAAATTTCACTTCCGATTTTATGTCCTAACTGAATATCTGTTTTCTTTAAATCACTGAGTCTGTCAGAGGAAATTAAAACGATGGAATCAAGATAATCGGGATGATAACCTATCATTAAGCCTTGGCTATTTCTTCGATTAAAAAGGTTTTGTAATTCAGAATTATCGCTGATTGGCATTAATCCGTCTCTATAATTTAGTTTCATAGTATATAAATTACCAGCAGGAAAATCTGATATTGCCAACGGTGTATTTGTTTTAAAGTGAGGGTTATAATCGAATACTAAACCTAGTTTGAACTGACCGTTTGGCAGCTCAACAAAAAGTTTTTCAAAATTCGTAATTGTTAGGAAAACAGTCAATCCTGAAAATTTCTTTCCGTCCTCAAATTGAGAACGTAAATTCCTTAGATTTGATGCTTCAGCGAGCTTAATTATCTTTGTTCTAAATTGAGTATTTGATAATAAATCACTTATGGCTTTTTTTAGATTCGTTTTTGAAGAGAGTTGACCAACATATTTAATGTTTGAAGTGAATTCATTATTTAATAAATTGACAAGGCTAACCAAAAAAATCTCATGACTCGCAAGTTTTTTACCTAACTCCAGAGTAATTTGACTGTAAAAAGTCTTTAACATTATTTCTACATTAGATAAAGTAATTCCAGAGAAATATGGATCTAAGCTATAAGAATCTCCTACAACATATGGGCCGACTAATCTCACCATTCTATCTAAGGATATTAATTCTTTATTTGTAATTCTCTTAATCATATCAACTATCATTGCTGAAACCCCATCCTTACTTATCCCATCAACCAATCTATAGGATGGATTAAATTTATCGGACCTTACAAGTGATTCAAAAGTGGTAGATTTAATCGCAATTGAAAGAGCTAAACTGATAAAATTATATATCCCACCTCCATCAAAATGCCGAGCTGAACTTTTTTGAGCGTAAAACTTAAAACGTGAATAGTCTAAGTCTAATATATTACTATAACTTGGATTTGCAGGATCATATGGGACTGAAGAATAAAACTCTTTACCGGAATTGCGAATGCTGGCTATTTCTACCAATGAAAGCTCAGAAATAATATTCTTTAAAATGTCTGTGATTATAGGTCTTAATCTAGTAAATAAATAAATTTGTTCCTGAATATATCCAAAGTATGTTCGGTAATTGTTATTAATCGTCAGCTTGCCTGTATTCTTGGATATCAGAGGACTTGTTAAAAAAGATGACATGAATAAATCTGTCCATTTATTCTTGCCATCAGACGACTTATGGAAATAACTATAAAGATCTTTCATCTCATCCTTATTATTTAAGTAAGCATCCAATTCTGAACTAAACTTATTGAAGTCGGTAAGATGAGGATCGTCTATTTTCAAGTTATCTCTTAAAATAGTATCCACGATAGCTAGCTGGACTCTTCCCTCGAACTTTTTAATAAAGTCTTTTTCTGTTCCCAGATCTGCTTCAGCTCCAATGAAAATATTTTCAAAAATATCTTCAAAAAGGTTATCGATAATGTGGTTATAAGTCAAGATCGCTGTGGTCTTTCTTTTTCCGAAAATTGAAAACTCGTTGTCGATGCCGGCTTTAAAAACGGTTTCCCATCGCTTCTTAATAATGTCTTTAAGTTTTCTAATAAGAGGTAAAGACGTCGTCGCATCACTACGTGCTCCGTAAATTATCCATTCCATAATTCTTTTATCGTGTCCTTCTAGGTCAGAAATTATCATATTTTTAATTTTTTGAGTTTCCTTGAATAATTTTCGATAGGTAGGTACCGTTAATTCATTGATCAGAATGCTAGGATCATTTTTAAAATAGGACTTTAGTGTGTTCGAAAAGAAATCTTGTTCCTCTTGGGTTAAATACATTAAATCCAAAGACACAGCGTCTTGAACAATTTCACGAGGAGTGACTAATCTAAGTTGCCGATCAGGATTTGTCATGTAATCAGAACCAAATGTATATCCTAAATCATCTAGAACATCAGGAGTCAAAGAGTCTTCTTTAATTTCTATAACTGTTCCGTCCAATGCTCGACCTTTATAAGTCGGAACTAACACGTGTTCACCCCACATCGGAATCACAGTCAGGCTTGGATCTAGTAATCCGGACCACACGAAAACTCGTCGATATTCTTCAATTGATTCCAAAACGGTTGGCATTAGATTAGGCCCTGAACCTATGGCAGAAAAAGCTTTTGTTGTACCTCTCCAATGTATTGCCTCATCTGAACCATACACTTCAATCGGGATTGAAAGAGTAGCCCCAATCATATTATCAGAACTGCGATCTTCCATCCGAGTTTCCAAATTCTCCGTAATTTCTGAAGATTTAGATAAAATTTGAATTTTGCTTTGAGAAACCTTAAGATCATTCTTACTAGAGAGGTAGTTCTGAACTTTTAAATTGAAAAGATCACTTTCCATTCGAGAATTAAGGATACTTAATTGTGTTTGCAAAAAGCCGGATGAAAAATCGACGAGAGTCGAAGGATTGATTTGTGAAGAAATAATTGCTTGATGCATGGCAAGAGCAGGATTAGAAGAGGTTGCTATTGCGCTTATGGTGTTTAGCTGACTTGCGACTGTAAATAGAGAATGTTGGTTATTCATTAATTGGACGATACTCTGATCAAGACTTGGTACTGTTAATCCATATAGAATCCAATTAGAGGCAAAATCAGTAGCAAAACTAAGTCCTATTGAGCTAAAGCCGAGGGCAAGAGCTCCAAACCCGCCTGTAAATCCGGCTATTATAGGTGTTGTTATCAGAGAGACTATTGGAATATTAAGTTGGCTCAATGCAGTGGGATGTTGTGCATCGCCGGCATATTGTTCAGAAAGATGGAACAATTGTGAGAAGCTTATACCAAGATTAATATTGTGCTGAGTCGCCATATAACTACCTACACCTTCAAGTCCCTCTCGTACTGAGGTGGCTAACATGGAAATAAATTCAGCAAGTGCTTCGCTTCCGCCGGCAAGTTGCACACGAGAATAGAAAAATCTCTCAATTATAGGGTCAAGAAATAACTCTTCCCATACTTCTTCAACTACTGCGGAAGGAATCCTGATAAGTTGAGCTGCGACTGTCTTTCCTAAACTATTTCCACTCGACATCATAGCAGTTCCTACTGCTACAGGTAGCATTATAAGAGTTGAAAAAAGAGTCGACCAAAGTGTCGTGATCCATGTAAATTCAAAATTAACACGGAAATTAGCATCTGTAGCTGCGATATAATATTGATTGAAGTAATCGGAAATCGAGTATGAAAGTGTTTGCGCCAAAGCAAGGCGTCCATTACGGGCGTTCGTGTCAATAATTTGATGATAATATGATTGTTGACCCCCACCAATACCTCCACCAATACCTCCGCCACCTCCACCTCCTCCCGATGGACTACCTCCGTCCCCAGGGTCAAAACTCTCTGCCTGTATACCTTGATGGATATTCGGATTATAATAAGAAATGGTTTCAAAAGGGATAATTGTGTCAAAATAAATGTGAAGATAATATGGAAGAGTTAGGTCTGATATATAAGTCCCTCCGCCACCTCCACCAGTATTCCCTCCGCCTCCAGCCACAGCTCTTTCTGCTTGTGTTTGTGGGGCTTGGTTGTCTTTGACAATTTCAGAGATAAAAGAAAAGAAATAAAGATTTATCAATCTCGAACTTACATTAGGATTTGGTGATTATAAATTCGATAATATTCCAGTGAGAGGTCATTTGGTAATTGATTCTAATGGAAACTATTTCGCTAGTTATAATTTAGATGATCCAAAAAAAGGATTTTTCATGGATTTATTTTTCTTCTCTAATTCAATTAAATTAGATTTAGCCTTTGTTGACGGAGATAGCCAATTTTGTTATGATGGTATTTACAATCAAGGTTATAATGAGATTATGCCTCTATATCCTCAAACCTTTGAACCTGATCAAATTGGTGAAGCTTTAAGCACATCTTCTAATCCTTTTACAAATAATCCATTATCACATAATCAAAATGCTAATATTATTATTTATAACCAGAAATTTTTAGAGAATTCGGAGGATAATCCAGGGACAAGAGGATTTAGTGATATTGACTATGGAGTTAGTCATGAGGTTAATGATTTTCCTATTGATTATGCTCTAGAACTACCTGATGATTACTGGGAACCGTATACCACTATTGATATCGGGATTTATCGATTTGAACCTACTGAAGCCCAGGTAAAAAGTGATTTACAGTATTACAATAGAAATTATTATGATGGTGGGAGTAATTGGATTTGGAAGGATATATTGGCTTATAATATAGTTGCACATGGCGGTCCCCAGTGGGATTTTTATGCTTGGGTACAGGTCTGGTTTTGGTGGGAGTGGAGAATTATAGCTACTATTTACCCCAATGAAATTGAATCTTTATGGTATGACTCTTATAATCCATCTACAGGAGAAGAAGTGGATGTATATCCATATGATACAATAGTGTTCGCTGATTCTTGTTTTAGTTATTATAACCCTGATGTGGGCACAAATCCTACAATGGCAAAAGCATTTGTAGATGTGGATAATGATAATGGTGCAGCTGCTTTTGTAGGTTCTACAATAGAACATACTGGTTTCTCCGATCCCTTTATGGAGATTTTTTGGTATGATATGTGTCAGGGAAATTACAATGTAAGAAATGCGGTCATTGATTTTACCGATTTTTGGGGTCATAATTGGACTCTTGGTGTTGAATGGAGAATATATGGAGATCAATACTCTACGCTTCCATAAAATTAAGATTTAAATAAATTTTTTTTTTTTTTTTTAAAAATGTAATCAAATAAACTGGATTATGTAGATTTAAAGGTGAATTATACTTGAATACTAAAAGAATTGGAAATGAAACACAATCTAACAATAAAATGTAGTTATATTTATAATGTAATTTTGTTTAAGGATAGATAAGTGCAACATGAAAACTAAAAATATATTAACGCTTCTATCAGTTTTGATTATATTTTTCTGTATTTATCCCCTCTATGAACTTATATACTATATTGATCTTATTATAGATGAATATAATGGATATATCGTGCTTTTTGTTTTATTTTATTCGATAATTTTGTCTTTATTGACCTTAATCCTTGTACATTTAGAAAAACTCCTTTTTTTCCAAATTGTGCTCTCAATGACAATATTTGGATTAAATGTTGGAATATTGATACATTTTACAATCATTATTCGAGACTTTTGGATAAATATGCTAATAGGATTAACTGCATTAAAATTGGCAAGTATAGTTTCTATTTTTTGTTCTATACCTATTATAATATTGTCTTATTTTCAAATCAAATCGAAAAAACATATGAAGTTTTCAATAGAGGATTTAAAAAGTAAAATTAAACTTTTTTATTTACGATTAGCTACAATAGTGGCTTATATTCCCATCATAGCAGGTATTTTATACTCTATGACCGCAATGCCCGCTCTTGCATACTTTACGTGGCGTATTTTTTATTTTTGGCCCGGGATCGATTTCATGGCATCTTGGATCTTCTATGTCAACGGTTACTCTACGAGTTTTCCAATCTCTTCACTCTTGTGGATCGAACTTTTTATTTTTGCGTGCGGTTTTGTCTTGTTTTTACATGGCTTAATTCATTTAGTAAAAGCAAAAAAAGAGAAAATTGATATAGTCCAAACGGGGCTCTATAAATACATTCGACACCCCCAAAATTTAGGTATTATTATATTCTCTTT
>SDBU01008475.1_pt1 | contig 11690 bp, 11 predicted proteins | sample 2277071 | NCBI WGS metagenome assembly SDBU01 (sample SAMN10397929, study PRJNA504765) | marine sediment metagenome | isolation source: marine sediment core GS08_GC12, 126 cmbsf | place: Arctic Ocean: Gakkel Ridge, Loki's castle | collected 2008 | reverse complement strand
CTCTAAACGTGCACCAGCCTGCCGGGCGCGTTGACAGTGGCGCTCGAATGAGTTGGGGCCATAATCATACTCAATCAATCCCACAGGGCAAACCAATAGGGCATTGGTCCCTTCTTTCTTCCGATCTGGTACTACAATCACAACAGGTGGATCTTTAACCAGCTCAAGCATGGCATAAACATCTTCCTTTGAGATCAGCGGCAAGTCTGAGGGAATGATCAGAACACCACGAGTCGCATATCTCTTAGCGACAATCGTAGCTCGTGTAAGAGCAACGTTTAGCTCGGGTGCTCCATTCTCCTGCACGGTGCGCGCTCCATGGGCACGTGCTAAAGATAAAGCTGCCTGGTCACGACTGACGACTAATACGTGCTCAATTTCTGATATTTCTTTTAATGTGTCTACAGTATGAATTAGTAACTGACTGTTCAGGTCCAAACGCTCCTCTTCCGTTAATACTCCTGCTAAACGTGATTTTCCCCTCCTAAAAGGTTTTACCGGAACGATCGCCCAGAATGTCATTTATCTTGTCCTTTCAATTTTCTACGGATAATCTACACCAATCTTCCTTACCAGATGAGTATATCAATGATTATATTATTCGGAGCCGTTAATTTTGTTATGTATGTCGTCAGGCTCGATTTTAAGGTAACATGTTACTGTTAACCAACTTTTTACCGAAATCAACCACCTCCTCAGCAAGACGGATCCGATCCTCAAGAGTCTTCATCAGAGTGTTCGTTACCAATGTAGCCAATCCTAATCCGGTTATTTTCTCATCCTGGTCAACATCGAGGTGATCAAAAACAAATCCATTTAATAAACCTCCCATATTCCAGGAACCATAATGCTGGGCGACACTGGCGGCAGATGGATCTAATCCCATTTCCAGGTACATTTTCGCAGCAGGGCCTTTTACAGCTGCTCCAGCGATAATGGGCGAGACAGCGATCACTTGTTTCCGCCCTGTATCACCCAAAATGGCTTCTTTGATACCAGGAACAGCCAGGATCGGATCGATGCTGACCCAAGGATTCGAAGGACAGATAAGCACGATTTCAGCTTCGAACAATGATTTCTCTACTCCTGGGCAAGGTTGAGCTGATTCAATGCCTGCGAAGTAAAAACCGGTAACATGTGGCTGGCATTTACGCTTGACGAAATAATCTTGAAATCCCAATTCGCCCTCGTCTGACTGCACCATTGTTGGGATCTGATCATCACTCATCGGTAAGACATGCGGTTCGATACCCCAGACCTCAGAGAATTTATTAGTTACCTCACTTAGTGTATCGCCTTTTGCGAGCAACCTGGTTCTCTCCAGGTGGACACCCAGATCGCGATCACCCAGCCGAAACCAGGTTGGTCCACCCAGTTCAGCAAGGCCTTGCAAAGCGTTCCAGGTCTCTGCCTTCCGTCCCCAACCGGTAGTCACATTGGCTAACCCAGCCAACGTGTAGCAGACAGTGTCTAGATCAGGACAAATACGCAGACCGAGGTGGTCGAAGTCATCCCCGGTATTAACAATCACGGTCAAAGAATCGCTCGGCAGGATTCTTGATAACCCATCGACCAGCTTTGCACCCCCTACGCCACCTGCCAATGCGACAACTTTTATATCGAGCATCTCAAGGTATTAACCTTCCAAGTGATCTGCAAAGCGGATCCTCATAAAAACAACGAATAAAATTCCGGGAGATTCCAAATTAGATCAACCCATAACCTGTACGCTCTCGGGCAGAAGTTTATAAATCAATCGCACTTCATCCGGGTCGTTGAGGGTGTAACCAGCTTTGCCGGTATATTTCAGGGCCAAATCATCAATATGCTGCCTGGCTCCCTCAGCGCTGATTTCGGCAATCTTGCCGCGCACCTGAATGTACCGGTATGGGTCTTTCGGATCATGGATAACCAAGGCGACCTGCGGTCTTGAATGCATATTTTTATCCTTGACCCGCCCTTTCGTTGAATTGATCAGAATATACTCACCATCTGTATTGAACCATACAGGTGTCAATTGAGGAGTGCCATCCTGCATGATGGTTGCCAGATATGCGTAGGCTGTCGTTTCATCGCCAATTAGATCCGAATGAGATTCAGGAATGTTCTTTAGACTCATGATGCTCCTTTTTATTGTCTTCGAATGAGAATGGCTCGCATCGCATCTGCTTTGTGAAAATCTATGATAGTTATTAGGTCAGCTTCCGAGCAGCCAATCAATAACTTAATTTCAATATCCTTTTTGTTGAGATCAATTGTACAAATAATCCCTTCTAATCGCGCACTAGTTTGCGCACCTACCCAGACATCTAATCCCCCACCATCTGTCGAAATGGTGTCTTTCAGATAACCATAATCAAGCGGGTAGATCAAATCCGGGAAACGAGGATGTGCAGTTCCTTTGGGGCGATCGATCTTAATCGTACTGTTTTCGATCAGCCTTTCTAGATATTCCCAAAATTCGCTCTCCATCAAATTTCAATCATTATCCTTTGGTAGGTAACATTATATCTGATGTTTTTCCACCAGTTCATCATCACAATTTTCTTCAACCAGCAAAGTCCTTACTTAGGATGATAAACAGATTAGTTGAAGTCTCGTTAATATCTATCGAAATAAATCTTGCTCCTCAGGACGGATTAACTCGCTCAAACGACCATCCCGCAATTCATAAGGAAAGCCACGCACATGGACCAGCGGTGTTCCTTCTGCGGCCTGCCCCATTACAAGGGAGGCGGCTGAAGCAAGTTCGTCCGCCGCTCCGACTTGAGTGATACGCAGTGTATTCCCGAACAAATCCTGCTCTCCGCGTAGATCTACCAATCCTGGCATCCCCGAAAGCCCAATTGCAGCGCCAGCAGTTCCCATCCGCCAAGCGCGTCCGTGAGAGTCAATGATTAAAATACCTAATTGGACATCGCATATCTCTTCGATGCGTATCCTTAATTCTCGAGCCGAGGCATCTGGGTTCTCCGGGAGAAGCAGCATCCACTCTTCACCCTCAACTTGCCCACTCACATTGGAATGGTCAATGCCTGCATTCGCACAGACAAATCCCAGGCGGTGTTCGACAATAATCGTTCCTGGACGAGAGCGCAAAATTCTTTTACTTTCCCGGATAACCAACTCCATCAGGCGAGCGTCTTTGTCGACCTGCTGCGCGAGATCAACCGCTTCTCGGGATGGACTTACTGTTGACAGATTTACGAAACGACCCTCCGCCTTAGATACGATCTTCTGAGCCACAACCAGGATGTCTCCTGGTTCCAATACCAATCCCTGGCGTCCTAATGCGGCAACAAAAAGCGCAGCTAAATCATCTCCCCGTTTAACCAGAGGAATATTAAATAAAGGAGTTAGTGTGAGGGTCAACGTGAAACACCTGGTTAAAACTTGAGGAATAGATTTTTGTCAAAATTAATCCTTTCTGATTCCGGTAACCTGAACGGAGGCGGATCGACTACCATAGTGTTTATTCATGCTGATTAATATAGAAGTCAACCCCTCTACGACAACAGCATTGTCTAGATTTCCGGCATAGTAGGCGTTCAAGCCAAGCGATTCGGCTAATTTGCTTACCTCTGCTGCATCAGCGGGATCATCAGCACAAATCAGAACATCTTCATCGAGAGGTTGGTCAAGGTTTTTCCGCAGTGCTGCCGCGGGAACATTTTGGAAAGCTGCCACGACGCGAACCTGATCGCCAAGCTTATTTTGAGCTAATCTAGCAGCAGATGGAGGTGCTGGTGGTCTGGGGTCGCGGAAATCCACTCGAGCGGTTGCATCAACTAGAATTTTACCGCTCAGATCTTCTTTCAAACCATCAAGCGCCTGCTCGTGGGCTGAATGTACGACGGTGAGCACGCATAAATCTGCTTTACGTGCAGCAGTACCATTTTCGAAACCAAGGATCGTATCGATGCCTAATTCGTTGTTCAATTTATCTGCTGTCGCCTGTGCTTTCTCCAGCTGGCGTGAGCCAATAATAATTGGATGTCCGAAGTTTGCCCAACGTAAGGCTAAACCTGGTCCTTCTTTTCCTGTGCCACCTAAGATTGCGATCGTTGGAAGGGGATTCTCAGCTGTCATTGATGCTCCAATTTAACTCGGTACAAAGGTGTTGTATCGCTCCCACACTTGCGGGGCTAACTGACGTGCTCTGGCCGTGATGGTACCTTCGTCCAGTGTGAGCAGCTGGCGATCTCGCATCAGCACTTCACCTGCCACGATAGTGGTTGTAATCATACTCTCATGAAATCCAAAGATGATCTGCCAGGGTAAGTTGCCTTCAGTCAGCGGGGTGTGTGGATGATAATCCACAAAAATCAAATCTGCGAATGCCCCTTGTACTAACTTGCCCAGAGGCGCTTCTGGGAAGAATTTATTTGCCAAGGCAGCATTATTATAAACACCCAGACGGACAGCATCAATACCAGAAAAACGCCTTGGATCACGGTGCCAGACTTTATGCAGAAAGTATGCAGTTTTCCACTCTTCCCACATGGTATGGCTGAACCCATCCGTTCCGATTCCGACTTTGATTCCTGCTCGCAAAAATTCTTCAACGGGAGCAGCACCGACACCATTATTCATGTTCGATCGTGGTTGATGAGTTACCCACGTACCGGTATCAGCCAACATTTCCGCTTCTTTGATATCGATATGGATCGCATGAGCGACAATCGTTTTCGGTCCCAGAATACCATGCTCCGACAACCGATCAACGACCCGAGTTCCGGATTTAACCATACTGTCGTACTCGTCAGCTTCGTGTTCGGCGACATGGATGTGGAATCCTTCCCCGTCAGGCGCAGCATCCCGGCAGGCATCCAACGTTTCATCAGAGAGGGTCAAACTGGCATGTAATCCAAAAGTTCCTGCCACCCTGCCACCTGCAAGCCGCTCAGCCAAATTTCGCTCAAGAAAACGGATATTCTCCCGGATCCCAGCTCCTGCCTTATCTAAGCCATCACGGTCAGTAACCTCATAACACAAAACGGCTCTTAAACCTGACTGCTTGACCGCATCAGCGATCACATCCAGGGAACCATCGATAGCATTAGGAGAGGCATGGTGATCGATGAGAGTCGTTGTGCCATGTTTGATGGCATCCACCAGCATCACCTCTGCGGATGCGCGGATGTCTTCAATCCCCAGCGATTTATCCAAAGGCCACCATAGTTTGCGGAGAATCTCGGGAAAATCCTTCGGCGCCGCGCCAGGAATAGCCAACCCACGCGCAAATGCTCCATAAAAATGCGTGTGGGCGCATATATTTCCAGGCATGACATATTGACCCCCGGCATCCAATTTCTTCGAATTAGGGTATTGGGTCGCTAATTGATCTTCAGGACCGATGGCTTCAATGCGATCAGAATTTATCAGAATCGCCTGCCCTTCCAATACCTGATTGGGGTCTTCCCAGGTAATCAGCTTCGCATTGGTGATCAACATGATAACTATTCTCCTAAATTCAAAACGATCTCACCAGCTGCTCCTGGTCTGGTACTTCGACAGCCCCAGGTATTATTTTTCGCACCCAGTGGATAGCTTCATCACTAGAATAATCCAGACCTAGTTTTGCCAGACAGGCAATGAACATGCCAGTACGCCCCAAACCTGCGTGACAGTGAATCGCGGTTCCTTTTCCGGATTTTGAGCGGGTTAATACCTGCTCAACAACGACTCGGAATTCATCCGTCTCCGGGGTACTAAAATCCGGAATAGGGAGGTAAAGGATTTCAAACCCTTCAAGTTTATAAATGGAATGCAAGTCGCGACCAGTGAGGCGTTCGATTTCTTCATCGCTGGATAAGATGACAATCAAAGAGATATCGTTGTTCTTATAAGCCGGAATCAGTTCTCCATCAGGATCGTAGGCGCTGTATGGCATCGCGCTGCGGAATATTTGTCCAGGGAATGGGAATGGAAGCTCTGTCAGTTCCATAATTAAATTAACGAATAATTCTTAATTTTGTATCTGTAGGCAGCGAGCAGGGGTCCCAGCTGCAGATTAGTCAAATATTGTCGGTTGATCTGCGGAGTTTGCAATGAATGCATCTTCAATATGACGTTGGCGAGTGCGCTCACCAGACAGGAATTCAGGTATATCATCGCGGCTGAAGAATCCCACCTGTGAGGTTTCGCTGCTGGTACGCGGTTCGCCACCGAGGATATCGCACAAGAAAACGATCTTGAAGGCATGAAAAACCTCCAGAGGTCGTATGCGGTTGGCATCATAAACTCCGACCACTCGCTGAGCCGATACTTCAAAACCGGCTTCTTCCAGCACCTCCCGCTCAACAGCTGTTGAAGGAACATCACCGACGTCAGCCCAACCGCCAGGCATGGTCCAACCGCCATCCGCTCTTTCGCAAACCAACAACAGTTTTCCACTCTGAAATACTGCACCTCTTACGTCAATCCGAGGGGTAGCATAGCCAATTTGGTCGTTGAAAATCTCAACCAATTCAGCTTGATCAAGTTCAGAATGCGCACTGATGATATCCGCGGCTATCTCGAATAATCGCGAGAATCGCTCACGCTGATAATGGTTTTCAGCAAAATGCAGTCCTGTTTGTGAAAGAGACTGGATTTCACGCGCCCATTCGAGCCATTTCGGCAGCAGCAAATCCTGTTGTTCACCGTTATTTTCCATCTTATTCAGCAGCCTTGGAAAACTTATTTAACTGCCGGACGATCTCCTCCTGGTCGACTGGTAAATTATCAATCCTGACTCCGACGGCATTGTAGATCGCATTTGTAATGGCAGGCGTAGTCGGGATACTCGATAGTTCTCCCACACCTTTAGCTCCATAAGGGCCATCTTGAGCAGGATGCTCAATAACAATCGAGTGGATCTGCGGAGTTTGGACAATGGATGGCATGCTGTAGCGAGCTAAACGGTCAGTAATGACGTGCCCTTCCTCGACGATAAAATGCTCTGTAAGCGCGTTTCCCAATCCCATGACGACACCGCCCTCAACCTGACCCTGCAAACCGAGTGGATTTAACGCTTTTCCTACATCATTAGCGACGATCACATTGAGAACTTTAACCTCACCGGTATGCGTGTCTACCTCCACCTCCGCAGCCTGGGCAGCAAAGGAGTATGCAAAATGCATATCGCCTCCATCGCCCAATGGATCGGTTGAAGGTGCCCAATATTCATAGAGGGCTCGGGGAGATCGTCCTTCTTCGTTCATCTGAAGATAAACTTCTTCCATTGGTAGAGAAAACCCGTTCAAGCGCACCAAGCCCTCTTCAAAGTGCACTTCCTGTGGCGGGCAATCATATTTTTCCGCTAGTGTGGAGCTGATCGCCTGGTGTAAAACTTGAGCTGCTTTCCGGGCTGCATTGCCGCTGACATAAGTTTGTCTGGATGCCGTTGTAGGCCCACCATCTGGAGTGAGGTCCGTATCGGAGAGCAAGACACGCACGTTAGCAGGTGAAGTCCTGAATTCCTGGGCAACAATTAATTGGAGTACAGTCACCAGACCTTGTCCGATCTCAGCAGACGAGGTACGGACCTCTAGAATCCCATCTGGACATAATTCCACTTCAGCAGCAGATTTGTCCGGGGCACCGCCTCCCAGGCCGGTATTCTTATACGCCACTGCAAATCCCCACGCACGGCGCAAATGCTCTGCTCTTGGTGAAGATCGCGGTTTAAACGGATCACCATCCATACGGGATTCCATTTCAGATTGAACCTGCTGGATGCATTCGAGCAAACCGACACTTTCCCGAAGTTCTTGTCCAGTATTGGTCGTACTTCCCAGACGTAATGCATTCATCCGGCGGATTTCAACCGGATTTATCTCCAGCCGCTCAGCCAAAATATCCATCATGCTCTCCACCGCGAAGCATGATTGGGTAACTCCAAACCCCCGGAATGCTCCCGCAGGGGGATTGTTGGTATACATCGCATAACAATCCGCCTTCGCATGCGGCATCTCGTACGGCCCGGACGAGTGAGTCGTCGCACGGGTCATCACCTTCTCTCCCAGGGAAGCATAGGAACCCGTGTCACCATACAACTCTGACTCCACAGCTGTCAGGCGACCATCATGCATAGCGCCCATTTTAATTCGGATCTGGGTCGCATGTCGTTTCGGATGTACCAACAGGCTCTCATGGCGATCGAAAAGCAATTTTACTGGCCGACCAGTCTTTTCGGTCAGCAAAGCAGCATGTATTTGACCGGCGATATCCTCTTTTCCACCAAAGCCACCGCCAATCATCATGCCAATCACCCGCACTTTTTCTTCCGGCCAGCCAAGAACCCTGGCGATCTGATTTCGATCCGCATAGGGTATTTGGGAGCCGACATAGATCTCCATTCGTCCTTCAGGTGTCAAACGAGCAATACTGCATTCAGGTTCTATGAAAGCATGTTCATAAATTCCGGTGTGGAATTCATGCTCAAGAACCAAATCAGCTTCAGCAAAACCTTGTTCAATATCACCTTTGCGGACTTTTATATGCTTCAACAAGTTACCACCCGGATGAATCACCGGGGAAGACCCATCATAGGCCTGCACGGGATCACTGACCACAGGCTGGATTTCAAATTCCACCTCGATCAGATCGAGCGCTTGAGTGGCAATCGCACGACTTTCCGCTGCCACGATTGCCAGCGCATCCCCGACAGTCCTGACTCTTTCTCCAACTCCCACAAGTACAGGCCAATCGTAAATCACGAGACCATGCTTCTTTTCACCTGGAATGTCATCAGCAGTCAAAACCGTTAAAACACCCGGCAGCTGGCGGGCTTTTTCGATATTTAATCTTTTCACAATGGCGTGTGGGACCCCCGCTCGTTTTACTCGCGCTTGGAGCATGTGCTCAAATTTCAAGTCGTCGGTAAATTTGGTGAGACCGATCACTTTATCCAATGCATCAGGTCGGATATAGCTGTTGCCGACCACCTCTAAAGGGGAGGATGACTGGAATTCAGGGACCCTGATCGGTTTGCCTGTTCGCATTCTTTCCCCAGCAGCTTTAACTGCGTTCAAAATGCTCGGGTAACCAGCACAACGACAAAGAGTATCTTTCAATGCGTGACGAATAGCTTCATCATCTGGGTCCGGATCATGGTCTAAAAGAGCATATGCAGTCATTATTTGTCCAGGGATACAGAATCCGCATTGGACAGCGCCATGTTTAATAAATGCCTCCTGGAGTGGGTGTAGTCTCTTTTGAACTAATTCATCCTGTTCGTTCACCTCATCAGGCGATAGAGCCAATGGTGATAATCCTTCAATCGTAATCACATTTCGCCCAGCCGCGCGCGCAGCAGGGTAGGCACAAGCCAAGATAGATTCCCCATCGACAATTACAGTACATGAACCGCATTCGGCTTCGTTGCAGCCAACTTTCGTCCCGGTGAGAGCCAACTGTTCCCGGAGCAAGTCTACTAACATTTCTCCAGGTTGCGGATCGATTGTGATCGGCTTTCCATTCAAATATAGATCCATAATCTCGTTCCCAATAATAACTATTTAATAATCACCTTGAAAAAATGAGCAAGTCGCATTAATCTTTACCGGCCCTCTCCCAAGCAATTTCGATCACATCTTGCAGAAGGATCTTCGCTAAATGCGTGCGGTAATCCGCAGATGCACGATATGGACTTGTCCGCAAATGAACCTCTTCCAGCAAAACCTCATGAACCTTTTCGATCAGGGTTTGGCTAATTTTCTCTCCTCGCAACACATTTTCCGCCATTCTAGCTCGAAGGGGTGTTGGACCAGAAGGACCCAATGCAAGGTGAGCATCTGCGATCCTATCCTTTCTTCTCTGCAGCCAAAACGCCATATTTAATATCGGAAGTGCTACACCCTGAGGACGCATAACCCTTTTGAATGCCGAGGCCTGGGAATTTTTTCGTAAAGGGAGATAGAAGCCAACGAGCAATTCCTTATTTTCTTCAATCCTCGAGTGTCGAGGACCAAGGAATAGTTCTTCTAGAGCAGTGATGCACGATCCTTCCGAGCTGACTGATTCAGCCTGTGCATCCAGGGCAAGAAGAGCAATTGTACCGTCCGCGGCTGGTAAGGCATGGGCGATATTCCCTCCCAAGGTCGCAGTATTTCGAACTTGAGGGCCACCGATTAGATTACACGCTTCCACCAAAGCCTGTGAATTTTCCTGAACAAGCTGAGAGGCGACAATATGGTTTAGCGGCACTCCTGCACCAATGAATAAATCTTTCCCCCTGATTTCCAAAGAGTTTAACTCCGGGATATTACAGACATCAACCAGACTTTCAGGTGCTGGTTGAACACCCTGTTGGATTTCCAGAAGGAGATCGGTACCACCCGCGATCACGCGAGCTCCTTCATTGAGCCTGGTTAGTGCTTCTGAGATAGATTGCGCCAGGTAATAATTTTTCCAGAGAGGCATGGATCGGCGACCGGTGGTTCAATATTCGGCGGTGAACTGTGCCGAAAAATAATACCACGAGGATGGCGGCACTTTTCGACGGGAATACCCCGCCGCCGCCGCAGGACCTGCCTGCGACGACCGCCGATCAGGGTTTGCTTATTTTAACACATGTGCAGGATTAATACTTCGATAGAAATCCAAATATTATCCTCCAAGTATGGATTTTGTCATATAATTCTGCCTCAGGTACGCCAGACTGAGTTCTCCAGTCAGCAATTACCACAAAGTCAATTCACTGAAGGGTGGTAACCATGGTTTTTAATGGTCAAATTTCATCAATATTCATTCGTCCGGAACCAAGTGAGCCAGTTGTTGAAACCGCCCAGGTTCTCGCGGTACCTGGAAAAGGATTAGAAGGAGATTATTACTTCGCCGGCATTGCTCCAAAAGGCATTGAACCAGCCCGAGAAATAACCTTAATCGAAAAGGAGACTTTACAGGCTCTCGAAACCGAGCACAATATTTACCTTAGTCCCGCTGAGAGTCGGCGTAATTTGATTACCGAGAATGTGCCTCTCAATCACTTGGTGGGCAAGGAATTTCGTGTTGGACATGTTACTCTCCGAGGAATCCGCCTATGCGAGCCGTGTGCTCATCTGGCGAGTCTCGCTAAAAAAGAGCTTTTACCCGCATTGGTGCACCGCGGGGGATTGCGAGCGCAAATCCTGACGAAAGGGATTATTTGTGTTGGAGATACAGTATCCAATTTCGATAACATTCCCGATGAGGAGGTAGCTCATACAGAACCTGATCAATGATCTACAAAGTTTGCATCGCTTTCTCGCTCGCCAGACAATCTATCCAATCCTGTTATCGACTTTTTTTGCCCTGGCTTTATTATCTGCAAGGATATTGCAGAGTCATTCGTTTGCCTATCGGAACTTGATTTGGAATTTATTTTTAGCCTGGATACCATATTTGTTCAGTATATGGGCTGCAGCGCTGTATATATCCCGCCCAGGACGTCGGTGGGTGATCATTTTCCCCGGTATTTTATGGTTGATCTTTTTCCCAAACGCACCCTATATCATTACTGATTTCCTTCATTTGGCAGATCGTCCGGGGATTCCAATCTGGTATGACATACTCATGCTGGCTGCTTTCGCCTGGACGGGCTTCTTCCTGGCTATAGTATCTTTAAGAACCATGCAAATAATCGTCAAGAACCATTTAGGGTGGTTTATGAGTTGGGTTTTCGCTGGCACAGCGCTCACCTTAGGAGGCATTGGGATCTATTTGGG
>SDBU01008474.1_pt1 | contig 11691 bp, 8 predicted proteins | sample 2277071 | NCBI WGS metagenome assembly SDBU01 (sample SAMN10397929, study PRJNA504765) | marine sediment metagenome | isolation source: marine sediment core GS08_GC12, 126 cmbsf | place: Arctic Ocean: Gakkel Ridge, Loki's castle | collected 2008 | reverse complement strand
GGGTGACGTGGCCCTAGTACCTGACCCAGGATATCCCGTCTATTCGGTAAGCACCATATTAGCAAATGGCGAACCCTACTACCTGCCGCTCAAAGAGGAAACAAACTGGCTACCCAACTTAAATACTATTCCCGAGAATATTCTGAAAAGGGCTAAGCTGCTGTGGGTAAACTATCCTAATAATCCTACCGCCGCGGTAGCTGATCTTGGCTTTTTTGACAGAGTAGTTAAGTTCGCCAAACGCTATGACCTGGTTGTTTGTCATGACGGGCCATACACTGAGGTTGCTTTCGATGGCTATCAGCCGGTTAGCCTTATGCAAGCCGATGGCGCCAAGGAAGTAGGTGTGGAATTTCATTCTCTTTCCAAGAGCTACAACATGACTGGATGGCGAATAGGAATGGTGGTGGGCAATGCTACTATGATTAATGCTTTGATGAGACTTAAGTCGAATGTGGATTCAGGAATTCCCCAAGCCATTCAATATGCCGCCATTGAGGCTTTAACCGGGTCTCAGGATTGTATTCAGGAACATAATGCCATCTACCAGAGACGCCGTGACCTGATTGTTGAAACGTTGAATAGCATCGGGCTTAAAGCCAAACCATCAAAAGCAAGCTTGTATATCTGGGCTAAGATTCCGGAAGGTTATACCTCAATGGAATTTACGGCTGACTTGTTAGATCGAGTTGGAGTAGCCGTTACTCCTGGGATAGGGTATGGTAAATACGGCGAAGGTTACGTCAGATTATCGCTGACTATTCCAGATGCCTCACTGGTAAAAGGACTTTCGCGGTTATCTGGATGGCGTAATGACCGCCGACAGGTAGTTAGAAATAAGTTGACATAACGATGAGTAAAGTAGCTAGAGGTACTATTCTTACCAAAACAGCTCCAGAGCGAGCCTTCTTAGTTGCTGTAGCAGCAAGGGAAAACAAAAATAGATGGTCAGTTGAGGCCTCGATAGATGAATTGGCTCAATTGACCGATACGGCTGGAGCCCGTGTGGTCGGTAAACTTATCCAACGACTATCGGTACCATCGAAAACACATTATCTTGGCAAAGGCAAACTGGAAGAACTGTTAGCTCTAAGGAATAACGTTAATTATAATTTGATCATTTTTGATGATGAGTTGTCCCCATTACAGCAGCGGAACCTGGAAGAAGCTCTCAAGGTGAAAGTAATCGACCGTGTTGCCTTGATCCTGGATATTTTTTCCAAACGTGCCCGAACCCACGAGGGACAATTACAGGTAGAACTGGCGCAACATCAATATCTTTTACCCCGTCTTGCCGGACAGTGGAGTCATCTGGAGAGGCTTGGGGGTGGTATTGGTACCAGAGGTCCCGGTGAATCACAGCTTGAGACTGATAGACGCCTGATTCGACGGAAGATACAGCGTCTTAAGACTCAGATAGAAGAGGTGAGGAAGCATCGTGCTCTATATCGTCAAAAACGGAGCAAGAGCGGTATGCCGGTGGTGGCCCTGGTTGGTTATACTAATTCCGGAAAGAGTACCTTACTAAACTCCCTCTGCGAGGCGGATGTCTTTACCGAAGATAAACTTTTCGCTACCTTAGACCCAACGACACGGCGTTTAATTTTGACGGATAGGAGAACGGTGCTGGTTACAGACACGGTGGGTTTTATCCGTAAGTTGCCGCTGGCCATCGTTACTGCCTTCAGAGCGACTCTTGAAGAGCTAGACGAAGCGGCTGTTTTGCTCCATGTCGTTGACTTGGCTTCCCCGGATGCTGCCGAGCAATGCCAGACGGTAGAAAATATTCTTACTGACCTTAACCTTCTGGATAAGTCCCGGGTTACCGCATTGAATAAGATTGACCTGTTGCTCAGTAGTGACCAAGAATGGGATGAAAATTCCGTCTTGAATTCTTTCTCTACTAAGTCCGTGGATGAAAACACAGTGCTTATTTCGGCAACCAAAAAATGGGGGATAACCAGACTTTTAGAGTTAATCAACCATACCCTGGCCCAACCGGTCACACCAGTTTAGCACTCCCAAAATATGACGCACTGAAATCAAAATTTAGGCCCCTAAAATCTCTTCTGAGTAGTTTTCCTACATGTCTCTGTTTTTCCCAGAGGGCTTTTTATTAAATCGTTACCTTTTCAACATCAAAAGTTGCTTTGGAATATTGTTTACTTTGGTTTTTGTTGATATAATGCGGGCATGAAACGGTTCAAAGAAATACTACGTTCATCTGTTTACTGGGTCACCAGAAAAGACGCCAAACATAACCGAGCGTTAAGAGATCTCATGTATCTAACAAAAACAATAGAGGATTTATTTGCCAAATATCGCTTACAAGAAGATACTCAGTTTAAGGCAGTATTTGAACATATAGGACAGGCTAGGATTGACGCAACCGAAACCGCTTACCAGACGGGGGTAAGAATAAACCGGGCCAGGGCTATCGAAGGGAAAGAAGAGCTATCGCCGTTAGTTGAAGAATTGCATAACGACCTTGAAGAACTGAAGAGGTCATTATTTACCAGAACGTTAAGCCAAAACATATTGGCAAAAGAAGTATCTAAAGTAGATATAGCTCTGGAGAACCTGCTGGCAGCATTGGCAGATATAAAGCTTAAATAAAAGAGGATATATTATTTTATAGAACCTCCCACTTATTATGTAAACTCTCTACCTGCTTTATTCAGGGGCGCACTATATATGTTATGTAATATAATACTCGTAACATAAAGATGCGCTTCTTTTAGTGTGTGAGCGCTCTAAAAACCGCAGACTTCTAAACCTTGGGAGGGAATGTGGTAAAGAGGGCTAGCTCATTGTTAACGGATAAAAGAATAAGAATAATAGATAAAGATTGCCACGCATTAGAGAAGCTTTATCAATCGTTTGATACTCCCCTACTACCAGATATTATTAGGATTGGTTGCAATAGCACTTATCAGATATTTGCAGCAGCCTTAATTAATTCCTGTAAGGCGTTTATAACTGGCAATGATGGAGGTAGTTCTCCTACTTTTATATGTTCTTTAGCTTTAGCTTTAGCTAATGCATCGTCAATTTCATTTGTGTACTCTAGAAATCTTATAATAGCAATTTCTGTCTTAACTTTTACATCGCCACCCAAGATTTGGGCATCAGATACGATGACCATAAACTCTATTTTTGGAACAGTTAATTGGTCCGAAAATGCTTTTATTCGGTCGAGACGTGTTTTATTAGTTTCCTTAGGCGGTACAGTTAGGGAGCTTATTGTGTCCTTAGACCATTTAACAAGCTTATCGGCTCGAAGTCTTTTATCTTGTTGTGACAAGTTAAAGCGGGTATCCCAAATATTCCAAATAGCAGCCAACGCAAGAAGAAAGGTAGCCATTGCACCGAGAGGTAATCCCCAGTTGTTAAAGTATTTCATTATCTGCACTGATACCCGTTGTATCAAAGACCACTCTGCCGGGCAAGGTTCAGCGCTGAATACTTGGATAACTATACTGAGACCAATCAATAATCCTATGGCTATAAATACGGTTGGATGTTGCGCAATAAAAGAGATAATAGTTTTTCGTTTTGCTTGTTTATCGCTATTAATAACATATGCCATAGCTGGCATTATATCACATTTTAGGCAACATAGAACTGAGCGGACACCTGGAGAGGTAGCCGTGAGTGGGATATACGGCAGGGAGCTGGCGGTCTACAATATATACCCTCCAAACCGTTGGTACCAGAGCATATCTTCAGGCAAAGGTTCTGTTCGAAACGAGTATATAGCGATGCTGGCTCCAAGAATAAAGCCAACGATAATTAACAAATATTTATTTTTTCTGATGAAGCCTATCATGCCGAGAATTATAGCACCGAGGTCAATACAATGAAAGTTGCCATCTATATCTTAATAAAATAAGAATGGCATGAAGAAGGCGGGCGTGGCGTTTTGGCTAAAGCCCGGGACCGCCACGCCCGCCTTTATTTATGTATGTAAAGTATAAATTGTCAATTACTAAATCTTATTGCTGTTTAATCAAACTTAAAAGCAGCCATATAATGATTTATATTGAAGCAAAATATGCTTTATATATGCTCTCTCTCTATACCTTGGACACAATCTCCTGAATTTCCTCAGTGGTAAGTTTCACGTGCTTACCCTGAGCTACCACGGATTCAAAATCGCGTTGCAGATTGAAGTCAAAACTGACGTCTCCATCATCGGACATTCTATCCGGTACGCCGATAAAGGGCTTGGTGGCAGGCTGGATGACTACATCCGGGTTGAAGTCCCAAGCGATATCATGCTGCCATTCCGGGTAGGCACCGTTGAAAATTATCTTACCCCGATAGCCCGCAGGTACCCTGTACACGCTGGGGACAGCCCAGTCAACCTTAATACCAAGGTCTCGGAAAGCTTCCACCGCGTACATCTTGACGATCCACGGGTCAAAGTTGATTTCCAAATTGCAGTGGCAGTGGTTAATGGCAGGGTCGAACATGAATCTAATCCATTTCTTAAAGTGGTCAGACTTGAAGTGCTTGCGTATTTCCATCTCTTCATTGGGGCCCACCGATTTGAAAGGAAACTTCTGGTAGAACTCATCCTGGAACTTTTTGCCCCAGCCGAAGAGATTACCCTCCTTGAATTCCTGGAACAAGGGGCTTTTCGATACGTCCATACCCGGCCGCAGTTTGACTGGTCCTAAAAGTACATCGGGGTTATAAAGCCAGAACAATTCATAGTTGGCCAGATATCTACCCGTGTTCGCTTCCAGGGGTTGACTATTGATGGTAAGGCCCACGCCCGGAAGACCGGAAAATTGAATACCTCGATCCAGCGGAACGCCATGCTTCTTATGAACACCGGTCAGTAACTTGCCCAATGAATCTGGTTCGAGGCTATTTTCGCAATGGATATGAATGTGAAACATGGGGTCGTCTTTCTGGGTGAGCATGTTAACAAAGTTCCGCCACTGCTCTGATTTAAAATAACTGACTAAGCTCTGAACAACGTTTTTTCTTACCATGGTTCCTCCTTTTATTTATGATTTATTTGCCGGAAATCAGACGCTATACTTTTACCAGTATCTCGTTAATCTCTTCATCGGTGAGCTTCAGATAATCACCTGCTGCCACCACAGCTTCAAAATCGCCGTGAAGATTAAAGTCAAAAGAAATATCTCCATCAGCAGGCATTCTTGCCCCGACGAAGGGCTTGGTAGCAGGCTGGATAACAACATCAGGATTATAATCCCAGGCGATGTCGTGTTGACACTCCGGATGAGCAAGCAAGAAAATCAACTTACCCCGGTAGCCCGAAGGCACTCGGAATACATTAGGTATGACCCAGTCAACCTTAATGCCCACTTCCCTGAAAGCTTCCACAGCGTACATCTTAAGGGTCCACGGGTCAAAGTTGATTTCTACATTACAGTGGACGTGATCAGCGGGAGAGTCTTCGATTAATCTAATCCATTTCTTAAAGTGGTCAGACTTGAAGTATTTGCGTATTTCATCCTCTTCATGCGGCCCCACACATTTGAAATCAAACTGCTTATAGTAATCATCCATAAACTTTTTGCCCCAACCGTACAGGTTACCTTCCTTAAGTTCCTTGTACATTGGACTTTTCGCCAGATCTATGTCTGGCCTGAGAACGGCCGGTGCCAAAAGCACATCGGGATTATAGAACCAGAATAACTCATAGTTTGCCAGAAACCTACCTGTTTTTGCATCAACGGGCTGGACATTGAAAAACATGCCCACATCCGGAAGGCCGGAGAATTGAATACCCCGATCCAGCGGAACGTCTTTTTGTTTGTGATAAAGAGTGAATAGTTTAGCTAGAGAATTCGGATGGATTCTATTTTCCGTATATAAATGGATATGATATATCGGGTCGTCTGTCTGAGAGAGCATCTTCATGAAGTTCTGCCACTGCTCTGATTTAAAATAGCCAACCATGCCTTCTACATTGTCTTTTCTTGCCATAGTTTTATCTCCCTTTATTTGTAGCCTACCTGTCGGAGATCATGCGAGTTCTTTTTCTAAATTACTAAATTCAGTTAAGCAAAATAGACTACGAATCCTCCTCTTTCATGCAACGTTGTCGTAAAATCAAATATATCCCTATACTTTTGCCAGCACCTCGTTTATCTCTTCGTCGGTGAGTGGCACGTACTCGCCGGCGGCCATCACATCTTCCCAATCTGTTCGATTAACCATGTCAAAAGTGAAATCTCCACCAGGAGCAACTCTTGCCCCAATGAATGGCTTGCTAGCCGGTCTGATGACTACATCTGGATTGTAAGACCAGGCGATATCATGCTGCCACTCCGGGTAGGCGCCCAAGAAAATCATTTTACCGCGATAACCTTCTGGTACCATAAATACATTGGGTATGACCCAGTCAACTTTCAAGCCCACTTCCCGGAAAGCCTCCTCAGCGTACATCTTAAGAATCCACGGGTCAAAGTTAATTTCTACGTTACAATGGATGTGGTCAAAGCGAGAGTCATTCATCAATCTGAGCCATTTCTTAAAGTGGTCAGACTTGAAGTATTTGCGTATTTCATCCTCTTCATGCGGCCCCACACATTTGAAATCAAATTGCTTCAGATAGTCGTCCATGTACTTTTTGCCCCAGCCGTAGAGATTACCTTTTTGAACTTCCTTGTACATTGGCATTTTAACCAGGTCTATGTCTGGTCGAAGGATGGCTGGTCCCAAAAGCATGTCCGGGTTATAGAACCAAAACAATTCATAGTTCGCCAGAAACCTACCTGTTTTTGCATCAACGGGCTGGACATTGATCAGAAGGCCGACATCTGGAAGACCCGCGAATTTAATACCCCGATCCAGCGGAACGCCTTTTTTCTTATGATACCCCTCAACCAATCTAGCCAGTGACTCCGGGTGTACTCTATTCTCAACATATATATGGATATGTAGCATGGGGTCATCTGTCTGAGTAAGCATCTTCATGAAATCCTGCCACTGGCCATATTTAAAATAGCTAACAATACTTTCTACGACGTCCTTTCTTACCATAGTTCTATCTCCCTTTTGTTTGTAATCATTAGCGGTTTATTGACCTGGTATTGTGGATTCTTTTTGAAGCAACCAAATTTAGTTTAGCATAAAAGGTCAGGAAGTCAAGGAGGGATTAGAATTAAAAAAGGAGATAAAAGTATAAGTCGTCAAGTACGTGCTCCACTAGAGGTTGATTTGACACTCTATTTATTATGTCAACTTCCCTACCAGCGGCACTTCTAAGGCCAATAATAAGGTGTTTTCGTAACCGAGTAGTTATGTCTTACCCCAAGAACTGGGCAACTATATCCTCGGCAAAGGCCAAAGAAGTGGTAAACGCCGGAGATATAGGGTTCAAGACATGTAGAGAATTAGTGTCGCCTTGCACGATGAAATCTATCACCAGCGACTTAGTCGGCCAATGAATAAGTTGAGGACGAATTCCCACGTGGTCGGTCTCAGCAAGGTCGTTAAGGCTTAATTCCGGTACCAGCCTTCTCGCTTCCTTGAGGACAAAGTGCCTTAAGTATTTCTTGGGCTCCGTCAGTGCAACTTGACGAAAGGTACGATTTACAAACATCAGCACTAAATCTCGGAAAAGAATAAGAAATGTCTCCCGCCCCCACCCTTCAAAGATACGGTAGTTTTCACGACTGAAAGCAGGCATAGCCGTCGGACCCACCAAAACTTCATTATCCGCGGTCCTGGTCAGATGAATTCCCAGAAAAGGTGTTCTCAAATCTGGAACCGGATAGATGTTGCTTCGGACAAGAGATGTTCTATTGTTGACTAGCTTTTTGTAGGTTCCCTTAAAAGGAAGAATCTTGTATTCCTTGGCAAAGCCAAATTGATGGGCAATGTGGTCGGCGAATGAGCCGGCAGCATTAATAAACTTCTCGAATCTTATTACACCCTGTGAGGTTTGAGCTTGATGCTCCCCCTGAAGACCTTTAAAGGTGTTTTCATAGAGAATAGAGACCTTGGTTGATTGGGACAGTTCCTCTTCTAGTGCTTTAAGCACTTCAATTGGTTTGATCACTGCAGTGTCCGGTGAAAAAAGAGCCTCCTTACAGGCGGTGGCATGTGGTTCCAGCTCACGCAGCTTTTTGCCATCAATCAGGAAGGCACGGGCACCACATAAGTCGGCTCGGCGCTTCAATTCATACAATGCTTCGACTTCTGCTGGATTCGTAGCGAGAATAACTTTGCCGGTTTCATTGAGTGTCAGCCCCCTCTGGCGACAGTATTCTTTCATCAGGCGGTTCCCTTGTACACAATGCTTTGCTTTTAAGCTATCGGGGGTGTAGTACATACCGGCATGGAGGACTCCACTATTCCGGCCACTAGCGTGCAAACCTAAAGAGCGTTCTTTCTCCAGTATTACGATGTCCCCTACTCCCCGATTAACCAGCTCGCGGGCAATGGCAAGCCCGGTAATACCGGCGCCAGTAATTAAAACTTGACACTGCTTCTGCTTCATGGCAACAATATACTCCCAACCTAATCATGTTAGAATTCAAACAGACACAATTACAAGGATAATACATAGTACTGACTGCCGTCAATCAACTAAAGAGCCGGGATAATAAAGATCAGCATATCCATGGTGGGACAGCAGGTAGCCCTCGCGATATCTTCCACAGTGAGTCCTGGGATAAGTTCAGGCACTTCTAGAAGTGAAAATAGTTGCGCCTGGAGCCCTGATTTCCGCTGTGTGGCCACATTTTAACGAAAGATCTCAAGCTCCCTCACCCCCGAGCTTCTATCAACCTTTGCGTTGATACGATAGATATAGGTATTGCTGCCCTTATCGTTTTTTTTGAACCAGTTATCTGGCTTATCTTCAAATCAATGGCTATACTGGCAAGTATTAAGGCATCATCCCAACTTAGGCCAAGTCCTTTACTCAACAAGTCAACGGCCTGTCTTGTCGCTTCCTTTGCCGCGTCGTCTACGCTATCCCCTGATGCTATTACCATAGTGTAATCCTTAGTTTCGACCAATGGCCATTCTATCGTCTTATTTTTTATGACATCTATTTTAACAGTTACTTCGGCACTTATCTCACACCCTGAAAATATTTCACCATCCCCCTGAAGTGCGTGGCAGTCGCCCATGGCAAGTAACCCCCCCTTCTGACCAACGGGGAGGTATAGAGTTGATCCTTCAGTGATATCACTCGTATCCATGTTTCCACCGTGTTTCCACGGTATATTAGTAGAGTACTCACCCTCCAGTGGCGCTACTCCTATGACACCAATCATCCGCTTTACTGGTACCAATATATCCATAAAGCGGAAGAAGCTATTGTTCACTTTGGTTACTACTCTGGTTCTTGCTTTTTTAACCGTTTCACACAAAATGCCAAAGTCAGGTCTAGCCACTGCAAATCCCTTGTCGGCAAGGGTGATGTCAAGAATCTTTACCTGGAGAAGGTCTCCTTTTTCTACTCCTTCTACATATACGGGACCAGTGGCACCATTAACTCGTGAGTTATCTATCTGTGTTCGAAGTTTATCTTCACTATCTATTTGATTGTCCCAGCTGTCGTTGGTCTCAAACTTGATGACTTCACCCGGTACTACGTGTTCGACCGCTTTCATATCTGTTGAGAAAGTATGGATAACTTTGTTCCGTGGGACTATTTTCATTCAAACACCTCCTACTGATTTTTTAAGGGTCCTGCCCTACCTAAATTACTATACCTAGGCGATAACTTCAATATTTTCGCCTAGGTTAATTTTATTGGTATTTCTTTGTTAAGTGATTCGTCTCTCAGCTTACCATTGAATGACTCTATATAGCACTCTCCCAGTGATTTCTTTGGTTCTATAGGAAAGAGTATGCCCAACTTCAAAAATACTTCACAAAAGCATATCAACATATTCTGCCCATATTATTCTTACTTGGGCCTGACGGGGTACTTGACAGATATCACTAAGCCGATTAAAGTTTTTCTAGCTGGAGGAGGTTTATTAATAGGTTGCTGATAAATACCTCGAAAGTTAGGATTCCCTACCGAGATAATAACTGGAAATAAAGAGTATTAGAAAGGAGAAATAGTGGCAATCAGAGCAGCGATTGATATTGGTGGCACTTTTACCGATGTGGTGATTCAGGATGAACGAGGGCGACTACATACCGGTAAATATCTCACTACACCAGATCCATCAGTAAATGCTTTGAATGGCTTACGCGATATGGTGCGTAAGATGGGCATAGGTCTAGGTAATTTGAGTCAAGTACTCCATGGAACCACTGTAGCTTCGAACACCGTAATTCAACGAACGGTAACATCGGGAGTAGGCTTAATCGTTACCAAGGGATTTGGCGACTACCTGCAAATAGGGCGACAGAGGAAACCGGACCTATTTAATCTTGAGTTGAGAAGGAGTGATCCCTTGCTTCCGCGGAACGTCATCTTCGAAGTAACGGAAAGAATGGATTACGATGGCAGCATTGTTGTCCCTTTAGATGAAGATGAAGTTAGGCAGGTTACTAGAGAACTCGCCAGCCAAGGGATTAAATCAGTTGGTGTGTGTTTCCTGCACTCCTTTACCAATCCCGAGCATGAAAGAAAGGCGGGGAGAATTATCCAGGAAGAGGCGCCAGATATGATGATCTCGCTCTCCTGTGATGTTTGTCCCGTATGGCGTGAATATGAACGTATGAATACTGTTGCTGCCAATGCTTATATACTAATGGTGGTTAAAGACTACCTGGAACGGATGGCGAAAGAACTAAAGGACGGGGGATATGAAGGACTGTTATACATGTTACAGTCTAATGGGGGGCTGGCGGTAGGTGAAGGACTCTTGAAACGTCCCATTTGGTTACTGGAGTCTGGGCCAGCAGGTGGCGTCATGGCAGCCACTTTCTTCGGTAGGCTAGCAGACTGCGGCAACTTGCTTGCCTTTGATATGGGCGGCACAACCGCCAAGGGTTGCACCGTTGTGGACTATAAGCCCGTCACTAGGTCAGAAATTGAGGTGGATAGACGCGCCATGAAACCAGCTAGCGGGCTAAGTCTCTCAATTCCATCGATTGATTTGATTGAGGTAGGGGCTGGAGGTGGCAGCATTGCCCAGCCAAGATTGGGAGTTATTACGGTTGGGCCAAGGAGTGCCGGGGGTAATCCGGGGCCTATTTGCTATGGTCTGGGCGGTACTGAGATTACAGTTACCGATGCTAACCTGATCCTAGGCTATCTATCTGCTGACTATTTCCTGGGTGGTGAGATGAAACTGGATAAAGAGGCGGCAATTAAAAGCATGGAAGAGAAGATAGCCAAACCATTGGGCATTGGTATCACTGAAGCCGCTTGGGGGATACACAACACGGTCAATACCAATATGGAGCTTGCGTTGCGGGTGGTATCCCTGCAGAGAGGATTCGATCCGGCCGATTTTACTTTTATAGCTACCGGCGGAGCCGGACCGGCCCATGGCGCCAGGTTAGCTAAAGCTTTAGGCATGCCGCGAATCTTATTTCCTCCGGTTGCTGGCGTAGCCTCAGCGGTAGGCTTGCTAGCTTCGGAGGCGAGATTTGATCTTGGTCGTACTTGGGTGACCGCGTTCGGCGGGCACTTGCACCCTGAGGTAGTTGGCACTCTAAATAGTATTTATGATGTGATGGAGGCGGAAGGGGAAAAATCGCTGCAGGAGTGTCAGGTCGGTAGTAATT
>SDBU01008473.1_pt1 | contig 11691 bp, 12 predicted proteins | sample 2277071 | NCBI WGS metagenome assembly SDBU01 (sample SAMN10397929, study PRJNA504765) | marine sediment metagenome | isolation source: marine sediment core GS08_GC12, 126 cmbsf | place: Arctic Ocean: Gakkel Ridge, Loki's castle | collected 2008 | reverse complement strand
GCATAATAGGGGGCAGGTCAATTCTAATTGAAATAATTACCTTTTTAACAATAAAGGGGAGCTTAAAAGCTCCCCCAACTTTTTATTATATTTCTACTTCACCAGCCGTCAAGAATAGAGGCTTCGCCCGGCTTTCAGTAGTTTTTGACTTCGGATGGTGGGCGTTAGAGGACTTGAACCTCTGCCCCCTGCGTGTAAAGCAGTCTTATAAAAGGCAGGAACCCCCTTCCACTTATTATTCTCATAGTAACAATATTATAGTGTCACCTATCTATCTGAACTAGAGCAGAGAGAGCTTATTCTCAGGAGAAAGGTAGCCATCACCTGGCAAACCTCAGGGTATGAGGGCTATCCAGAGTGAAGGTTCATGTCTACTAACTCTATAAACCACCTAGGGTGATTTCAATCATCACTTTTTATACAGCTTCAATAGCTTACTACAAGCTGATTAGCTTTGCCTAGAGAAGGCTACTCATGGATTAAGGGTAGTGTTAAACCCTTGACAGCAAGGGATATTTTTAATATAGTGTAAATGATAATATTTTTCATTTAGAACTTGAGATGAGACTTACGGAGAGAGAAGTAATAGCCGCGCTGAGGCAGTATGGCTATAAGCTTACCCCGCAGCGACGGGCAGTGATACAGGCAATCACTTCCAGTCAAGACCACCTTACCCCGGCGAGCATATATAAGAGGGTGCGTCAAGACTATCCTAATATTGGGCTGGTAACTGTTTACCGCACCCTTGAAATACTTACCGAACTAGAACTCATCTGTGAGCTGCACTCCGGAGGTATCCGCCGCAGCTACACAATCAGTACCCCACAGCACCACTACCATCTGATTTGTTCCAACTGCAGTACAGTTATTGATTTCACTGGCCATGACCTTAGTGAACTAGAGCAAGACCTCTCTAAAGAGAGCGGGTTCAGAATAGATGGCCACCTACTTGAGGTCTTTGGTCTCTGCCAGGCTTGCCAAAAAGCAACATAGAGCTTATTTAAGCACTGAGTTAGACAGTATGATTTTTATAGGTTCTTAGTGAAAATAATTTTCAATTAGCCATAAGAAGAAAATGCTGAGACGGATAGCCAGTGAACTCAAGGAACATGTCCTTTTCACTGCTCTGGGAGCGGTGAGCGGCATTATTATCATGGTCATAATAGTCTTGACTAATATTCCTACCCAAATTTCCCAGACTGCTTTTCATACCTTGCATCCGCTCCATGTCATTTTGAGTGCCCTGACGACCACAGCTATGTATAGAAAATATGGTATTAGCAAAATCTGGGCAGCGGTTTTGATTGGCTATTCCGGCTCTATTGGCATAGCCACCCTAAGTGACGCCATAATTCCCTATCTGGGAGGAGCCTTACTTGGTGTTGAAATAGGATTTCATCTCCCCTTTCTCGAGACTGAAAAAATGCCCTTTATTGGTATTGAAACATGGAAGCTTGTAAATTCGGCAGCACTGGCTGGCATTATTATCGGTGTTTTGAGACCTACAACCAAATTCCCTCACTCAGGGCATGTATTTTTAAGCACCTGGGCATCACTATTCTACTTTATTGCCTTCGGTGCAGCCCATTGGCTTCCTCTGCTGCCTTTTATATTCCTGTTTTTATTCCTTGCCGTTTGGCTCCCTTGCTGTATAAGCGACATAGTATTCCCTCTGCTATTCGCAAGGGGGAGGTTGCCCCTCAAGAATGTATAACATATAATCATTAAGTAACCATAAGAAGGAAAATAAAACGCAGATGCGCATCACTACCCTGAGTGAAAATACAGCCGGTCGAGGCGGCCTGCTAGCTGAGTGGGGGTTGAGTATCCTGATAGAAACGGATGATGTGAACATCCTGCTTGATACTGGGACAAGCATCTCAGCTACATATAATGCCGATGCTCTAGGAATTGACCTCGGCAAAATTGATAAGATAGTCCTGAGCCATGGCCACCAAGACCATACCGGTGGCTTGCGTGAAGTGCTACGTAGGGTCAGGAAAAGTGAGATTGAGATAATAGCCCATCCTCACGTATGGTCAGTCAGGTACATGCGCCGCCCAGGGAGAGCGGATAGATTTTCAGGAATACCCTTCCAGCGACAGGAGCTAGAAAGCCTCGGGGCTAGCTTTAACTTGACCACAAACCCGGTAAAAATAACTGAAAACATAATGACTACAGGTGAGGTTCCTATGGTAACTGATTTTGAGAAGGTAACGTCCCCCAGCAACACTACCCGGCTGATAAAAGAGGGTACCGACTGGAAGCCTGACGAGATTCTGGATGACCAGGCAATAATCGTGAATACAGAACAAGGGTTGGTTATTATTAGCGGTTGTGCCCATCGTGGCATCATCAATACCCTGTACCACGCTCAGCAGATTAGTGGGGTAAAAGTAGTCCATGCAGTAATAGGCGGCTCTCATCTCGTTGATTCTTCCGAGGAGCAAATATGGCTAACCATAGCCGCCCTGAGAGAGTTAGGCGTGCAAAGAATAGGTATGTCCCACTGCACCGGGTTACCAGCGGCGGCGATAATGGCGCAAGAGCTTGGCGATAGTTTTTTCTTCAATAGTGCTGGCACCCAGACAAACCTGCCATAAGGAGTTGCCGTGAGTCTTTCGGTTCAATTAGCCCCCAAACACCCCCAGGGATTATTGCTAACCAACCCGGTGATGACTGCCTCTGGCACCTTCGGCTACGGCACAGAGTATAGCCACATGTTTGATATTCAAAAGTTAGGGGCTATCGTAAGCAAGGGGACTACCCTTGAGCCTAGGGACGGCAACCCTCAGCCTAGGCTAGCCGAAACAGCCTCTGGCCTGCTCAACTCAATCGGGCTAGAAAATATTGGCGTTAACGCCTTAATTAAGGAAAAGGCACCAATCTGGGCAAGCTGGCATGTGCCAGTCATCGTTAATATTGCCGGTGAAACTGTTGACGATTACAAACAACTGGCCAGTCAACTGGAAGGGATAGCTGGAATCAGTGGCCTTGAAATAAATATCAGTTGCCCTAACATAAAAGCTGGTAGTGCTGAGTTCGGAGCCAACCCCGATTTAGCCGCTGAGGTAACTACCGTCGTCAGGAAAGCCACTTCTCTGCCAATACTAGTCAAATTGACCCCTAACACCAGCGATATAGCCAGGGTGGCGGTGGCAGTGGCTGAGGCTGGAGCCGACGCTATCTCCCTCATTAACACCCTAAAAGGCATGGCTATAGACCTCACCCAGCGTAGACCCTTGTTAGGCAACATAACCGGAGGCCTATCTGGACCAGCCATAAAACCAGTAGCACTATATATGGTATATGAGGTGGCTGGTGCTGTAGAAGTGCCAGTTATTGGTTGCGGTGGCATCACTACTGCTAGCGATGCTATAGAGTTCATCATGGTTGGGGCCAGTGCTATTCAGGTAGGTACAGCCAGCTTTGCTAACCCTCGTGCTCCCCTTGATGTTCTGGAGGGTATAGAGCAATTCATGGAAAAGGAGGGGATAAAGGATATAGCCGACCTTATTGGTGTAACGCGGAAGTAGGATTGATTAGAGGGCAAGTATCTCACAAGTAAGAACTGTGATTACACAATCTGGCTTAGTGCGCAATCATAATTGCGGTGGTAGTGCTGCAGAAAATTAGTTTATTTTGGAGATCAAGTAAACTTGTGGGGGCAAATACAAGGCTGTCGAGGTTTACAGTCTCGTTTGCTCATAATTATCTACCATTCGCTGAGTTCAACCTGAGTGGCTCCTATGCCCCCGTGATGGTGGTCAGCTAGTCCATGAAACCTTACCAAAGGATGATTTGATAAATAACGTCCAACTTCCCGACGCAATATACCTGAACCCTTGCCGTGAATGACCCATACCCGGTATAACCCAGCCTGAAATGATGCGTGTAGAAAATCATCGAGCTTGGGGATAGCCTCATCCACAGTCAGGCGATGGAGATCGATCTCTTCTCTGCTCGTGCTCATCTGTCAATTGCTCCATATAAATAAAGCCCACAGATTATTATCTACCTAATTATACCACTATCGTAGTGATTAATCGGATCGGCTTAATGCGGTAACTCCAGATGGAGCACTGCAAAAATAGACCCTATGTACCACTGGTATCAACGACGTGGTTAGGTTCACCCTTGAAGTGTACGGCAAAGGCGTCTGCCTCTTCCCCCCAATCTTTTCTGGTCCTGTCTTTAATCCAAGGGCAAGGATATTGAGGTCAAGGTACAATAGGATAGTTGTGGTGAAGTGATGCGTGCACATCAGCTTTCATGATATCATAAACCCGACGAAACTTGTCACGGTGCCCAAACTGAACCCATCAGTGTGATACAAGGACTAAAGTGAATTTAAAAGAGTATCAAGAAAAGCGTGATTTTACCAAAACCCCAGAGCCGTTGGGAAAGATTGAGGGTGAAGAGCAGCACCGCTTTGTGGTTCATAGGCATCAAGCTAGGCATCTTCACTATGATTTTCGCTTGGAAATGGGTGGTGTACTTCGGAGCTGGGCGGTGCCTAAAGGTCCTCCCCTTGAGTCGGGTATTCGTCGGCTCGCCGTTCAAGTAGAGGACCATCCCCTTGACTACATTGATTTTGCTGGGGGAATCCCTCAAGGAGAGTATGGCGCTGGCAGTGTGGAGATCTGGGATAAAGGTGAGTTTGACCTGGAGAAGGAGACATCGGATAGACTGGAGTTCTCATTGAGGGGCAAAAAACTGTTAGGCAGTTACGTCTTGCTCCGCACTGATGATAAGAACTGGCTTTTTATCCGTCGGAAAGAAGCATAAGTAAAGCTTATTTTCCGACTTGAGCATTGGATTACCAATTAATCCTGCCCAAGAACTTTAGCAGCACCTCATTGAAGACATCAGGTGCTTCCTCGTGTGGATTATGACCCACCCCCTTAACCGTTACCAATTCCGAATCAGCAATTCCCTCTTTCAAGACCTGAACCGCCTCGGTGAATCCCAAATCCTCATCACCCCAACAAATGAGAGCTGGCACCTTGATTTCAGAAAGCCTGGATGTTACAGACTCCCATTTCCCGATAGCGCTCGAGCCGTAGATGTAACCATCCACAGAAGTCATTAGCATCTTCCGCCGTGTTACCTCCCTAAGCTCAGGATGCTTTTGGAGCCTTTCTACTCTCATGGGATTGTTAGCTACATCATATTCAAAGGCGGCTTCCATACCTTGAGAACGTGCCAGTTCGTCCAGTTTTTGCCTTAGCTGAGCAAAGCCAGGGTCTCTAGCAAATTGTCCACTGGAAGTATCCACCAGCACCAAGGCAGCCAGCATGTCTTGATGCTCCAGAGCGAATTGAAGGGTAATAAACCCACCTATTGAGTGCCCCGCGAGGCAGCACTTCTTAATATCCAGCATCCTTAATAGGACAAAAACATCGTCAGCGAAAATCGGTATGGAGTATTGCTCCTCCCCTGATGGTGCCGCCGATTTGCCATGTCCACGAAGGTCCAGGGCAACAACCTGGTACTTCGGCGATAAGACCGCCATCTGGTTTGCCCAGTCCTGAGTGCTACCGGTCATGCCGTGGAGAAAGACTACCGTTTTTCCTTGCCCGGCCACTTCATAGTTTAGGTTCACTCCATTCACATTGACTATGGGCATCTCAACCTCCTTCAGGTCATATTCATGACCAATGCTGTTAGCTCTATCTTATCAAATCACTCCACCCTGCCAAGACAAGTAACATTATGTAAAGTGTTCCCTCCCGTTAAAGAGAACTAAATAACCCCTTCTCTAATCAGCGCTTCCATATCCTTCTCGGATAGCCCCAGTTCCTCATGATATACCTGCGTATTATGCTCACCAGGAGCCGGCACACGGCTTCCCACCCGCCATGGGGAACGGTTCAGCTTACACGGTGCTACCGGGAATTTATACTTCTTATCTGACTCTGGATGTTCCACCTCAACAAAAAAGCTACGCTCCTTTAACTGAGGGCTATCCATAAGCCTGGATATGGAGCTAACCTCTGCCCACGGGAAGCGCATTAACTGCCCCTTCTCCGCCAGTTCGGCTACGGTGTGGCTTTTTGTCCACCGCTCTAAAACCTCAATAATATGGTTAAGCTGCTCAAGTCGCTTCTCTCTGTCCAACCACTTCTTATCGGTCAAGTCCTCAGCCATGCCCTCATCATCAAGCCACTCCACCAGTGTCTCCCACTGCTGAAATAGCGAGAGTAGAATGTAGCCATCCCGGCAGGGAAAGATGCGGAAGGCATTATTCCAGTGGAGACTGCCCTGCCTTTTAGCCACCACCCCCTCATAAAAATAGCGCACCAGGACGTGGTCAAGGGTAGCCGCTACACACTCTTCTATAGAAATATCTATGTGCTGTCCCATGCCCGAAGTATGCCGATGCCACAACGCCAGCAGAATGCCATTAGCCGCAAATAGACAGGCGGAGTAATAGGTCTGATAGCCAAAGGGCTTAAGCGGTGGCATCTGCGACTCACCGCAAACATACATTTGCCCCCCTAGAGCAGAAGCCACCATATCGCAGGACTTATAATCTCGATACGGGCCACTCTGCCCAAAATCGGTGATGGAAGCCATAATCAGTCGGGGGTTGATTTGGCTAAGTTCAGTGTAGCCAAGACCTAACGCCTCCAGGTGCCCAGGCTGATAGCTCTCGACCACAACATCGGCAGTTTTGACCAGCCTCTTAAATAATTCCTGCCCTGGCTTAACCTCTAGATTATGTGTCACCGACCGCTTACCAAGATTATTTGCCATAAAAAACGGGCTTCTAGCCAAATCTCCCCTCACCTTTTCTACTCTGACAACTTCGGCACCCATATCAGCCAGAAGCCTGGAACAAAGCATGCCCTTCTCATCAGTCAAATCAAGGATACGATAGCCAGATAAGACACTATTTCTATTCTCCTGTCTGTTCATGGCAAGTTCCTGATGAAACTATTATTTAGAAACGGGTGATGGACTCCACCAGAGAAGAGCTGAACGCATGCCGTCAGGCCATATATAGGAGTTGTCTCTGTAGGTCAGGCGTCGGGTGAGTGTGTCGTGGATAAGCTCATCGTGGGCAGCCGAGGACTCCAGACGAAGGTGCCGTTTGGCCCGGGCAAAGGCTTCTTCAAAGGTAGAATCTACCCAGTGGTAGATACCCCCTTCAACTAATACATTGGCATAAATGCCCATGGAATAAAGGGCATTATAGGCGATGATGGCGTTGGGGCTATCATGGGGGTGCCCGTATATTGAAAGAGACAGTTCACCGATGATGCCATCGTGAGGTGGTAAACGCACAGCGAGATAGCACCTCTTTCTGGCACGACGTTCCATCTTGCCAACGAAGTCGGCAAAGTCCGGGCTGGAATACATGGCATGAGCGCAAACGACGACATCGTGTGGTTCAACGCTAGCTTCTTTCCAACCTGCTGGCACAATTTGGATGTTGTTCAGGCTGGAGTCAGCAACATTTTGGCGCAGTATATCCTGCATAGTATCCGAGGGCTCAACGGCAGTGACATTCCTGGTTATTCTGGCAAGAGGAATAGTCCAGCGACCATTGCCAGCACCTACATCTAGAACCGTACTCTGGCCATCAATGTTCTGCCGAACGAAGTCAAGGAGTGGGTCAGGTCTTTCAACTATCTTTCTGCGGACGCGTACTTCATACGTGCCTGTCCGCCCTTTGCTCCTGGTATGGGCACTTACGGTGGCGAGTTTTCGCCATAATTCAAGCCAGTCTATCTCCGCCAAAGTAATCACCCGCTTTTAGTAAGTCTAGCTAGAGCAGCTTCAATTCGCCTCAGGCATCGCTCTTTACCCAGCACCGCCATGGTTTGAAATAACGGTGGTGCTGCCGTCCGACCGGTAGTAGCGACCCTCAGCGTGCCAAAGAGCTGTCCTGTCTTCAGCCCCAACTCCACAGCCAGGGGTCTGAGCAACGCCTCCAGAGATTCCTCATCAAACACCGATAATTCCCCTAGCTTTAGTTGGGCGGTTTCTAATGCTCTGGTGGCTGATTCCTGAGTCATATCCTTGCCTATCAGCAAACTAGCATCATAGTCTAGCTCATCAACAAAGAAAAACTGAGTCAGTTCAACTACCTCAGCCAAGGTTTTGGCTCGCTCTTGGACGAGAGGTAGAATGTCCCTCACATATTTTTCACTCGATATTAGAGCATCTCCGGCTAGTCTATCTGTCATCAAATAGGGCTCGGCTACGGCGTAAAATTCATCAGCGGTTAGGCTGCGAATATATACCCCATTCATCCAGTCGAGCTTTTCCCGATTGAATATAGCCGCCGTCCGACTGACTCGCTCTAGAGAAAAATTGTCTATAAGCTCCTGCAGGGACAGAATCTCGGTTCTATCATCAAGTGACCAGCCAAGCAAGGCAAGGAAGTTCAGCATCGCCTCGGGCAGATAGCCCTGCTCACGGTACTCAATTACCGATACTGCCCCATGCCGCTTGCTCAATTTGGCTCGGTCAGCCCCCAGTAGCATAGGCAGGTGAGCAAACTGTGGTGGCTCATATCCCAGAGCCTGGTATAAGAGCACATGACGAGGGGTGCTGGATAGCCACTCCTCAGCCCTGATTACATGGCTAATCTCCATCTGGTGGTCATCAACCACATTGGCTAGATGATAGGTGGGGTAGCCATCGGACTTGAGCAGTACCAGGTCATCAATAGTGCTATTTTCAAATACCACCTCCCCCCAAATCAAGTCTCTAAACCTGGTTTGCCCGCTGAGCGGGGTCTTGAAACGAATTACCGGAGTGATACCCTCAGCCGCCTTTTGACCCCACACTTCCTCACTGAGGTCACGGCAGTGACGGTCGTAACCCGGCGGCTGCTTATGCCTGACCTGCTCCGCCCGCATCTCTTCAAGGCGCTGTGGGGAGCAGTAGCAATAATAGGCATCCCCCTGTGAGATTAGCTGCTGTGCCGCATAGCGATATAGCTCCAGGCGCTGTGACTGAAAATAGGGGGTATACTTACCACCCACCCCAGGCCCCTCGTCCCAGTCCAGACCCAGCCACCTGAGGCTATCAAGAATAGCCTCCACCGCACCCTCAACCTTGCGGGCGACATCAGTATCCTCAATACGGACAATGAAGCTGCCCCGGTGGTGCCGGGCAAAGAGCCAGGCAAACAGGGCCGTCCTGATATTGCCCACATGGGGAAAACCGGTAGGACTGGGCGCAAATCGCACTCTGACCGAGCTAGTCATTTAGAAGACCTCTCTGTAGTATAAGCCTCTTGGTTGTCTCTCACTACCGCCAAATCACCCTCTTTTTCTACAAACAATGGAATCGTAAATTACTCTTTATATTCCCTTATCCTTCTTTCAGCTAACCGCACGTATTCTTCTTCTGTATCATAGCCTATATAATGTCTTCCAGCCTTGATTGCCGCAATGCAAGCTGAGCCACTCCCGCAAAATGGGTCTAGGACAACTTCATCATTGAAAGTATATAGCTGAATCAACCTGTAAGGAAGCTCGATAGGGAAAGGAGCGGGATGACCTATCTTACGTGCTGATTCTGCGGAGAATGTCCAAACGCTTTTGGTAAATTCCAAAAACTGCTCTTTTGTTATGGTGCTAGTCTTACCTGGCAGATTCTTCCTGTTAAACGCTTCTTTGGAGAAAACTAGGATATACTCATGAACATCCCTGAGAACAGGATTAGCGGCAGACAACCAAGTTCCCCACGCAGTAGACGGGCTAGCGCTGGAAGCCTTATTCCAGATTATTTCACCACGCATTAAGAAACCGATATCAAGCATATCCTCAATAATATAGCTATGTAAGGGAATGTATGGTTTCCTGCCAAGATTAGCTAAATTTACACAGGCTCTACCACCAGTAACAAGTTTTTTATGTACCTCAGTAAATACTTTCTTCAGTAGCTCTCTATATTCGTCCAAAGTCAAATTCTCGTCATATTCCTTGGTAACATTGTATGGCGGTGAAGTTACCATTAGATGAACACTGTAATCTGGGATTTCACTCATGTTTTCGCTAGATTTACAAAATATCCTATCTAAAATTGAAGGTGTAATGGCATTCTCTATATACTGGGCGGGGCTTTTTAGCCTCTGACCATCATATAGTCTGCTCTTATAAAATTTCGTCGAATCATGCCCAATCCTTCCGGGAGCACCAAAGGAACTCGTCTCCGTGCCCTTTCTTCTTTCGCTATATCCCGCCTTCTTCATTCCTCACTCCAATAATCAACCCACCTTTTGTAAGGTTGGTAATCTATCTCTGATTTTTGCCAGTCTATTTCAATAACTTTACTTTCCTCATCCTGCACCAAACTTGATAGAGCTTCTTTGCTAATTTCGACACCCCTGGGATTTGTACCAGATTTGGGAAGCTTCATATACTTTTCTCTTTCTATTTTCTCGAATATCCTCTGTTGAGCCTCTAAAGGTATGTAATAAACTCCCCCTTTACTACTCCAGATAATCTGCACAAGCAAAATATCACAGCGGGGGTAATAATTCTCAAGAAACTCCTCTGATTTTTGCGCATCAACTGTCCATATGAGTTTAACTCCGCTGAATCCCCTATTAGAAATGGTTTTAATAGAAATAGGCCCCCCAAATAGCTCAACATCAACCTCAGGTTCAATTATAGAAATGTCAGCATTAACGTTACTCCCCCCAAATTTATAAATGAGCAAGGCGATTATAATCTTCTCACGGACAGAACCAACCTCCATCCCAATCTTACCAGCCTTTGAGCTCTCCAACTCGGCAACCCGATAGAGATAAGGCAAACGCTTTTTGATTTTATCCACCAAAGCTTTATCGGCAAACATTTCATCCAGATGAATATTCAACGCTTTCACCTCTTTCCTGAAGCGTATTTCTTCCCCCCATTCTACCATCTCACCCACCAAGATTCTAGCAGTTATTTTATTAACCTTACTTCTGTGTCCCCTCCTCTCCTCTTAAGGAGTAGAGACCAAAGGAGAGTTAAAGAGAGGCGAAGCCTCTCTTACAAACCAGTTCCCCCTTCCCCTTGATAAGGGGAGGGAGGATGGGGATACCAGACAAAAAACTAAGGTGGTAAGGTAGCTAAAAATTTCTTTGCTCCCTATTTCTTTTAATGGCAGATTCTAGTAGAATAGAGGGTGATGAGAGAAGGCTCACCCCCTATCCGACAGCAATACCTCAGAATTAAGCGGAGGTATCCCCAGGCTATTGTCTTCTTCCGCCTGGGGGATTTCTACGAGACCTTTGATGAGGACGCCAAGGTTGTCTCTAAGGAGCTTGAGATTGTCCTCACCTCCAGGGAGATGGGCAAGGGACATCGGGTACCACTGGCCGGCATCCCCTATCATGCCCTTGACAACTATCTGGCCAGATTAGTTAATCGCGGCTATAAGGTAGCTATCTGTGAACAGATGACTCAGCCCGGTGAGACGAAGGGCTTGGTTGAGCGTGAAGTCATCCGGGTGGTAACACCAGGCACCGTAGTTGAGCCCAGTCTTCTTGACAGTAAGACAAATAACTATCTAACCAGCCTGGTCTTAGGTGATGATGAGGTAGGCATAGCCTATGTTGATATAACAACCAGTGAATTCGCTACAACCCAGCTACCTCTCCCACGGACACTCCCGGAACTGAAGCGACTCAGACCTTCGGAGATAATTACAGCCAATAGCGCAGAATTGTCCGGTTGGGAG
>SDBU01008472.1_pt1 | contig 11691 bp, 25 predicted proteins | sample 2277071 | NCBI WGS metagenome assembly SDBU01 (sample SAMN10397929, study PRJNA504765) | marine sediment metagenome | isolation source: marine sediment core GS08_GC12, 126 cmbsf | place: Arctic Ocean: Gakkel Ridge, Loki's castle | collected 2008 | reverse complement strand
GCAACATTGATCATTACTCGACAGAAACTTGCGCAATGTCATCGCAAGCCACATGAAGGGGTTAAAAGGCGCAAATAGATTACTCAATTATAATGTTCATTTGTTGGGTATGTAACTGTACCCCACCGAACCATTATTGTTATTGGGGTTCTCTCAAAATTAGAGAGCCAGCCATAAGGTTCCTCCCTTATGAAGAATCTAATTTCATTCATTTTTATCACTGTTGTGGACAAACTCTGAGGGAAAACTCCAATGCCATATCCCGTTCTCCTTATGATTGGGGTCAGCTTCAAGAAGACCCAACTCGACAGCCAATTCATAGAGAAGACCATCTCCGATGTATATGTCTCCTGGCTCCTCTAGAAACATTGCCGCACAGACAACGTTACCATCTGTCCTAACTCTAGCTCCCATTCTCATCCTTCCTCCATTATCTGTTCCCATTCAACTAGACACGCCAAACATGGATTCGTGTCGTTTCTGTCCTGCTCCTGAGTCAACGGACACCCCCCCTTACACGCCCACATTTTCTTCGCCCTTTTCATTAAACTGCGATAATCGTAGTTCCTTGGAAATATTTTTCAAATCCATCTTTCAATTTGAAATCGGATATGGGACACTTTGCCCAAGCATATCCCCCGACAAAACCTCCGGGATGATATACTCCGGGGCGATATCCGCAGTCTTCATTAGCACATCCATAACAAGGACCGGCAGAACCCCATGCATAGTGACCTTCTTTAATATCCACTTCTCCTATAATCATATCGTCAATTATCCGTTCACCACATCTTCTACAACATTGTGATTTTCGATTGACTCGTTTTAAGTCGGCCCGGATGCCTGAACCCCTATAGTGTTCCCACTTATGACCTATCCACTTACACCAATTCATTTTTCGCACTTCTTCATAAACTCTGAACAGCCAGCACATCCATGAGGGAAATCATTCCATAGTTGGCATCGGCATTTCACAATATCAATTATTCTGAATCCCAACTTACACTCCCTCATCTTTATCGTCCTCTAGTTTGAACTCTGATAGGTGCCTCTCCAGCGGAGTCATTATTTTCTCCCCCTCCCAACAGTAGGGAAACTTCCCCGAGTCCGTCACACATATATCCACACCATAGTGGCGGCACCCATCGCAGAGATGCTCAGTCGACGGTGTCTGTTGGGGCATGTTGTTTCTCTCCTAATGGTGGGGTTAACCCATCATAAAAGCTTTTGGGTACGGCGGTGATTTCCCAGGTGTTGCTGTATTCATAGTATCTTATGGCGAAGTAAGCCTTTCTACTGAGGGCGCTTCCCAATCGGATGGTAAGGTTCTTGGACCCGAACTCGTGGACGCTATTAGGCTCAATGGAGAAACCCCTCATTCTATCCACCCTCCACCCGTAAACCGTTTCGGGAATAGTACGTGTGGGGGAACAAGTGATCCTTGTGGTCGTCCTGCGCCCGTCTTCACGTTTATCGATGTTTTTATTCCTCGTTGGGTTAGTTCCCCGATTTCCTCCATGGTGCGTTTCACTCCATCCTTACAGGCGTATAATATACTCGGTTTTTTATTCATGTTTTCACTTCCAACTATAGTTTTCCCTTTTTTCTCTAAAGAGGACGCCACAGTTTGGACAGAAAAGGTAGGTGCCTTTTCGGAAGTCCTCGCAGTAGGGACACTCATTTGGGCTGCTTTTATATGTGCTATGTGCTAGTCCGGTGGCACTTCCTTCTCGGTGTTTGTGCTTACATTTGGTGCAGTAATACATTTTGCCTCACTTTTCACATAGGTCTCGGTAGTTACAGTAGTCGCAAATTCTCCCACTCCATGCCTTGGGGTTGGCCTCTGGAACCTCGGCGTCCTTGATGGATGTCGCTATCTGGCCCGCCTTCTGGAGGACTCTATAGTATTCGGTGGGGTCCGCCTCCATTGTGTAAGACTTATCTATTTTATAGTCTCCCGTGAGCCACGCCGTCTTGTCAAGGTAGTCGATCTGTCCCTGGTTGATGCCGAGGGCATTCATATAGAACTGGAGCTGTGCGACGTGGGCGTCTCTTGGCCCCTTCATCCATCGGGTGGTTTTGGCGGTTTTGACCTCGTGGAGGACTAGCCCCTCCCTGTTGTGCTGACAGAGAACGTCGATGCGCCCGTGGATTTCCCAGTCTTCGCCGTCAAGCTCGAAGTAGTGGTATGCCGGGAGCTGGGTGGCGATGACGTAGATGTCCTCGTTTTTTCTGAGGATGTCAACCCAGTGGTCTTCGAGCACGTTTCCGGCGTCGAATATGCGGAGGGTTTCTACGGCGTGTTCTCGGTCGTGGTGGATGCCGAGCCAGATTTGCTGTAGGCAGGGCTTGGTTAGTTGTGTGACGTAGAGTATGTTGGGGGGTTGGACTCGGCGGTCCTCCTCTTTCCGTTTTAGGTATTCATCGATGATACTCATTTCAGGGCCTCCTCGACGCACTTGCCAATCCAGGGGCAGTCGTCGCAGATTAGATCGGGTTGGCTGTAGGGGGCGCCGACACACTTTGGCTTAGGTAGGTGCTCCATTATGGTGTGGCCTCCTTCGGCATTACGGGGATCTCCTGTGCGCGCATCGCCGGGAACACGTTTTTCTCGGGTGTGAATTCAAGGAAGACGGCGCCGAGGGTGGTTGGTGCATACATGCCACGCTCAACGTAGGTGCTGATGTCCTTGACGTAGGCTCGGAGGAATCCCCCGGTTAACACGTAGAGTTTCCGTTTCTCGATGATGTTCAGCTTGTTGTCGATGGTGAGGAAGGGCCGGATGTCGGCGTTAACGTCGTGGACGTGGGACATGCAGTAGGCGTCGGCCTCGAAGATTCGGTCTAGGCTTCGAAGCTTGTTTATTTTGCCCCCCTTGGTTCTAGCTGAGGTTTTTCCGTGGTGCATGAACACATCAAACTTGGTACGGTGTTGCCCCCGGTTGAACCGGAATCGCACAAAGGCGGAATATCCCCATGCCTCCGTGCCCAGTTTTTCAGCTAAGCGGTCAACTACGTCGTATCCGCGCCTTCGCTCCACCTCGTATTCGTGGTTGCCCTTTAGGAGGCCAAGGCACTTACCTGCGATTGGCTTCAAAGCATCAGCCATCCATACTGTCTGCTCCTTGGGCGTGGCAAGCTCGCGGTCAAGCGTGTCCCAGTCAAAGCGGCGCTCATCGTCGTGGGTGATTGCCTCGATGTAGTCTCCGCCTCCACTCCAGGTGTCGGCGTACTCATCGATCCATCCGATGGTTCGATGGATGAGATCCTTATGCGCCCCCTTGTTCCCGATGTGGGTGTCACTTAGGAGTGCATGTATGTGTTTCGATGTTCTCGACTTATACGGGAACTTAAACTCTCTTATACTAACCATTTTTCATTTTCTCCTTGTACTTTTCGATAAGTATCTGCTGACATTGGCGGCAGACTCGGCGGCCGTCACGCCATTCTATCTTAGATCCATCCGTGATTGGCTGGTTGCACTCTTCACAGAGCATGCCCCCTAGAGTTTCCGAAGATAGTTTCTTTATCTTGATGCTGGGGGCGAAGTCTGGTCGCTCACATTTTCCACACTCATCGCAGAGTAGCCTAAGTCCCTCCCAAGACCCCTTCCTTTTCTTGTCCCCGTTCTGGGTGATTGTTCGTGTGGTGGATTTGAGTCCTGGAAGTCTGGGCTTCAACTCCTTGGTGAGGATGTTACTCATAACGGGGGAGAATCCTCGGCCCCGGCAGAACTGGAAGTAGGCGGCGTAGATGGCGTCCTTTGTTTCGATGGAGTCGGGGTAAACCCCTATACAGTTGTTTATGAAGGCGGTGACGGGGTCGCTGAGGGCCTCGTATTCGAGTTGTAGTTCCTCTGTCGTTGGGGACTTTGTGAATTTACCGTTCGTTACTAGGCGGTTAAGACCGATGAGTGCCCAGTTTAGAAAGCCGGACATCTCATCCTCGGCTGTGAGTTTCTTTAGCATCGCCGGGTCGCACTCTTCTCCCTCAAACTTGTTGGGGAACCCGATTAACATGCAACGCCTGAAAAAGGCGCGGGACTGGTCTGGGGATATTGGCGCCTGATTCGCTGAGAATGAGAGCTTGGCGTAATTGTAAAAATAAAATGATTCCTGGTATTTCTTCTCTGCTCTAATCCGGTCGGCGCCGGTCAGCGCCTTTAGGGTTCCTGTTCTCTTCAACTCGTCGGCGGAAATGTCGGGGGCGATGTTTGATAGTTTCCCGTAAAGCTCGGCGATTGCGAATATCCTTGACGTTATCAGGTAGAGGGATAGGGTGGTGAAGTTGTCCTCCCCAAGGAACTCTCCTAGTAGGTTTAGGAAGGTTGATTTTCCGTTGGCGCCGTCGCCGACGAGCATGACCCACTTATGATATGGGTATGCCTTGAGTAGATGGTAGCCGACCCACTCTTGGAGGGTCTCTATGTCCTGGGGGGCTACCTCGTCTAGGAACTTTAGGATTTTCGGGCACTTTTTATCTAGGTCATATTTGACGGGGAGTGCGTTTATGGCATATAGGTTGGGGTCGAAGGGTTCCAGTTTTGCGGTTTCTAAGTTTAGAACGCCGTTCTTTACGACGATCCGCGTGTCATTTTTTCCGAGTCGGTTGCGGTCGATATAGGTGCTGTTCTTTATACATGAAACAACCTCATCGATTCTAGCCTTCTTCTCCTTTGATCCAAGGAGCCTCGCAGCGGTTTCTCGGATGATCTTTTCCCCGTCTGGTGTCCACACGCCCTCGTCTACTCGGTATCGGTATATGTCGGTTTTGAGGCCGGGTGTAACCATCAAGTGTTTTTTCTGTATGTCCTCGGAGAGGAGCTTGGGCACGAATTTTCCCTTATCACAAAACTCATCGTAGTCTTCGTCGTTACTCGGCGTCGTTTTTTTAAGCTGGCTTTCATCTAGGAGGAGGTTGTCAACGGCGGCCCGCAACACCTTGACGAATTTATCCCCCGTTAATGCTCCCTTAGTAGCTTCTTCACAGGGGATGATTCCCTCGATGACCGCAATTAGACTTAATGGTCCTCCACCAGATGAACAGCGGAAACAATGCCACACACTTTTGGTGGTGTTTATCCAGAAGTTTCTTCCGGTTCCCGACCCGTGTTGGGGGTGAACCCCATAGAACTCGTCACCTTGTTTATGGTCTAGTTGTATGCCATACTTCTCGATAACTCTAGCGATTGTTAAGTCGGGAAATTGCGCGGATTCCTTGTTGGCCGCGGTTTCAATTTCTTGAATTTCCTTTTCCGGTACGAGCCACTCACTTAGAGCCTCCTTGAGGGCCGCCTTCCCGACGAATGCTAGTTCTCGATCATCTACGATTTCATATGGTTTCCCGTTAGGGTGTATGCTGCCGGGACCGAGGACTTGTTTGCCGGGTCCCTGGATGTCCCCGATGTTTGCACCGGCGTTGTTTCTAAGTCTGAGTGGCTTGTTGAGGTCGGTTTGGTAGTAGCGGTGGGGTAGTCTTGAGCCGGGGCTTCTTACCTTGAACGTGGGGGGAAGTTTTTCCTCAAGAATCTTGTCTAGTTCGGGGGTGTCCGCATCTATTATGATTAGCCCCGTCCCCCCGACCACCCCGTAGTTTCCTCCGGCGCGCATGTGTGCCTTGAGGACAACGTCGTTGTGGGTGCGGAGGTTCTCGGTTTTCTGCCATTCTTGGTCTATGGGGTTCTTGTTTTGGGGGGACACCCGTATGAATCTCTTAGTGCCCACTACCGAGAGGCGTTTTATAAAAACCTCTGGGATTTCGACTGGCAGTGGGCGACTCATGGTTTATCTCCAAGTGCGAAGTAGTGCGCGGACTACGTTCGCTTCTTGCTCAGTTGTAGGAGCCTGTTGTCACTTCCGCCTAGCTTGACGATGTGGTCCCCCACGTTGTAGACACCATGTTTTTCAAGGTACTCTACTAGTGGTGCTATCGCGGCGTGGCGTCCACCATCTTGGGTGTAGGCATGTGTCCATCCCCACGTTGGGTTTGGGGGGGCGGGCATTTTATTCTTTTGTATCCAACCTACTGAGAAGATGTCGAACTGGAAACCACCGACCGGCGCGACACTTACGGGTGCCGCTGGTGTGGGTGGGGGGACATGAGCGGGTGCGGCCGGCTTACTCTGGACTAAACTGGCGAACCCCTCCCTGAGTGCGTTCGCGATGTCGCCGGGGTATGACTTCTCCGTCAACCCTTTGACTTGTCCCTTCAGGTCTCCAAGTAGTTCCGATAGGGCGTCTACTCGCTCGTTCAACTTCTTGTTGTCGCTCTTTATTGCCTCAAGCTCTTCTGGCTTGAAGTCGTTTAGTTTCGTTTTTTTGTCTACCATTATTCTTCCTCCAATGACTCACATTTTTCTATGAATCTTCTAAAGTCTGCACCGTAGAACGTGATTAAATCAAACCTTAACTCTGGGTTTTTGAATGCTTCATAAAACTGGGTTATCGTCTTGTGGTCGCCGGCGAGGGCCGCTATCTCATATTTTGGGATTAGCTCCGCGTCGATGTATCTCTGCGCCAAGATGGTTCGGGGGGCCTGGTTGTCCTCTGGATCTTCGATTGTAAATATGAATGCTTTCTCCATTGTCAAGGTTGTTCACCCCCATATGGGTGGCATGGGTATTTAAATGTTTTGTTGGGCATTCTCACCGTTCTCCTTAAACTGTGATAGTTTAATCCGTAAAACGTGGTTCTCCGCCTCTAGTCTAGTACACTTACCACTGAGTTTCTTTACAAGTGCCTTGAGTTGCCCAACGCGTTTACGAAAATATCTTTCACGCTCCCATTTACCGCTTAACTGATTTCTGAGAATCCGTTCCGTTCTATGCTGGCGACGAGTCATGGCATGAATTATCTTTTCATATGAAGCAGGAACGTAGTCAGTAGTCATTTCATTCAGGAACATTCGTGGTTTCCTCCAAATGGCGAAGATTCTCCTTGAGAACATATGGGATCTCCATGCCTTTTATGTTTTCAATTAACTCTAGAATCTTATCTTCGGGGGGTCTAGGTAGAAAATTTGTATAGTTTTCAAGACCAATTTCTATGGCTTCTGGGGCAACATCTATGATCATGTATGTTAGTTTATCTACATCAAAGTCTGCTAATGGTTCCAAGGACAGAAACGTTTTAAACCCGTTGTCCCTCATTAGTGCCAAATGTTCGACACGTTTAGTTGCGAGGGGAGAGTTGCTCCACTCCGTCTCTCGATTTGTCTCAATGGTGGTGCCTAGAATCACCTTATCCTTGATGCCCTCAAGTTCAAGTCCGAATGCTAGAAAGCTGAACGGGTTCTTAGTTTGGAGTAGGAACTTGTTGTCTGCCTCACATTGTTTGATGAAGTAAAGAACTTGTAGTATCCATTCATCCTTCATACCTGGACAGAATAAGTCGCCCATTGAACCAACAAATATCCAGCTTCCATCGTCTGGCATTTTGTCCTTCAAGAAGTGTTCTCGAAACTGTGGCTCAAACGATTTTCCCCACCGCTTCATCAATGACTCTGCCCAACAATAGGGACACCCATGGGTGCATCCACAGATGGGGTTCCATGTCCAACCAACGGATTTAAACATTCTTCCCTTAGCCTTGTTCAGCGTCACTTTGCTGTACCCCCCAAGGTCTGGGCTTCCCCTTCAGTAATCTTACGGAAACAGTACATACAGATATGACCAGAACTGGTGCGTTTCATATCCACTTCACAACCGGGACACTTCACTTCGCTGTTCCCTCCGAAGTGTGAATTTCCACTAGAATCCCTGCCTTCCTTGCCTGCTCGATCATGTCGGCGGTTCCCTTGCTTTGGTCAATGTTGTTATGAAAGGCTATGACTAGGTCTGGTTTTCCTTCATCTAGCATTTGTTTATTTCGTATCGGTCCTGCCGCCCGCCCATATCTATCCCAGTCGGCAGGATACCCCATCACCACATGACCACGAAGACGAGCAAAGTTGCGAGCTATTTTATCAGCACCCCTACACATTCCTTGAATAATGACCGTATCAATAGATAAAGTATTGATGTATTTTTGGATAGTTGATTTATCCATCCAATATCTATCTCCGCAGATTAGAACCCTCATTTATTCGCACTTTCCTTTGGACTCTGATTTTCTAGTAACGCCATGTATTTCCCATGTGCAACCTCAATTTTAACTAGCACCCGTTCTCGCAGTTGAACTCGGTCAATATTGTCAAGACAGACTGTTGTATAGAGGTCAAGAACCGCATGGTTGACTTCATTAAAGAAGTCACTCAGTATTTTTATTTTCGCTTCATTCATTTATCGTACTTCCATCTAAACTCTGATTATCTCTCCCACTCATCTAAGAAGACCATGACCATTAGATCAGTGCCTCGTCTACTGAATGAAAGTGCTGGGCGAGCTTCTGTGCTGAGTTTAAGCCTAACTGTGGTTTCATGGTCAACTCCCCCAACAAGTTTCCCCCTGACATGAATCATCCTGACATTTTTAAGTTCCTCAAATTCAATCTGGTCTAATTCTGCCTGATGTAATCTAATCCATAGCTCCTGAGAGTTCTTGCATTCCAGATAAGGCGTCCAATTCTCTTCGGTCATTTCTCCACTTCCTCGCTGTTTGTTGTGAACGCTGATAATTTGTTTAGCAGAGTCGGGGGAACTATGAAAAACTTGAGTTTAATCTCCAAGTCCCACTCCCTATCATGCACTACTGATTTAACTATGTCTGCGTGATTTAACACATAATTATTGAAGAGCCAATCAAGATTGCTATCGATTAACTCCCGTACTTCAGCATCAGCTTTCATTTTCTTCGCCCTTTTCTATTCCTAACTGTTTCTCCCATTTTGGCTTGATGTGATTCTGAGCCAATGCTCGCATCTCCTCAAAGGAGAACACGTCTCCTTTAATGAAGTTACATCTCCCACAAGCCAATACCATGTTACCTATTTCATACCCCTTAAGGTTCTCAACAGAGTCTACTGAGAGGCGTGCCCTACGCATTCTATAGTGTTCTGGAAGAATAAGCACCCAATTCTCAGGTATATCACAATAGGCACAAGTCTTCGGTTCGTCCTTATACCATGTGATGAAGTCTTCTCTAGAGACATTAACGGGCTTAAAGACCTTGGTTCCCGTTTTCCCATAGTGATTGGACCGACCTACAATATTGGTGTATATTCCGGAGGGAGTTGCTCTCCATGCCTTAGCCCTCTTTGCGTTGCATTCTTTGCATTGGTATGCGTGCCCGTCTGGGGCTAGTCGGTGCTTAGAGAAGTCGGAGAGGGGGCGTATCGCCCTACATCGGGTACATGCCTTCTTTGTTCGTTCCATGGTGAACACCAATGCCATTCTACCATATAACTATTCCTTATCGCTAGCGAGTTCAGAGTATTCTATGAGCTGCGAATCAACTATAATTACTTGCTCTAAGTCAATCACCTTCATCCCAAGATATTTTACGATGTCAGGCATGGGAGGGTCAGCAAAGGGATGTGCTGTTATGTTCATCTTGAGGGCTTGTTTAGCTCCAATGTCGAGAATGAGATGTGTTGGCATACTTGCTTTTTCCTCTCTGAACTGGGCTAGTTCCTCGTGTATCTTGGTCATTACCCTTTCTATTTCATTCACTGTTCTCACCCAACTCTGAATTATTAGGAATAAGAAGCTCTTCTAGAACGGCTACCCCTAGTGCCGTGATGTGGAAAAAGTCGGTGCGATGGTCACAATCTCTACAAAAGAAGTGGGTAGCTTCTCCGCATTCGTCTCGTCCACATCCAAGTCCACTACAATAGGTGGCAGAACCATTGGTTGAGCCACACTTCTCACATTTTACGTCATTCACTGTTTTCACCTAACCACGAGTTTTATGCTTATTTTCTAGATAGCCTCTGATTCCGATTCCAATGTTTCCTAAAGCAATTAGAAGACCAAAGCCAACCAACCACCAAAAGACTTCATCCATCATTCTGTACCCTCTGTACTTTGTGTATTCGCCTTTGGTTTAGAAGGACGAAGTTCCATGAGTTCTAAGGCTATTGTGTGAAGGTAGACCATTGTGCAGTATCCCGTTTCTTCGATAAACCATCCACATTCCTCAGCCATGCAGTTTGCCCCCTTCAACAATGGACATTGCGTTCCATTCATTCTACATCCCTCGTACTTGTCTCAGAACCACGATAAGTTCCAAGCAACATAGTGTTGCTACCAAAATGAATGGTGTGGTCTATGTTGTAAAGCTCCTTGGGTAACGTAATTAGTGAGGCGCCAGAATCTATACGTTCTTGTATCTCTTCTCGGTCATTGAAGTCCTCGTTACGGTGTTTCTTAAGTCTCCACCAAGCCAACCGAATCGGTCTGAACCGATAAAACCAGGACAGAATCCTATTCATCTGGGTTCACCTTTGTATCGGAACTCTGAATATTAATCCATTCTTCAAGATTTGATTTAATCCATCTTTCAAAAAACCAATCTTCATCAAACTGTTTATTTTCAAGTAACCATTTAACAAAATCTTTAGCACTCATTTTATCACCTTTGATGTCAAAGGGCGAACCGTGTTTCCCTCTAGCTCGTATTCTTCATGCTCATCGTCTGGAAGACCATCCACCATTTCTTGAAGCGAATCCAATAAATCCCGTCGGTCCTCAATCCATATAGTAATCTCATGCTTCCAATCGGAGATATGAATTGCGTTGAATTGGTCAAAATAGGCATCGATACAATTTCTGTCGAAGTTGCTTTCAACGAAGCTGTCTATATACGCGATGTCTGGGTGCCTCCACCACTCTATAACTGAAACGTCGCTCATTTTTTATTCACCTTTGTGCTTGAACCACGAATACAGTAAAGGTAGTGCGGGTCATCCTTATAAATCTTTTCACAGCCAGTACAGGTATCCGTGATGGGGACAAACTTGTCGGTGTAAGGACACGTAACGCCCCGTTTTACGTCTGAGGAATAAAGCTTCGTGCCATCATCCGCTTCGATTTCTCTAGCTCTCATTCTCAACAACATCCCCCTGGGCTTTTCTTTTTGCGAGGCGCCGCGATCGGCGGGCGATCCGCTTCCTCTGCTTATAGTGGATGTGGTGAAGATAGCGGAGGCCTGCGGCGGCATCCGGGAACCACGCGGGCTTCGTTGCTTCCCGCATCTTGACTTGGCGTCTACTCAGTGTCATTTATTGTTCCTCCCGAAACCACGACTTCTAGTTTGGAGTTGCATCCTGGACACACCAGTTCTTCAGTATCCAGATCGGTGATGAAGAAGCACTCATAGGTATGGTGCCCGCATTTAGGACATATCATTCTCGGGGTTCCTCCCGAACTATGATAAGCTTAACCTCTTTTCCCAAGTTCTCCGCTTGTTCCAATGTCCATGTTCCGCCCCCCTTGGGGCGTGACTCGGGTTGAAAGTTGTAGAGTATGTCACACTCCTCGGCTATCTTCATGTTTCTATGGGAGTAACTCTCCCAGTCCCGACCCACTGGTGCATAGATTGTCTTGTAACCTGCCTTCGCCACTTTGGCACACAATCCAACGTCTCCACTCCCAACGTAGATCTTTTCCACTACGCCGGGTTGCCCTCCAGATTCGACGCCTATAGTATCTGCCGGGAAACCACCCACCATCTGTAGCACGTCCTTACGTACAGAGAAATTAGGACCATAAGCACAATTTGTCTGGTGCAATTCGGACCCCAAGTCAAGCAAGCTCA
>SDBU01008471.1_pt1 | contig 11693 bp, 5 predicted proteins | sample 2277071 | NCBI WGS metagenome assembly SDBU01 (sample SAMN10397929, study PRJNA504765) | marine sediment metagenome | isolation source: marine sediment core GS08_GC12, 126 cmbsf | place: Arctic Ocean: Gakkel Ridge, Loki's castle | collected 2008 | reverse complement strand
CACGAGGGGGCTTCGCCCCTTCGAACACCGGCCGGCTGGCTGAGGGCGAGCAACACTTGTGGGTAATGACTAGCTCTTTGGAGAGCGAGGCAGGCAGCCATCACACAAGAAACGGGGCCCGGTGTTTCCGGGCCCCGTGCTCACTTCAGGAGGAGCTGGCCCTCCTGGCCTGTTCCCCTAGTCCCAGTAGTCTGGGTCGAGGAAGCTGATGCTCTTGTACTTCTTCGACCGGTTGCCCAGGTGATTGATGTTGTCGATGCCGTCTTCGAAGGAGTACACTTCCGCCCAGAAGCCGAACTTCGACGCGCCGTGCACCCTAGGCACGTTCCTGAAGTTGTTCCGTTTTATCATGATACCCCTGGACATGCCCGTGAACCCGAACAGACCGAGGTTATGTTTCTCCTCGGCATTTATGCGGAAGATCTCTTTACCTATCTCAATGCGTCTTGGGGCAAGGCTGGGGATACCTGCCCCTTCAGTCCATAGTTCCTGCAGCTTCTTCAGGTTGCCGCTGGTGTCTGCCGGATAGGTGCCTTCCGGCGACAGGGGGAGGTAGTTTGGATCCGGGCCGGTCGGAGCCATGCCCTCCTTGCCGGCGGTCTCGTAATAGCGTCCAATGTCGGGTGCAATGACATTTCGCGCTATCAGAGGGGCTAGCTGTGTCCTTTGGAAAGTCCATGGGGACGCGTCTTGATTCCCACCCATGTAGAAGTATTGTTCGCCCTCCAAAATCCTGTTGTAAGCAGTCTGGCCCTCTTTAACACTCAGCTTGATACCGATGTCTTTCCACACGGCCTGGATCTGCTCTAGTATGGGGAAAAACCCGCCGTACGCCTCGAAGTATAGCTCCAGGTTGCCCTTGCCGTCGAGCCGATTCCTGTAGCCATCGGCATCTGTGTCGACCAGCCCGAGTGTATCCAGAATGATGTTCGCCCGTGCGGGATCATACACGCCGTCCTTGGTCGCCCACTCCGCGCCCGGATAGTATGGCGTGGACGGATGCGGCACCCAGTTCTGGGGAGTCGCCAGACCCAAGAAGACGGTCTCGTTGATAGCGTCCCGGTCAATGCCCAGCGATAGAGCGATGCGGAAGTCCTTTGTTCTCAGAAGCGCCCCTATCTCCGGGTCCTTGGTGTGTTCCTGGTTCATAGAAATGCCCACGTCGTTGCCGCTGGCATAAAGGAATTTGTAGATGCTGTAGTCGCCCTTTTCCATGTTGGCTAGATACAGCGGGATTTCCGCAAAGACGGTGTTGCCAGTGGATGCGTCCGTCTCTCCGTTCATGTCCCGGAAGATGCCCGCTTCCCTGCTTTCCACTAGGTTCATGGTGACGCCGTCCAAGTAGGGGAGTTGGTTCCCTTCTGGATCTACTGCAAAGAAGTAGTGATTCCGTCCTATCTGAGCCTGTTGCTCTGTCACGGAACCCAGATGCCACGCCCCCGTCCACGGGATGCCGGTGATCTGCCTCACGTTGTTCATCTTCTTGAACAGCTGCATCCAGGTATCCACCCCTTCGTTCTTCATAAGCTCCTTCAATTCAGCAGGGTCGGCATACTTGGGGTGGAACTTCTTGTAGTAGTGGGAGGGCGAGTACCAGCACCAGCCGGTGCACGTGGAAGCGCGTCGGAAGTCGTCGGCCTGTATGAGGGTGTAGTTTGGGGTGTCAAAAGTGAGCGTCCACGTCCAATCGTCGACCACGTTGAACTGCACCAAGTTGCCGGTGACAGCGTCAACGTACAGGGGAGATGGTTTGGGATTGAATTCCTCATTGAAGTTCAAGTCCTCCCACGCGAAGCGGAAGTCCTCTACGCTTACAGGGACACCATCGTGATACTTCACACCGTTGCGGAGCCCAAATGTGTATACTCGGCCATCCTCGCTAAGTTCCCAGGACTTGCATACAAATGGTACCGAGAAGCCTGCCCTGTCGGCATCAACTTTTAGGCAGTGTGTCATCGCGTGATCCGTCAGCCACCCTCCGGTCGCCGTGATTCGCTTGATGCCGCCATATATCCCTATCTCATCAGGCGGTGGTATGACCATGACGTCTTCCGGCACCGGCAGGCGCTCCTCCAGGGGAGGAAGTTTGCCCTGTCTGACCAGCTCTGCGGATGCGGGGGATTCCCTGAACGTCGTGGGCATGGGGCCGTCGTACTTGCCGAAGAAGAAAAACTCGCCAGGGGCCAGCAACGAGGGTTCGTACTTACGTTTCTCTCGTTCGGGAGCCTTTGTCGGGGCCTCGCGCTCTGGGGCAGCAGCCGGTGCGGCAGCGGCGGCAGCGGCCGCTTCAGGCGCCGCTGGTTGGACCGCGGGGGCGGCGGCGGCGGCAGCAGCGGGCGCCTGGGGCGCCGCCGGTGCGGCAGCGGGCGCGGCAGCGGCCGCTGGCACTGCCGTAGCCGCAGGGGCGGCGGGGGCGGCAGCCGCGGGCGCAACCGGCTCCTCAGCCTCCTCAGCAGCACAGGCCATCGCCGCTACGAGAGCGAGCACGGCCACTATGACAAACAACAACTTCGTCTTCATTAGCCTAGACCACATGTGTTTCCTCCTTATGATACAGTCCTTGCAATACAGTCCTTGCACTAGATGACACCGCCAGACCTGTTAGGGCAATGGCCTCCTTGTCCACATCTTCAGGCTTCCCGACACAAGAACCCGAGCAACCACTCCCTCTTCTCCGAGAGCGAAGTTAGCACAACGGTACCGCAATGTCAATAATACTTAGGGAGCCGAGGTATCGCCGTCCAAGGTCTCCAAGCAGCTCTTTCCCAAGTGCAGGTCTGCCGCGCTGACAACGGTGATGGTATTGCCACTCCGGAACGGAATCACCCTATCGCGCCCACTGGACCACCTGTTGGCGTGGTGAGTTAGCCATCAAGTGCTTGGGAAAGCCAGTCCTGATGGTGGCAATCAGCGGTATGAAGTCACAAAAAAACGGGGCCCGGTATTCTCGGGCCCCGTTCTCACTTCAGGAGGGGCTGGCCCTCCTGGCCTGTTCCACTAGTCCCAGTACTCTGGGTCGATGAAGCTGATGCTCTTGTACTTCTTCGACCGGTTGCCCGGGTGGTTCACGTTGTCGATGCCGTCCTCGAAGTAGAAGGTCTCACCAGCGGGGTACTTGGAGTTCTTCGGGACGTTCCTGAAGTTGTTCCTCCTGATGTGGAGACCCCTGTCCTTGCCCGTAAACCCAAGAGTGCCGACAAGGTACTTCTCTTGCACGTTGGTCCTGAAGATGTCTTTCCCCAACTCAATGCGTCTCGCGTCGTATTGCGCGTACTGCGTACCTTCGCGCCACATCTCCTGGAGCTGCTTCAGTATGCCACTAATGTCCGCGGGATAGGTACCCTCCGGCGCCATGCTGCCGTAGGCATCGGTATAGGCGGGGGCCGGCCCGGGCGGCGGCAGCCCCGCCTGACCCCCCGTCGCGTAGTACGTCCCGATCTCGGGCGCGATCGCGCGTCCCCTGTACAGAGGCGCCAGATTGGTCCAATCGACCGCCCACGGATTTGATTGGTACATCGCACCTCCCACCATGAAGTACTGTTTGCCCAGGGGGATCTCCCTGCCAGCGGTGGTGCCCTCCTTGATGTCCAACTGTATGCCGACGTTCTCGCGCCACTGTGACTGCAGCACCTCCAGGAAGGGCATGTAGTCCGTACCACCCTCGAAGTACAGCCTCAGATTCCCTTCGCCATCGGTCCGGTTCCTGATGCCGTCCCCGTCGGTGTCCACCAGCTCCATCTTGTCGAGCAGACTGTTGGCCCGCGCGACGTCGAGCGCAGCATCGTAGGTCTCCCACTCGGCACCCGGATAGTAGACTGTGGAGGGATGGGGCAGCCAGTTGTGAGGGGTCCCTACCCCTGCCATGGTAGTCTCATTCAGTCCATCACGGTCGGTCGCCAGCGACAGAGCGATCCGGAAGTCCTTCGTCCTCAACAGCTTTCCGATCTCCGGGTCCTCGATGTACTCCTGGTTGAAGCTGATGCCCAGGTCAGAGCCGGAGGGGTCACGGAAGATGCCGACGCTGTAGTCGCCCTTCTCCATGTTGGCGAGGTACAGGGGCAACTCCGACAGGAGCGTTGATTCGTGCCCCCTATCCAGTTCACCATTCATGGCACGGAATACAGCCACATCCCTGCTCTCCGTGAAGAAGGACTGTATGCCATCCAGGTATGGAAGCTGGTTCCCCTCTGGATCGAAAGAGTGGGAGTAGGGGTTACGGGTAATCGTCCATCCCTGGTCTGACACGTCGGTCAAGATATACCCCCACATTCCGGCCGTGTAGAACTCGCCGCGGTATATGTAGTCCGGGTCATAGGTCCGGGGAACGGCTTCGAACGGAACCCCTGGCCAGTTCCTGGGGTTGTTCACGAGTTTCCACACACTCTGCCAGTTCTCCTGGTTGTGTTTTTCGAGCAGGGCTGGAATCTCATCGCCGTTATACTTGGGGTGGTATCTCTTCATCACGTGCGCAGGCGAATAGAAACCCAAATTGTCCGGGCCAACGTTCTTCTGGCGGGTGGCAATAGCCCCGGCCTTGCTCTCGAGGGCGATAAAATTGGGGCTGTCATAGGTAAGCGTCCACGTCCAGTCGTCCACCACGTTGAACTTAGGTGGATTGCCGCTGATCTGGTCCTGAAAGACCGCCGAGACCTTGCCAACGTCCGGATTCAGGTTGCAGTCCTCCCAGGCGAAACGGACGTCCTCCATTGTGAAGGGATACCCGTCGCTCCACCTGGCGCCCCGACGCACCTTGAAGGTGTATACCCTGCCATCGGGACTGATTTCAAAGGACTTGGCCACCCCCGCGCCCCTCCCATCCACGTCCTGATCCATAAAGACCATGAGTCCGTGACTGGCGTATGACTCAGAGTCAAAGGTCACACTCTTGGCCACCGTCCGCATCACGCCACCATACACGCCGATCTCATCCGTCGGCGGGATGATCCGCAGGTCCTCCAGCACCGGAACGCGCTCCTCCAGCGGGGGAATCTCACCCCTCTTCACCATCTCAGCGGTCATCGGGGATTCTTTTAGCTTTGTGGGGATAGGACCATCCCATATGTAGGTCTGGTACGCTCCTGCCTTAACCTTCTTGGCTACATACTTGTAGGCTTCCTCTGCGGGCACAGCAGCGGGAGCCGCACGCGCCGGGGCGGCCGGTGCGACGGGAACTGGAGCCTCAGGGGCCGCAGCCTGGGCCGCGGGGGCGGCGGGGGCGCCGGCGGCGGCAGCAGCGGGTGCCTGTGGCGCCGCCGGTGCGCCTGCGGCTACGGCAGCAGCCGCTGGCACTGCCGTAGCCGCAGGCGCAGCAGGCGCAGCCGCCGCGGGCGCAACCGGCTCCTCAGCCTCCTCAGCAGCACAGGCCATCGCCGCTACGAGGGCGAGCGCGGCCACTATGACAAACAGCAACTTCGTCTTCGTTAGCCTAGACCACATGTGTTTCCTCCTCATAATACAGTCCTTGCACTAGATGACACGGCTAGACCTCTTGCAGCAGCAACCTCCTTATTCATTCACAGCTTCAGACTATCCGACGCCAAGAACCTGAGCAGCCACTCCCCTACTCCTCTAAGGGGCGAAGTTAGCACAACGGTACCGCAATGTCAATAATACCTAGAAGTCTGGCCGGAAAGCCCTTTTGGGCGACATTCCAGGTCGTTTTCGGGCCAAGATTCGTAGCTAGCGGTCGGCTGATTTTGCCCCGGTTCGGAGTTTTCGGCCGCGCTTCTAGGGAGCCGAGGTATCGCCTGGTGCAGTCTCCTCGGAGTGGTTGGCTTCTTGGAGCCCGGAAGCCACCCGGAGGGTGGTCGGAGTACAGATTGAGAGAGAGATTGCCGCTCGGACGCCGAGTTCGGGGACCTGAGGCGTGCATAGTCCGTGGCGGTATCGCCGTCCATGGCCTCGCTGAGGATGGCCAAACAGAGCCAAGGGCCAGGACTGCTACTCGTCTGGTGCTTTCTGGTTTGCGCCCGCTGGCGAATTGCGGCTGCGCCGCTGCCACCACAGGACGAGGACGGCTATTGCCCCCACACCGCCTGCCGCGAACAGGCCCAATAGCACCGGGACGAGCACGCCCGCACCCGAAGGCTCCCGGTCGAACAACCCGCCAAGCAATACATACGTTTCCCCGGCGTCCTTCATATCATGCGGATCGGCGCCCGTAGCGCCGATTATGAGATCCTGGGTCCCGTCGTCGTTGATGTCGCCGGTGGCGAGACTTGCTCCGAGGCGATCGACGGAGCGTGCGCCGTCGATCGTCATGTCTGCGGCAGTGGACACCTCGATAGTGCCAGCGCTCAGCGGCCCAAGGAGGACGTAGGCTTGCCCGGCGCCCAATCTCGACCCGGCGTCGGCCCCCATGGCACCGATTACCAGGTCCTCCACCCCATCGCCATTCATGTCTCCGGTGGTCATAGCACTGCCCAAGCAGTCCTCTTCCTCGCGACCGTTGATAGTGATGTCGGCGGCGCTGGACAACTCCAACCTTCCCGCTTCCAGGGGCCCGAAGACAACGTAGGCCTCTCCGGCATCGTCCCTCCCTCCGGGGTCGGCAGACTGCGCGCCGATGACGAGGTCCTCTGCGCCGTCGTTGTTCACATCGCCGCTGGCCACGCCGCTGCCTGAGAAATCGGAGGTGTCGATGCCGCCGATGGTGATGTCAGGGTCGGTGGCCGCGTCCAATGTTCCCGCTTCCAGGGGCCCGAAGAAGACGTAGGTCTCCCCTTCCCTACGGAGCTGGGCAGACTGCGCGCCGATAATGAGGTCCTCTATCCCGTCGTTGTTGATGTCTCCGACAGCCACTGCCTTACCCGAGAGGTCATCTTTGTCTGCGCCGTTGATGATGATGTCGGCGGCGGTCGACAGCCCCAGCATCCCGACCTCCAGAGGCCCGAAGAGGACGTACGTCACCCCGGCATTGAGTCTCTCGCCGGCTTTGGCTTGATACGCCCCGATGATGAGGTCGACAGCCCCGTCGTTGTTGAGGTCCCCGACGGCCACGGCGGAGCCCGAGTAGTCCTGTACGTCGATACCGCTGATGGTGATGTCCGGAGCTGTAGAAAGCGCCAACGTCCCCGCTTCCAGAGGCCCAAAGATCACGTAGGTCCCCCCTGCGCCAAACACGCCTGCCGGGTTGGCTTCCGTTGCACCGACGATAAGGTCTTCTGCGCCGTCGCCATTGATATCCGCGCTGGCCACGCCGAAGCCCGAACGGTCCTCTCTTGCGACACCGATTATCGTGATGTCCCGCTCCTTGCCGATAGCCAGAGTTACCTTGCCACCGAGTTGAGACTGCGGCCTGCCGGAAGTTTTCAAATCTGACCCTATGACTCCAAAACCGCTCATGGCCAGAACGAACGCAAGAGCCGAGACTATCATTAGCACGCGCGAAACCAGACTGCGGTTCACTAGCATCAGCCTACCCCCACTACATTCCTTGTTCTCACGGCCAGCTTGTCCTGTCCGCCCACAATCATAAATGGCCGAGCGGCAATCGTCAAAGGCTGGTGGAAGTCCGGCAGGGACAATACGACGGCTGGCGCCGTCTCGCCATCTGCGGCGCGGCGCGCAAGAGTGCTAAGCAGCAACGTCTCGGGAGATGGGCGATGCGGAGGAAACCACTATGACAAACAACAACTTCGTCTTCGTTAGCCTAGACCACATGTGTTTCCTCCTTATATGGCTCTTGCACTAGATGACACCGCCAAACGTGTTACAACAATGGCCTCCTTGTTCACAGCTTCAAGCTGCCCGATACCAAGGCCATGAGCAGCCACCCCCCCCTTCTCCGAGAGCGAAGTTAGCACAACGGTACCGCAATGTCAATAATACCTAGGGAGCCGAGGTATCGCCGTCCGTGTCTCTTTGCGCCGACGAAAGGGCGCGGGAGAGCCGCAAATACCTCGGACCAACACGATAGGTGGTGGGGCCACGAACGGCGCTTGTCCGACTCCAAAATGGGACTCAAGCCTCAAGCTTTGGGTGGGGGCATTCACGCGCCTCGCAGAGCTGCGAGTCGGCGCCCTGCAAATCGACAGTGCGGCCCCCTGGTTCGCAGCGGCTGGTCCAGCCGAGAAGCATTGACCGTGGCGCAACATGCTGCGCGACAGAGTCCGTACTGCGCCGCCAGCACTGATCCGGATAGGGTGCGACGGAAATCGTCGTGCTGATCACGGACTAGCCACGGGTTGACCTGCGGGCGCGCGGCCTCTATGATGCTCTCGCAATGGGCGCGGCCACCTCTAGGCTCATCTGGCGTCAGTAGCGCGTGACTGGGGGAATGATGTCGCCTGCGCCTGGGAAGCTCCTGAACCGCCGGTTTCTGTGGGTGGTCATTGGAAGGAGTTGCGGTCCGATGCTTCGGGGATTCGCAGTAGTTGCCTGCCTTCTGGGGTTGCTCCTCGTGTCGCTTGGTCCGTCCCCGGTTCTTGCGACGAATCCACACGTCCAGGTCGTGGACATAGATGGCGCCATAGAGCCCCTCAGCGCCCGGTTCCTTGCTCGCGGCATCGACAAAGCGACGAGCGATGGGGCGCAACTTGTGGTCGTGAGGCTCGACACCCCAGGCGGATTGCTGAGCTCCACGCGGGACATGGTGACGGCGATCCTGAGCTCCAGCGTGCCGGTCGCCGTCTATGTCTTCCCTCCCGGGGCACGGGCCGCCTCGGCCGGCGCCTTCATCACCGCCGCCGCCAACTTCGCGGCGATGGCTCCGGGAACCAACATCGGCGCTGCCTCACCGGTAGGCGCCGGCGGGGAAGACATACCCGACACACTGGCCAGGAAGATCAACGAAGATACAAGGGCCTTCATAAGGAGCATCGCGGACGCGCGCGGTAGGAACGCGCAGGCGTTGGAGGAGACCGTCACCAGGGCGCGGTCCTTCGCGGCAAGAGAGGCGGTCGAGGTTGGCATCGTGGACTTCATCGCCGGTGATCTCGACGACCTCCTGGACCAGCTCGACGGTCGCACGGCGGAGACCGCAGCCGGCGAAGTGGCCATTACCACCAAAGACATCGAGGTTCGTGAGCTGAAGCCGACACTCCTGGAGAACTTCCTTGGCGTTCTGGCCGACCCGAGCATCGCCTTTGCGCTATTCGCCATTGGGGGCGTTGCGCTCCTGGTGGAGATCGTCACTCCGGGATCGATCGGACCGGGGGTCGTCGGGGTGATAGCACTCGCTCTGGCCTTCCTGGGCTTCGGGAACCTTCCCGTCAACTGGATCGCGGTCGGCCTGCTTGTCTTCTCGATGGTGCTGTTCTATCTGGAGACTGTCCAGCCAGGCGTAAGCGTGTTCGGTATCGGCGGGGCGGTGTGCCTTGTTGTTGGCGCGTTACTTCTCTTTGGTGGATTCTTCAGCACTCCGGATATACCCGAGCCCAGCATCATGGTCAACCCCTGGGTCATAGGCACGCTCTCCGGCGTGATCGTGGCGGCGTGGGTGGCCTTCATGCGCCTCGTCAGGACCGAGGGAGGGACGTCATCGGGATACCTCGCGGAAGAGAAAGCGGCCCTGGTGGGAGAGTGGGGAGTGACGGTCTCTGACCTGGCGCCTTCCGGCAAGGTGTGGGCCGCCAACCAGGAGTGGACTGCCACCACGGAGACCACCGACGTGATTAAGGAAGGAGAGGAGGTGAGGGTGACAGGGGTGTACGGAGACGTTCTGAAAGTGACCAGATACGGCAAGGAGCCAGACTTGGATGAGAGCGAGTGATCATCAGAACTGACAGGCCGACTGGCAGTATTCACTGCATATCGTTCAGGACAGTCCAGTGCAGGCGAGCGGCCCGCCTTCCAAGAAGGCGAAGGCCGACCGCCCTGCGTACTACCAAGGAGGTGCATCGTGTTGGGATTTCGTACCGTAGGTCCAAACCAGGCGCTGCTTATCTCAGGAGGATCAAAGCAGCCGAAGATAAGGGTAGGGGGAAGGACATTCGTACTTCCCGTTCTCCAGAGAGCGCAGCTGCTTTCCCTGGAGGTGATGACGCTGACAGTGGTAACCGAGAAGGTCTACACCCAGGAGGGTGTCGCCGTCTCCGTGGACGGGGTGGCTCAAGTGAAGGTAGGGCGGTCTGAGGAGGCCATCAGGACGGCGGCAGAGCAGTTCCTAGGAAAACGCCCTGACGAGGTGGCCCAGATAGCCCTTCAGACAATGGAAGGGCATCAACGCGCCATTCTGGGCACGATGACCGTGGAGGAGATATACAGGGACCGGGTCGGCTTCGGCGACCGCGTCCGAGAGGTGGCCGCGTCGGACATGGCAAACATGGGGATGGAGATCGTGAGCTTCACGATACGAGACATCCAGGACGACAAGGGCTACCTTGACGCTCTCGGGGTGCGCAGGACCGCCGAGGTCAAGCGTGACGCCACCATCGGGGAGGCTGAAGCGGAGAGGGACGCAGCAATAAGGGCCGCCCAAGCAGAGCAGAAGAGCCAGGCCGCCAGGTTCGCCGCCGACACCGCCATCGCCGAGTCCGAGCGAGACTATGCCACCCAGAAGGCCGCGTATGATCAGCAGGTCAATGCCCGTAGGGCCGAGGCCGAGCTGGCGTACACGCTTCAGGAGGCGAAGACCAGGCAGCAAATCCGACAGGAGGAACTGCAAATCGAGGTGGTGGAGCGACAGAAGCAGATCGACGTGCAGGAGCAGGAGATCATACGCCGGGAGCGGGAGCTGGATGCCACCGTAAGGAGGCCGGCGGAGGCGGAGCGGGACCGCCTGGAGACGGTCGCCGAAGGCAACCGGAGGCGAATCCGCACGGAGGCCGAGGCCGAGCGTTACCAGCTCGAGACCATCGCAGAAGGCGAGAAGGCGCGCAGGATCGCTGAAGCGCAGGCAGAGGCAGAGTCCATAAGGCTGCGCGGACAGGCCGAGGCGGAGGCTACGAGAGCCCGTGGTCAGGGAGAGGGGGACGCCATCAAGGCCCGCGGCCTAGCAGAGGCCGAGGCCATGCAGCGCAAGGCCGCCGCGTGGAAGGAGTACGGCCAGGCCGCAATGATCCAGCAGCTATTCGAATCACTCCCAGCTATAGCCAACGCGGTGGCGCAACCTCTCGCGAAGACGGACCGCATTGTGGTGATAAGCAGCGGTGGAAGCGATTCGGCCGGGGCCGGGGCGAGCAAGATCACGCGCGATGTGACCAACACCATCGCACAGCTTCCCGAGCTTGTCGAGGCGTTAACCGGGATAGACATCCTGGGGACGCTGAAGAACCTGCCCGGGGTTGTGACCACGCAGGCGGCGGATTCCGAACAGCCACACTCCGACAGCAGTGCGTCTGCCGAAGGACCCGAGCGGGCAGGCCCAGGAGACTAGCAGTTCGCCAACGTAGTTGTGACGCAACGATTTCACCCCCCCCATCCCAACCCCGACGGGTCGGGGGGTCTTGTCCTCTCCCCCTTGCGGTTGACTGGGGTAGGTAATAGAGTATCTCCCGTTCGTGGTGTCCGATGACGCTTCGCTCATCGAGACTTTCGATAGCCCCGAGGTATCGGGGCGTATCGGAGAGCAACGCTACGTCCGCGGAAGGCGGGCCGTGTATATGGGAGTAACTGTAGGGGCGGTTCGCGAACCGTCCCATACGCATCAACCCAGGCTTAGACAAAGCCAGGATAGCGTAATGCGAGGCTCTCTGCGTGCACAGTCTCGTAGGGGCGGGTTTTAAACCCGCCCCATCCTCTCTGCTTTAGAG
>SDBU01008468.1_pt1 | contig 11694 bp, 24 predicted proteins | sample 2277071 | NCBI WGS metagenome assembly SDBU01 (sample SAMN10397929, study PRJNA504765) | marine sediment metagenome | isolation source: marine sediment core GS08_GC12, 126 cmbsf | place: Arctic Ocean: Gakkel Ridge, Loki's castle | collected 2008 | reverse complement strand
AGTATGCCAAGAAAAAGATTAATGGAAAATACTTTTGATGCTCCTAAATCAAATGTGCAGTTCAGCGAGGGGCAGAAGTCTAAAGGAATCTTAGATGATTATGCAACTAGATTAAATCTAAACGCAAAGTCTGCATTTATAGAGGATGAAGTGGGTGTAGGAACAACTGCGCCAACTGGAACATGGTTAGGGGTTAAAGCAAAAGTTGAAGTGAAAACACAAAAACACTCTACCTTAGCATTTCATACAACAGATAAAAGTCAATTAACCATCTTAGGTTTCATCACAGAAGATAATTTAAAGTGGGCTTTCTCAAGTAGAAATGAATTTGATGCTCCTAATAATAGATTTTCTATACACAATAATGATGGAGTTGCAGAAGTTTTTACAATATTACAGAATGGAAATATTGGAATTGGAACAATTACTCCAGGTGATAAACTTCATGTACTTGATACCCGAACAGACAATGAATCTGCAGCTTTATTTATTCAACATACAGGATCAACTCCTTCTGGAGCATCTTATGGAATGGTTATTGAAAAAACAGGTGCTTCTTCTCGAACAAATGTTGGGGGGTCTTTTTCAGCTTCTGGAGCAGACAATAATTATGGTTTGATTGTTCCTAATGGCAAAGTCGGCATAGGAACAAGCACTCCAACAACTAAATTTTCTGTTATGGAAAAATCTGGGATGACACCAATAGGGGGAATAGCAATAAAACTAACAAATAAAACTGGGGCAAACAGCATTGCTGGACAATTAGTGAGAGCAGACACTGCGAATAATGATGCAGTGAAATTAACCTCGGTAGATGAAGAAGAAACTATAGGAGTATTTCTCGACGCTGGTATAAGTGATGGCTCGGAAGCATGGGTAGTTGTTTCTGGAATTGCAGATGTAGCAATGGAAGATAACACAACAGCCACCAGAGGCAACTGGGTTAGAACTTCTACCACCGTCGGTGAAGAAGGTTACGCAGATGCAACAAATGCAACACCGCCAAGTCCAGCAGCTTTTAGCCACTTTAATGAGATAGGAAACTGCATAGAAACAGTAACAGCAACAGGAATAGGAACTCATGTCTTAGCTCGTTGTGTTCTGCATTTCAATTAAATTTAAATAATCCAAAAACATAAATAATCATGGTAAGCACAACTATAGACCCAACAAGTGATGGAACAACTTTAGAGTGGGATACAACAGGTGGAGCTCACTATACTGAGGTTGATGATGCAGTTCGAGATCCAACGGTTCCAGATGGTGGAGATCTCGCAACAAATATAGCAACTGATACAACTGGCAGGGCTGATATTATAAAATTTAGTATAGAAAATGTTGCTACCGTCGCTGATGTTGTGATTAAAGCATATCAAAACACAGTGCAAGGTGAAATAGATTGTGAAGTTAGTAATGATGGTTCAAACTGGGAAACTGCAGTAGCTTCAACAACAAGTGGGGCAAATGAATGGGAAACATTTACTTTCTCAGGAGTGGACTGGGTTATCGACGGAACATTAACATTATATGTAAGATTTACAAGAAGAGCTGGTGGCCCTGGAGACTCTACAATCTTCACCCTCTATGCAGATGTAACTCATTCTGAAATTGGTGGTGGTGGAGGCAGTAGAATTATCACTGGAAATGTTTTTAGATAGTAAACCGAAAGGTTTATAAACCCTAACTAACTTAGTTAGTTATGGTAAAAGAATTTAATTTAAGTGAGAAATTAGTAGATTGCCATTGTGGTTGTGGGGAAAAGAAATGTATGGCTCACAAAAACAACCTAAAATTATTCATCAAGCTGTTGAAAAAGAGATTTGAGAAATTATCTATAGATTCAACTTATTCAGGATTCAGCGAAGAACAATCAGATAAAATTATAAATCAATTAGCAGGGGAGAGATTATCATGAAAAAAATATTATTAATATATGATGATGATGTCTGGGAAAAACTAAGACAACTGAAAGATAAAGCCAAGCTAACATGGGAAAGGTTTTTTGTTGGACTTGCATTCAAATTCAAATCATAGTTCATTGCCAAATCATTTGTTTTTGGACTTTATTCCGTGTTCCCCCAACGGTAAAATCAAAAAGGGGGAAGCTTATAGTCAGCGTGGGGGTTGGAATAATGACAGGAACGTATGCTTGAGTGTAGGTGGTTCGTAAAACACTCCAAGACCCCCATCATATTCAAATAATTATAAGGAGGTAGAGCGAGCGAAAATGAAATTAAAAATAAGAGATTTAGAAGAAAAGAAAACAAAGGTTTTAGAAATATTTCTAAAATATTATGAGGATGATAGTGATGAGATTTGTATAATGAGTCAAGTAAATGGTGAAGATAAATTATATGAATTTACAATTCGTCCTGATAAATCTTGGAGAAAAGAAACTGGTGGAAACCTACAAAACAAACCAAAATGGAAAAAATAAGCGTAAAGATTGAGGATTTCGAAGATAAGAAAGCTGCAAATGGAACAAGATACACAAGATTTAAAACAAGTGATGGATGGATGAGTTGTTTTGATAAGAAAACTATAGAAGCATTAAAACAGCTGGAAGGTGAAACTGTTTCTCTGAACATAACTGTAGATGAGGAAAAAGGTTGGAAAAACATCAAGGGTTTAGTTGGAAAAGCTGAAAGTGATGGAAAGCCATTGAAAGCCATTGAAAGCGAAAGAAAGCCATTATTAACAAGTAATGACTATGAACCAACTTCTATGTATGTCAGCTATGCAAAAGATATATTTGTTGCATTATTAGAAAGCACACCAAAAGGTTCTGAATTAGATGTAAATGATGTGATGAGAATAGCTATTGACAGAGTAATCCAGGCAAAGAAAGCGTTTGAGTGATCATGAGAGTCAAAATATCAGAACAAAAATCAGTTGATGGAGATGATTTAAGAGATTTCTTATCTAAAACTAAGGATGGTACAACAGTGATTATGACTAGCCTAGAAGCTATTAAAGTTATAGCTGATATATACCGCGTACAAGTAATCCTGGAATAATGGAAATTCTAACTAAGATTTTATTAATTATTATTGGGCTAATGTTTGTAGCCCTGTATCTTCTAATCAAGAGATTAATAAAAGATGGAAAAGGGCTTTTAGTCCCACATTTAAATGGGGAATATTGAGCACTTTCAGTTATCCGGCTAACCGACTATCTTAAATAGTCTGGTTACTTCAGAAATCTATGATTTCTGTGCATACTTGACAAGTCAAGGCCCCCTAGTCCAGGAACTGAAAGTTCGTTTAATTTGTCTGGACAAGTCCAGATATCGTGTCTTGTCTCGCCCCACTCCGTAAGACAAGACATATAAAGTATTTTACCCTGTAAAATACCCCGATGCTTCCAGCTCGGGAGTTTATAAGTCTTGTCCCACCCCACCAGCCCAGCCAGGAGACTAGCCAGGGAAATAGGAAGCTTCCAGCTTCAAGATTCCATAACCAACCCCACCCCAAACAAGACAAGACAATAAGAAACTCCGTTTCCCAATGACATGGGGGGCTCCCATGCAGGTCGCCCCCACCCCCAACAAACAACAACCCTAATAGATTAAAAAAAAATCCATTATTTTTTTCTAGAGTAGTAGTAGAGTAATAGATAAAGTATATATTTATATATATATAAAATAACAAGGTAAGAAAGTTTAAAATAAAAAAAGAGATATTTTTTTTACTAATAGAAAGATTTATAAAGGAGTATATATTAAAGTATATATGGGATACATAACAAACAAACAAAAGCTAATAGAGTTCATAACCAATCAGATAATCCCTTGTTTAAAGAAAAGAGATTTAGATTATAACAAAACAATTCAAGCTATCTGTTCAGAAACAAATGCAACAAGAAACACAGCAACAGAAATCCTTAGATCTTTAATTCCCAGACAAATAAAAGAAGTCCATATCCTAACAATTCCAGATAAGGAAGTTAAAACATGGCTTGATGAAATGAAAGAAACTAAAGAAGATATTAAGAAGGCAGGATTATGACAAAGACAATATGCACAACAATATCAGAGGAATTCTTTAATTTATGTAAAGAGAACAATATCAAATGGAGTGAAGCAATAAGAATTGGAATTGCTGTTCTACTTGGAGAGAAAGGAGTAAGGAAATATAAGAACACTCTCAATATGCAAAGAATGATTACAGCTTCAAGAATAAAAGCAGAAGAAGCACTTACTGCATTAATTAAACAAGAAGAATGCCAAACCCAAACTACATCAAAGGAAGAAGAAAAGAGTATGCCATCTGTAAAGCCCTGAAAGAACAAGGTTTTGATATAGCCCAGAGAACAGCTGGTTCACACTCCCCAATAGATGTGATAGCTATAAGCAAAGATAAAAGACTAATCAAACTAATCCAAGCTAAGCCTACTAATTACCCCCAAGCTCAAACAAAGAAACTACTAATAGAAAACAAAGACTTGAATGGAGAGTATGCTGTTGAATTCAAGGTGATATAAGCAAACAACAAACAACCAAACATAGCGAACTTCAAAGATAAATAAAAACAAACCATCCAGGAACCCACACAAAATTTATAAAATGAAAACATTTATCCCATGCAAAAGATGTAAAGATTGTGGAAAACCAATCTCAAGGCCTAAACTAAATAAATCAGGATTATGTAATTTTTGTTATTGGAAACGGAGAAATAGGGAAAAAAGAAAAAATGGAATATGACATAAATCGCCCATGGCTAACCCTTGACCCCTGGCAAAAAGAGTATATCTTTGATCCAAACCCTAATCAAGACAACTTCTTGCTCTGTGGCCGGCAATCAGGGAAAACCACTGGAATGAGTGAGCGTTCCGTTGAATTATGTGCAACACACTTTAAAAAAGGTGAATATGTGATGATTAACAGCATTACAGAAAAACAGGGTTATCTAATGCTCGCAAAGGCCCTGGTCTATGCAGAAGTAAAATATCCTAAATTAATTGTAACAAAAGGAAAAGATAAGCCAACCAAACACATCATAAACTTCAAAAATGGCACTGGAATCCTCTGCTACGCAGCAGGAGAGACAGGAGAAGGACTTAGAGGGTATACAATAAAGAAGCTTATGTGTGATGAAGGGAGTCGTATGACTGAGGAGTATTTTATTGCAACATTGCCTATGATGTCGGTTATTGGGGGAAGCATGGATATTGCTTCAACTCCAAGGGGAAAACTTCACAAAGATGGAAGTGAGAGATATTTTTATAAATGTTCACTTAATCCAAAATTCAAAAAACATTATATTTCTGCAGAGGATTGCCCGAGACATACAAAAGAATTCTTAGAAGAAGCTAAAAAAAGATTATCAAAACTTGCGTATGCGCAGGAATTCTTAGCTCAATTCACAGATGCTTTAACAACTCTATTTCCAAAAGAATTACTGGACAAATGTCTTATACTGCAAAAACCTAAAACTAAAATTAAAGGAGATTACTACCTTGGAGTTGATATTGCAGGATTTGGAGATGATGAATGTACTTATGAACTCTTTGAAAGATTAAGTGATGGAATTATAGAGCAAAGAGATTCTATTGTTGAAAAGAGAAACTACACAACAGATACAACAAAAAAAATATTAGAAATTGATAAATCTTATGATTGGGTTAAAAAGATTGGAATTGATGATGGAGGAATTGGGTTTGGGGTATTTTCTGAACTTATGAATGTTTTGGAAGTTAGAAGAAAAGTAATACCTCTAAATAATTCAAGTAGGGCTGTTGATCACGAAGGACAAAAATCAAAAAAGATTCTGAAAGAAGAGATGTATTTTAATTTACTAACGCTGATGGAGCAGGGAAAAGTTAGACTATTAGATGATGAAGAAGTGAGAGCAAGTCTTGCTTCAATGCAAGTTGATGAAGATGGAAAAGTTTTTGGGAGTAATTCTCACATTGCAGAAGGAGTTGATAGGGGTGTTTGGGTTGCTGAAAAATGCAAAACTTTAAATATATTCGCACGTAGATTCTAACATGGTATATACAGCAAACATTGTAACAGTTGCAGAGATGCAACTTTTTGCAGGAGCAAATGTTGGGGTAGCAGATACTGATGCAAACCACATACTTCTTCAAGATTATGCAGAAGCTTATCTTTCTAACTTATTAAAATATGATTTAGATGCTGCAGGATTTACTGCATTAGATGCCACAAAGAAAGTTCTAATTTCTGAATGGGCTGCAAGATTTGCAGGAAATGTATTAATTGAAAATGATATGTCTGGTTATACTGACGGAATTGAAGCAGAGAACATGATTAAAATTAATTGGCAAAGAATGTTGGATATTGAAAAATTAATAAATGATGGACGCATCAAAGAAAATTCCACAAGGGATTATCTAGGAACTGGTTAATATGGTTATTGATATCCCAACAAAAGCTGGAAAAGTCCCTGATTTAAAACAAAGAGATGTTAGAGAAACTGCTGGAATTACAGCAAATCCAACAATAGGAGATTTTACAACTGCACAACATAATCATTCAAATGCAGCTGGAGGAGGAGCTGTTACAGATTCTACAATCGACCATGATGCCACAACAAATACTCACAATCTTACAACTGATATAGACCATGTAAATATTCAAAATATTGGAACAAATACTCATGCAGAAATTGATTCACATCTTAACGGAACAGACCAAACAGAAGTAAGAGTATTTTTCGAAGCAACATCAGATAATACTTTTGAAACAATACATACTGTAACAACTGGAAAATCATTTTTTCTCACAGATATAATTTATGCAAGTATTGATGCTGAAGATGTAGGAGACTTAGGAATTTCAGGAACATCAGTCTTAAAATTTATAGCAATTAATGGAGCAACAAAAAAACAATTTTCTTTTTCATTCGTTACTCCAATGAGATTTGCAAGTGAAACTGTAATACAATTTAGAACGTTTGATGCAGATAAAACATGGATTACAATAGTGGGATACGAAAAATAAAATGACAACTATAAGAACAGGACAAACCACAGATTTTTCAAATCAAGGAACTGAATTTAGTGTTACTTCTCAAGATACTGATGGTGCTGAATTTACAGAAACTTTTTACATTCCTGAGTTTGCAAAGTGGAATGGATATTATAGGAAAATCCCAGAATTAAGATCTGTTATTAATAAATTTGCATCATGGACTTTTGGAAGAAGAATTATTGCTGATTTAAAAAATAAAGCAAAGTTAGATAAGATTAGGGGAATTGGCAGAGAATCTGCAAGAAGTGTTTTACAGAATCAGTGGAGAGTTGCTATGGTTTGTGGAGATTCTTTTGCTCACAAAATAGAAGGGGGAAATTTAAAACCTCTAAATCCAGGAAAGGTTGCTATTGTTGCAAATGCAGATGGAATTATTGTTGGGTATGAAATGGAAACAAATGTAAAAGGAACAACAATAAGATTTGATGTTGAGGAAATTCATCATTTGATGTATCAAAGAGAAGCAGATGAAATTCACGGCATCCCATTCCCAGAAGCTTTAGAAGAATTAATTATTTCAAGAAATGAAGGTATTGGAGATTTGAGAGTTTTATATCACAGAACAGTCAAGCCAATCTTATTTTACGAAGCTGAGACATCTGATACAGCAAAATTAGATTCTTTAGAAAAGGTAATTAATAAAGCTTTCAAAAATACTGAGTCTGTAGTTCTTCCGTTTGGGGTTGTTAAAGAAATCAAAAGAGCATCAAGTCCTCAGTTTTCAACAGGAGAAATAAATAGTTTAGCTTATATAAAATTCTTAGTGAGATTATTTGTAACCAGCGTCGGTATGCCAGAGGTTGTGATGGGATGGGGAGAGCAGACAACAGAAGCAAGTGCAAAAGTTATAATTACATCTTATGAGCAGGAAATTTGGGACATGAAATTATATAATGTTGAAGCTGCAGAGATCCAACTTAATATTAAATTCACAATAGAACCTGCTCCGAGTTTGATGGATGAATTAAAACAAGATCAGAAAAAAGATGGACCTGAAACTCCTGAAGAACCAAATGATAAAAAATTAAATTCAACAGGGAAGAAATAATAATGGCAAATAAAAAAATAGATAGGTGGATTGTAATTAGTGCAATTATCGCTCTCGTTGTGCTCGAGCTAGCCGCAATTAGTCACGGAATAAATGGAATGTTATTCGCAGTGATAATTGCCGCAATAGCTGGACTGGCCGGATGGTCTGCACCTCAACTCAAAATAATCAAAAGTTGAAAGGAGGTATGAATATGGATGAGAAGAAAGAAGAAACACAAAAAACCGATAAAACTGAGCAAAAAACAGAGACTGATAAATCAGAAACTGCAGAAGGAGATTCTAATACTGGGGGAAAACAAGAGGATGATAAAATTCCTGCCGTAGAAGAAGCAAAGAAAGTTGCTGCTGATATTAAAACCGAGAATGACAGGAGAGAGAAAATTCTTGAAGAAGAACAAAAAGTTATGGATAGAAAAGAATCTCTAAATGCTCTCGGTGGTGGAAGTCCTGCTGGAGATAGACCTTCAAAACCTGCAAAGATGTCTGATACTGAATATGCTGAGGCTCTTGAAAGAGGCGAAGTTAATCCTCTAAAAGAAGATGGCTTTATCTAAAAAAGAAATAGAAGAGGAAATTCAAGCAATAGATGCAGTTACAAATGCACATGAAACTCAGTTAAAATTAAATGCTCAAGGCATTAGAGTTAATGCTTTTCTTAAACAACTCTTAGAGAAAGAATTAGAAAAGTTTAAATAGTTTGATTTTATATAAAGCACATGGCTGTTGCTACAATAACAACTTTATTAGGGAATCAAGGAGACCCTGTAGAATATACTGTAGATAAAACTGTTGCAGTACCTAAAGGCACATTAATGAAAATAAGTGCAAGTCCTAAAACTGCTATAGCTGCAACAAGTGATGGAGAATTCTTTGCTGGAATTGCTGCTGTTGAAGTTAAACCAGATGTTGGGACCGTAAAACTCTCTTTAATAACTCACTGTGTTGCTGAATTCACTGCTGGAACTGGCACAACTACATTCGGACAATATCAAAAAATATCTGCTCTTAATGCTGTTATAAATGCTGATGATGCTAATATTGAAAAAGCTGGAGAAGTTGTATGCTTAGCTTTAGAAACTGCTGATGATGGAAATCGGTTTGCTGGTTTGGTGAATTTATAAAATGGCTGATGAAGCAACTAATGTTGTTCTTTTAGGAAATCAAGGTGATCCTGTCGAAGTTATCGTCGCTACTGGAACTGCTATTGCCAAAAATTCTGTAATGAGATTATCTGATACTCCTAAAACTGCTGCGATTAGTGCAAGTGGTGGAATTATGATTGGAATATTAGAATCTGAAAAAACAACTACTGATGGACTAACTAAGGTTGCTGTACTCACTCATTGCATTGCTGATCTAACTTGTGGAGCTGGAGAAACAATGGTTCTTGGTGCACCAGTTCACATGGGAGCTGTTGTAAATGAAGTTGATGTTGCAACTGGCGATACTATGCCAAATAATGCTTTGGTGGTTGGTCAAGCATTAGAAACTGTTGGGAATAATGGAACAGGCGCTGTTTTAATCAATGTTGGAAAGCGAAGATAAACAGAAACATTTAAATAATCTAAAGGTTACAAAAAAACATGGCAGATACAATCGGCGAAATTGATATTAGGGGAGAAAACTTTGAAAGAGCTGTAAAGGGCTTTGCAAACAAATTATTCAAACTATCTCAAATTCTTTTAGGTCAAAATTCAAGTGATAATACTGAAAATTTCTATAGAGAAACTTCTACTCCATTAACTGCTGGAGGAAATAGAGATGTAGGTGATGTTGCAAGAGGAGCATTGCCACCAGAACTACATCCAAGCTGGACTTTAGTTACAACTACTCACAAAAAGTTCATGGGTCAAGCTTTAATATTCTTTGAAGATTCTTTAACAAATGCAATCAATACTCAGGCAAGAGCTGCTTTCAGGGTTGCAGAGGCAATAGTAAATGCTAAAGATTCTTATATTTATACACAATTAACTGCTGCTACTTCTACATCAGGAGATGTTGCTGCTGCTGATGACTGGAATTCTGCTACTGTTGCGAACAGGGACCCAATGGGAGACATCTTAATTGGTGAAGGTGCAATGATGACTAATAATTATGATGTTTTACAAAATGGATTTCTCTTAATGTTACCAGTAAACTACGCAAGTCTTTTAAGAAATTCTAAAATTATAAATAATCCAAGTTTTAAAACTGCAGATGTTGTAAGCAACGGTGTAGTTGGTGAAATAGCTGGATTAAAAATTATAGTTTCTACAAATGTTGATGCTGATGAAGCAATGATAATTATGGGTCAAAGAGCTGCAACCTGGAAAGGTGTTGTTGGATTAAGTTCAGCTGTAATTGTTGACCAAGGTGTTTCAATTAAAGTTAGAGCTTGGGAAATGGGACATATCCAAATCACAGACCCTCAAGCAATTTATGTTATCGAACAAATCGATGTGGGTGTTTAAAATGGAAGAACTTAATGCACAACAAACAAGAGGAAAAGAAAAATTAGCTTTGCTCAAAAAAGCTGAATTTGAAGAAGATGATGCTACTTCAAAGTGGATTAGTGAACAAGCCACATGGGCAGAAGATATTAAAGTATATGAAGATTCTATAAAACCTGAAGAAAAAGCAAAGGAAACTAAATCTAAAAAGGAGAAGTAATGGCAGGTGAATTAACTGCGTCTACTCCAACATTATGCACAGGAGCTGCAGCAATTAAATCTCATATTGATACCTTAGTTCTTGCTGCTGTTACAGACTTTGTGGCAATAATCCCAATCCCTGAATCTAATAATCAATTTTTATGTTTTAAAATAGAGAGGGCAACATAATGGGAAATATTGAAGAAGAACATTTAACAATAAAACAATTAGTTTCTGGTGGTGAGCAGAAAGTTGCTGGCACTACAGGGAGATGGAGTTTCTTTCAAGCTAAAACTAATGTAACCCTCGGTGGATTTTATAATGCTTCTAAAAGTTATTTAGACCTTGATTCAACTGGAAAGGTTACAGGGTTAGCTTCTGCACATGTTATGGAATTAAGGGCACCTTTAACAGTCCCTAATCAAGGACACTACACCGTTGGAGAATTTGAATTAGTATTCCAAGCATCAACAACCACACTAAACACTTCTATGATGTGGTTTCAAGTAAGTGGAGATAATACTGCAAAACAACATTGGTTAGATAATGGATTTCTCTTTGAAATGACAGGATTTGGCACTGGGTCAGATGGAGACCTATTTTCTTCAGGAACAGCTGAAACTATGACTGGAACTATAAGAATTAATATTGATGGTGTGGGAGTGAGGTATCTCATGGTGAGCACTAATCCTGCAACAGCTTAAGATGGTTAAAATAGATCTAACTAAAGAAGAAGTTGAAAAAATTGTTTCTATGATTGAAAGTTCTTCTGTTCAAATGCAATTTGCTGAAGAAGGATTAAAACTTCTAAAGAAATTTACAGAAGCAAAAGACTAATTCCTTTGGCCTCGGGGCTCAGCCAAATTCCTTTAAAACAGTTCTGATAATATATAAATTTAAATAGTTTGGATATGAGGAGAGAGTATGCCAAGAAAAAGATTAATGGAAAATACTTTTGATGCTCCTAAATCAAATGTGCAGTTCAGCGAGGGGCAGAAGTCTAAAGGAATCTTAGATGAT
>SDBU01008467.1_pt1 | contig 11695 bp, 9 predicted proteins | sample 2277071 | NCBI WGS metagenome assembly SDBU01 (sample SAMN10397929, study PRJNA504765) | marine sediment metagenome | isolation source: marine sediment core GS08_GC12, 126 cmbsf | place: Arctic Ocean: Gakkel Ridge, Loki's castle | collected 2008 | reverse complement strand
GCATGACGACTTCCACTTCATTTTTGAAACCGAAATTTTTGAGATAATCCAAAATGCTCTTAAGGCCTGAATCCTGGAAGGTCAGCATTCCCCCTTCGATGGAGTGATATAGTTTAGTAGCGTGGAAGCTAAACATACTCATATCACCAAAATGAGCGAGCGATTTGTTCCCGACACGTACGCCGAATGCGTGAGCTGCATCGTAAATGAGTCTTAGATTGTAGCGGCGAGCGATATCAGCAAGAGCATGTACATTGCAGGGATGACCAAATACGTGTACTGGCAATATCGCGGTTGTCCATGGTGTAATAGCTGCTTCGACCTTTTCCGGATCCAGCGTATAATAGTCAGGCTCGATATCCACAAAAACCGGCCTTATCTTGTTCCAGAACAGAGCATGAGTTGTCGCGACAAAGGTAAACGGAGTTGTGATTACCTCACCTGCAATACCCATTCCTTCCAAGCCGATTTGTAATGCCAGGGTTCCATTATTGAAAAGGCAGACATTGTCGGTCTCGAAATATTTGCTTAATTGTCGACAAAAGCGTTGCAGGATTGGGCCATCGTTAGTGAGCCAGTGGTTATCCCAAATTTCCTTCAGACCATCACAGAATTCCTCAAAGGGCGGCAAGAATGGTCTGGTTACATAAATTGGTTTTTCAAATCGTTCTATTGTCATAATAGCAACCTTCAAACACTATATCCACCACCGTTGTTGCCAGTTAAATTGACAACATCACAAAAAACTCGCTCGAATCGCCCCATGGTCTTATCTACCGCATGGTGCTCCATACAATATGCACGAGCGAACTGGGATGCCTTCCACCATCGCTCTGGCGAATCCAATAGCTCGCGAATCCCAGTCGCCAATTCGGAAACGTCTTCACCTACTTTGCCGAGCCCCATATCGACAATCAGGTTGTCCGGATCAAATGTCGAGACTACCGGCAGGCCATAACCCCAGGCCTCCAGGAATACGTTCGGAAAACCTTCTGCGCGACTTGTGCAGATCAGGGCTGCTGTTCGCTGATAAAACTTGTGCATGTATGCATGAGGAACCATCCCATGTAGATGAACGTTTGGTATGGACTTAGCTCGCGACCACAGGCATTGAACATATTCTGAGGCGGCATCGGCATTGCCATCACCAACAACATCGAACTGGACATCTCTCAGCTGTTCAGCGATATCTAAAAGCAGTTCTAGTCGTTTGACGGGCCTCAAGGCTCCAATCCAGAAGAGACGCCTTCCTCGGGCAGATGCCACAGCGTGGGCCCCACCCGGGCAACGCCCATGATCCGGAGCACAGTTGGGTATGACTTTGCAATCAATACCGAAGTTCTCACGGAGGAGTCTCTGCTGTGTCACCGTCTGCGCGATTATGAGATCCGCCCGCCTAAGACCATAAAGGTAGAGAACACGTTCATGCCTTGGCCGAGGATACGGTGGATCAGTCATGCAGTTATAATTACTCGCAACTGCGAATACAAACTTCCGACGATGCCAACGGCAAAAAGCCGCCACAATGCCGGTGGTACTGCCACTTGTTCTTTGGTAGTAGATGTCAGCGTCAGCCCTCCTCATCGCAAGCCAGAGGCTGGTAAGCCTGGGGTACGGAAAACGCAACACCCGGATTCCCGCATTTTGATCATACGCCTTAATAATGCGCATCCCATCAATTTCCATATTATTATCTTGACCATGATCGAGTGTTACGAAACTGACTCTATATCCTCGTTTGGCAAGTTCCTTGCCAATGATCGACTGCTGTATTTCTGCACCGCCGATGTGTCCAAACTTTGGATCATCCACTAGGGCAGCAAAGTTCTGCAGCGCGACAAAACAGATACTGGGTTTGCCGCCGGTCTTGAGACATGCATTCATGAAGCAGGTCCTTTAAATGAATCACAAGCTTAATCACGGATTTAGTCTGCCCTCTACTTTGAGTGCAATTCGCTTAGGCAGCAAACACATGGCTGCCAGCCAGGCTTTCCATCCACTCGAACTCTAAATGCTGAATATTCATGTGTAGAAATAGGCCTTTATTTAGTCAGTAACGGCTATATGGAGCCAGGTTCAGATACCCTTTATTATCCCCAGAACATCCACGGGTACGCCAAAGTGCCCGAGTGAACGGACTATATCAAGACCGTTTTCACCCAACCTGTGTACACAAACAATCGCGAGAGGCTTATTAAGATTTTATTTTACCTTATTTAAGGCCTTGAGGTGCGATCTTTCGGCCAGCCGCATAACTTCACTATCAAAATTTTAACACCTCTTGTGCAATCAGTTGCCTGGCAAGTTTTACGTCCATATGAAAGTCTATTTCCACCGGTTCCACAGGGATATCATTCGATGTTATTGATTGATCTTGCTCTCAACTTTTTCACATAAATCTCGAAGATAATCTTTTTTGGAAAGCAGCAAATCCTTCGTCACGTCATCAGTAGTGTTATTACATATTTGATTTATGTTTTCTTCGAAAGGTATGTCTTTCCCTTTGTGATTTGTAGTTAGTTCCGAAAAAGTCAGGATTTCTTTTTCAATGTTGTCTATGGCGTATCTGGAGATATTCGTAATTTTTCTCTTGGAAAACAATTTCATTTTTTCCAGACTGATAAAATGGCTCCCTACTATGTTAGCAATTCTATGGTAACCTTTAGATGCAAGATATTCCGCTCCAGCCAATTCATGCAAAGTATCATCATCCATAAAACATTTGCCAATATCATGAAGAAGCCCTACAATACACATTTCTTCCTCATTAATGAACCTGAACTTTCTTTTTTTTAGCAATTTCGCAATATTAAAACACTTTTTTGATACCGCCTGTGAATGAATAAGAAAATTATTCTTATGCTCAAGAAACTCGCTCTGCGTCATTGAGTCTTTGAGAATCTTCAGGGCTGAATCATACTTAAGCTCAATATAATTCTTTAATTCACCATTTACTTCATTGATCATTTTCGAAATTTCCAAGTAGCTGTAATCATGACTGATCGATTCAAATGCGTCAATATGAATTCGTTCGTTTATCGATCTTTTCGGTGGACAGAATGGTTCGTTTTTTCTTTTACCCAATGGAATGATGACGAGCGGTTTATATGTTTCAGGTATTTTCAGTAAATCAGCCACGAGTTTTTCATGAAAGCTGCTTATCCAAAGAGAATCTATCCCCAAGGCCGTTGCTGCAAGAAGTATATTCTGCGCTGCTGCGGCAGCATCCATGCACAGGAATACTCCATTTCCTTTTTCTGCTGTTGTTGCCGAATGACTGCTTAGTTTACCGACTTTTCTTGCAAGCATAATATCACCTATTATTACTATCGCCACACTGACATCGGCTGTTTGCTTTTGCTGGCAAGGTTCACATAAAGCTTTCAGAGTCTTTTTGTCTCTAACCAAAACAAATTCTGTTGGCTGAATATTTCTTGCTGAAGGCGAATGTTTCGCAGCATCCAGCAATTTGTTAATATCTTCATCCGAGATATTATAATCAGGAATGAATGACCGGGTACTGCATCTTGATTTTATGCAAGTTATTATTTCTTTATAATTCATGAACCATTCTCCTTGCAATTTGCAAATCATTTAAGTCGTCAACTTCGCACCACTTCAAGCCTTTAATGTCTAAGGCATGATGTTTGTATCCCCCATTCCTTACTAACAGGTCTATCGCACTGTGATGAAACGAATTTATACCTTGTTCAAGTTGCTCTTGAAGTTTATCGAAAAAGCAAGATGAGCCTTTTTTTGAAAACTTATGTATTCCAACAGTGCACCCGTCACCCTCATAGAACGTCTTGCTGAATGCCCGGATAAGTTTAGTCTCCATGGAAATTAACAACTTCATGCTATCTTCCGGCAAAGGTTTGGTGGAGTCAATAATAGAGGCATTTTCGTATTCAGAATCTAATATTATTTTTAATACTTGTTTTTCGTAAAAAATATCGCCATTTATGAGAATGAATTCTTTCCCGTTTAAAACCGATTTTGCAAGCCACACACTGAAATTATTATTTAATTGCGAATAAAGCGGGTTTTCAATAAACTTTATATTTAGAGTGCCCAACTCTAATTGCTTTACGTAATCAATGATTTTTTTAGATTGAAAACCAACACATATAAAAACATCATTTACAAGAAATTGCTGAGATGAATTTAATTCTTCAAGATAGTTGAGCGTCTTGCCGAGCATAGTTTTATTTTCTATTTCTATAATAGGCTTCGGAGTCTCTTTAGTTAAAGGATGCAGCCGGTTGCTGGTTCCTGCTGCTAATATCAAAACTGCCGTTGAGTTAAGGGTATTAGCTGATTTAGATTTATCAGAGAAAGATTTCATTGTTTACATCCTTACTGTAAAACTATGTGTCTCAATTATTACGTTTCTTATTTGTTAAGAGGAGAATCTTCGGCAATTTCCCACGTCACTCTGGGCGTACGCCAGTCCACGTCGTATATCAAGGTTAGATAATCTTCCGCTGGCGAAGGTGTATTAAATGTCATGCCGTGAAGCTCCGCCGTACCGAGATTTTCATAAAACTCTGCCGATGTAATAACCTCCAGCGAGGGCCCTGTTTTATACGCCTTGGCTATTTTGCCTGTTATGCGTTCGCATACCTGCAGCAGTTTAACCGGAAAAACACTTAGCACTTTGCCAAGCAATGCAAACTTTTTACTCTCGTCCTTGAAAGGATTGTTCATAACCGAAAACATTGGATGACGCAGCGTAAAATCATTGAAGGCATTACACGGCCCCTCGCAAATTTCAATCGGGCCTAATCCTTCCAGTTCGTTGCTGGATATCTCGGTAGAAAGGATCGAACGACAGATCGCCCCGAATGTCGAATGAACAGGCTTTTTACTGCACTGGCGAGGAATAGAATAATTCAACGCAAAATTGAGCTGTTGGAAAAACTGGCCAATCCTGGTGTATTCCGCCCCATATAAATATTCCACCTGACCGTTTTTTCTGCAAAGTTTATGCAGATCGATTCGGCAGTTCCCAATTCCGCCGCCAAGATTCATTATTTTAACATGGTCGGACGCATCCACCCGAATATCGATAAGAACTTTATACCCCTTACTGCGAAGCTTTTCCCACAAATTATTTCTTTTAGTAATATCAGTATCGAGCGTGCTCAGGTCGAAGTCGTCATCCCACGGAATCGTCCTTCCGTCGCGCACCGCACCTAACAGCGACCCGAAATCCAGCCAGTACCTCACGCCACCCTCGTCAAGAACAGCCTTGACGTCCCTGAGCATTACCAGCGAATCTTTTCTTAAATCGGCAATATCAATCGTTTCCACTACACTCATTCTTACACTCCATGTTTTTTAAACCGCAAAAGATTTTACGTATTGGCCTCGGCAGAAACTCTGAAAGCTCGGCAATATCGAGATAGCCAATGGCTTTTAAAGACAGAAAAATGGTCCCGAAATATATCGGAACAGCAAATAACAGTATCGCAAGAGATGGCAACTCGAATCGGCTGACGCTCCAGAGCAAACAAGCCGGTATCACACTAACAATAAGTATAACTGTCATTTTTTTCCAGGGAAGATATTCACGGATAGAGACATTAACTGACCTTCTTCCGGCACCTAATTGAATCAGTGCGTTTAGCCAGAAACCGACGACCAAACTGACTGCTCCGCCGGGAAGTCCGAACTTGTTTATCAAGAGGAAAGATGCAGGGATAGTGAAACCGGCCGAAATACTGTTGCCCAGCAGGATCACCTTGGTTTTGCCCATAGCTCTAAGAATACACCCGTAAGATGTCATCTGGACCAAGAGAATCGAAAGGTTTATTCTGAAGATATTTGCGCTTGCCAGATATTTTTCAGTAAACAAGACAGTGATAATCTCATCAGCGAATGCAAAGCAAAATACCACAACTGGTATGGTAACCATCACATTGATCAGTACCATCTTATCCCATAATGCCTTAGCCTGCTGTAGTTTGTTTTGAACAACCAGTTCACCCAATCGCGGCACACAGACATCACCGAAAGAAGTATAAAGAAGCGTTATAATGCTCATTATTCCAAGGCTGCCAACTGTAAAAACCGCAAAATCACGGGTGGTCATCAGGACGACAAGTACTGCTTTGGAGAAATGCCGCCTGATTGTTCCGACAGTTACACTTCCTGCCATTGGAAGACAATATTTAAGCTGCCTGCGCAACATTTCTTTATCGAATGTCCCTGGCCTGATGGTATACCTTTTTGCCAGATATCCCATCAGAAACATAAGCCGGACTCCCGCAAAGCAAACTAGTACATAGGTAATAGCAAGGACATCGTGGAATAACACGACAGCGCTAATTACCAGAGTCAGCCGGACAATCATATTGCCCGCATTCAGTGCCGGCATAAACCGTGCTCTTCTCTCCAAAACAAAGATGTGGTCCAGAATAAATGCTATGTTCTCAACGGCCACATACAATGCTATGGGTAGAATAAATTCTCCCGCAACTGCTTCCGGAAGGAATTTGAAAAACTTACCCATCACAACAAAAATGATGAGAAAGCTAACACTGATCACACCCATAATAGTAAGAGTCTGCGAGAGCAAATCGCTATATCTGCCTTCGACTCTTGGAAACATGTAGTAAAGGCTACTGGGAATTCCGAACCGTATCAGCACTAGTGCGACGCCAGCGACAAAGAACACCTCCTGGTAATGGCCGTACTGTTCGAGACTTAAAAGTCTAACAATGACAAGTGGCGATATGGTAGCCAGAGCAAAAGCGATAAATCTCCCGACAAGCAGATACAACGCTTCGGTTTTCAAAGAACTCTTCATCATAAGATTAGATTGGCTACGTTCACAACAGACATTTATGAAAAAATCTGATTAGTTCCAAAGTTATTTAGTACAAAGCCAGATTTCAGGAAAGGAATTCGGTAACAAGATTCACTTCGTAATACACGATCAATGAATCGCTTTTTCGGGTAAGGAAAACGTATTCCGGAGTCTGTAACATCCAGGTTGAATCCTCGAAGGGCCATCTGAGCGATAACGTGCAGCCAGAACGGACACACTTGAGCTTTATATCCATAAGAACAGCGATAGCCTGGATTCTTCATAGAGGAGGTGCTCGTTGTGTCACCTATTGTTGTGGCCTGAGGATGAGAACCTAACAACATCGCCAGCAACGTGGAACTGGAATGGCTTGCCACCATAATAAAAGCCAGTTTCGTCATGAGTTAGTCCAAGCCAACGGTATTTGTGACACTATAATGTCCCTAGTGCTTTGTCGCAGTTCTATTGATGGATTACTCTTTTTCGCAAGGCTGTCACTCCGAGACCGTTCGACTTCGCTCAGGGTAAACTGCGTCGAGGGGATCTATTAAAACAGATTCCTCGACTCCGCTACGCTCCGCTCGGAATGACAGTCCCTCAATTAACGAGCGACAGAGCACTAGTAGTGCGTGTGCCGGCTGCTGATGCTCCATTCATCTCGGCGACGAGACGACCCCGAGCTACGTAGAGCCGAAGCATTACTCCGATCGCACACCAGAGACCTAAATCAATCACGCGTGGATAAAACGACGAGCCACCCATGTTGGCCACTAAGTGGCCGGTCAAAAGAGCCAAAGCAAGCCCTCCCGCCGCCGTGTACAAGGGATCTCCTCGATCAACAAAGAGCCGAGCGGAATATACTAGGATGAATCCGTGCAAGCCGATAATGACGACAAAACCGATCAGGCCACCATCGAGCAGTACCTCCAAATAAGCTTGATGCGGATGATTAACAGCATAACCCTCGCCGTAGTTATCTGAAAGAAACTGGCGCACTCCTTCCCGCTGCATGGCTTTCTGCCCGAATCCGAGGACCGGAGATTCACAGATCTTAGAAGCGACGACCGGCCATACCTGGTTTCGTCCAGCAGTAACTCCGACTTTGTTGGTGACTTCCTCCCCAGCAGCATTGATTTCGCCAAAACCCATCAATATCCGCGCCTTGGCTCCGGGAAGTGCAGCGGCCAGGATGAGCACCAAAAAAGGCAGCAGTAATAAGTATCGCCGCCAGCGAAGAACGCAGATAAACACTAATGTTGCGCCACAGGCGATGTAGCCGGAGCGCCCCCCTGTCAGGGCTACGGCAAATAAGCTTGTAGCACACGCACCGAGTATGAAGATTCTGTACTTCCGTATTTTTAGGAGGGGTATTATCGTCAGCATCGCCCAAGGGACACCGGACATCATCTTTGCCGCATCATTGATGTTAATTCCAATGTCCTGCTCTATAGCCCTACGAACTTTCAAATTTCCGGACTCGAACGCAACTTTAGATGGCACATATTTAACTATCTGAACGGTGAACAGAGCAAATAATAGAAGAATACATGCAAGGACCAATTTGATACGATAACGCGTGCGACAACCGTCAAAGAGCAGTAGGCCGACTATAGGCCACTTAATCGTGTTGATCAATTGCTCACTGATAAGATCTGTCAGTGTAAAATCTGTCAGTTGACTTCTATCAACCATCATCCGCACCGAGCCAACCAATATCACACTCAGCCAAAGTACTAAAAAGACATTGATATTCCTCGGCATGTCCCAAACGAGTCCCTGACGTCTGCGATTCATCAGCCAAGCGAGGAATATATTGGCAAAGAGAATATTCCACAGGTTCAAGCCCTGGATACCTGCGAACCTATCGGGGAAATCCGGGCGCCCCATAACAGCCGTCAACAGGATCAAGCCGCAGAGGCTCCTGAACCAGTCCTTCCAAGCATAAATGGAAAGACCGGCCACCACGATATATAAGATTAGAGCACGAATACTCATATCTGAACATCTCAATTCGAGATTACATTAGTGCGTAAATCCGCATAAAGGTAAGCTTTGGCTATCACCAATACTTCTGGAATCTGTGCTGCGAAGGAGATGGAAACGACACTCCTATAAAGCCTCATTCACGGAGGCATTAAGGGGCTGATTCGCTCCGGAAACCCCACACCAACTGGATTTTGCTCCGCCGCAGGAAGTTGAGTCGATCGGTCAGAAGTCTGTCCATGGATCGCCCAATGGTGCCAGGAATTCTGTAGAAGACTGGAGGAAGCTTCCAGCCAAAGATGCTACCGACACCACTGGTGCAGAGATACTGGAAGAACATGACGGGCTCGAAGAAGACTTCGGAGAAACAATGTCTCGCAGCAAGGTCTTGGAGGAAACACTCCTTGTAACCTCCAGCATTAGTTGCTCTAACATCTTCTGGCGATCTTCTGTAAAGCAAGTGCGACAGTCGCATCAATGGCCAGAGAAACGTTCTCTTTGCAGTTTGCCAGATGGGCGAGTAAGCGCTGTCGAAGAATACGCAGAGTCCGCCGGGTTTGAGCACCCGATGGACTTCATGAAAAAATGCATCTATATCCGGAATGTGATGAACAAATGAGTACCCGTAGACCACATCAATAGAGTGATCCCTGAGAGGAATCTTGCACGCATCCGTGGCGTGAAAAGACGCGCGGCAAGCCAATGCGCCGAGGTTGTACTTGTACTTAGCGATAAGCACTCCGGACATTGACAGATCCGAGCAAATTAGCCTGGCCCCCAGTGTCAGGAAATGGAGTTCCTTGGTGGAGGCACCATTGCCGAGGCACAGTACTACTTTTCCATTCAGATCTCCGAGTCGGTTAAGGATCAGACGGCCTTCAGGCCAATGTGGGTCTGCCCATCGGTGTGACCAATGCTCTGGATCGAAATCGGTGGGGAGAGAGGCTGAACGTAACAAATACTCCTGCTGGTAATGGTGACGCTCCAACTCTCTTTCTCCTTCAGTAATGGTCAAATCAAAAGAATCGACAACACCGTGGAATTCAGTTCTGCAGTTGCTGCATTGGAGGGATTGCTTGTTCGGCAGTTCATTCACGACGAGTTCAAGCGGCTCATAGCACTGGGGACAACACAGAATATCGGTCCATACTTTGGTGGTATCACAGTCGGGCATCGTGTCCATTAGCTTCTCCAAGAAAAGGTCCCAAAACTTGATCATTAGCACATGGAACTAACGACCGGTGCAACCATCGTTTTCAAATCGGCGCCTCGCCAAACGTAGAGAATCCAGCCCATGTGATAGGGGCGGCTTTCGTAATCGACTGAACTGGGCGGGAATGCTATATTCGCACCTGGCAGCCGAATAGCTGGGTGCAGGCGGCTGGCGGTTGCCTGCAGGCCGCGCACCAGTCTGCCCGGTTCATGCCGGGCGACCTTCCGCCAGATAACATTCCGTTCCGTGTCAACAAGAGATCCGGTTATCTCTGCCGGATTGGATAGCCAATGAAGGCCTTTCTCTATCGAGGCAGAATAATCACGGCCACAGGCCTCGGCCAAAGCAAAGAGGGCCATCGGGGCCATTGAATCCTGATGTACCGAATACACCGGATAGCCTTCAACTACCCGGCCGGTCCGAATGTCAAAGTGCCACCACCACTGACCTTCCGGCCCTTGTAGTTGGCACATACGCGCAGCGCAACGGCAAGCTATTTCGATAGCCTGGGCGTTTCCGGTAGCCTGATGGTAGTAGGACAGCGCCTGGATGGGATACACGAAGTCTGCAAAACAGCTTACATGAGCACGAAGTGCCGATAGGCCTTTCTTTGCAGGTGCATGTGGAAAGAGGCCTGATTCCTTTCTGAAAGAGCCAATCAGGACATCAGCAATTCTTTCGGCAAGAGCCATGTCGGTAGCCTCACTTCCGCCGATGGCCAGGGCTGTCAATGCCCAGGAAAGCTCAACGGTCGGATATGTTCCCCTTGCCGGATCCATCCGTCTCAGCGTCTCTACAGCCTTGTGGGCACGTGGGTGCTGTAGCATTCTCGCCGCCCAGGTCGTCAATGCAACTTCACCCAGTTCTTGCGATTCTCCAAAGTTAGCGATCAGTCGTCCACAGATATCTTGGCGACTGTGGTTGCCGAGCACCTCTGCTGCGCTATGCTCGTCCTCGCCAGCCAAGCCTATCAAGGCCGTCGCAGTATACCGCCGACTCACACCCTCCAAGATCTCACCCTGGCCGTTTCTTTGCAATCGAAAGGCAAACAGTCGCTCTTTGGGGCGGTACATCCTTGCCAATGAATGAATAGCAATCGAGCACAGCTTCCGGACAACTTCAGAAACGGTCTGTATATCAGATTGACTTTTTTGACTCACTATAATTATGACTCACTAGTTCTGCTATAATGATAATAACCATATCCGTATTTTTCGTGGCTCCCTGAACCAATGAAGACGGTACCTAAAAGGCGTCCCCCAGCAGAACCAAGACGGGCAAGAGCTTCAATTACATTCGCGCGCCGTGATACAAGTTCTCGCTCCACCATAATGGTACCATCTACTTGGCTTGAAAGTATTGTTGCATCCGCCAGCATCAGAATAGGGGAACTATCCAGCAATATGATGTTATACTGCTTACGCAGTTCGCCAATACAGGTCTTGAAAGCTCCGTTAGCTGTTTCCTCAAACACCGCACCCTCATCGCCTCGTTTTCCAGCAGGCACGATACTCAGGCCGGATGTTTCCGTCGGGAAAATGTGCCGCTTGTCCACAGACCTGCAACACAAAGATTCCATGAAGCCAGATTTATCGGAGAGGTTGAACCGCTTCGTCAGAGTCATCTTTTGTAAGTCCGCATCCATCATGAGGACCTTCTTACCTGCCTGAGCAAGACTCTTGCCCAAC
>SDBU01008466.1_pt1 | contig 11695 bp, 10 predicted proteins | sample 2277071 | NCBI WGS metagenome assembly SDBU01 (sample SAMN10397929, study PRJNA504765) | marine sediment metagenome | isolation source: marine sediment core GS08_GC12, 126 cmbsf | place: Arctic Ocean: Gakkel Ridge, Loki's castle | collected 2008 | reverse complement strand
GGTCAAGAGCACCGCAGTAGGACGCATAATAGTGAAGATTCTCGCAAAGCTCAACGACGCACTCAAGAACCCATTCACCAGAACCATGGAAACCTTCGGCATCGGCCAAGCACACAGACTATCCAACATCGCAGTCCAGTGGGGATACAACGCCGCCACGACCTGGGCGACCCACACCGCCTATATCCACCACCTCACAAACAACCAACTCAACACACCAGGGATTTAAAATGAGTGAAACCATTCTAATCCAACTACCAGAAACATGCCCAAAATGCGGACCCACAAACCTAAAAATACAAGGCACACGACTCAACGGAAAAACCAAGATAACAATCCGATGCATGATATGCGGAAAAACACTCAACGAAACAGAAAAATGAATAAACTCTTCATCGTTTACCTCGCCTTCATAGTATTCACAGAATACGTAACCATAATTGTTAACCAGAGTTACGGGCTATTTCACTATGCCTTTATCCTAGTCGCCATCCTAACACTTTTCAGCATAAACCCCGAGAAGAACCCACTGCTCTACCTCAGCCTATCCCTCGCCCCAATAATCAGAATAATCAGCCTATCAACCCAAGGGCAAATCATATCAGACATATCCCTGATCCTCCTACTAGCCTCGAAAGAACTGATATCCACCGACACCAGAAAGACACTCCAAGCCATCTATAAAGCCCTCACCACAGTCATAGCCCCCCTACTCATCTCATTCACACTAAACATCTCAAATATACTGGGCCTTCTTTAACTTGATTCCTAAGAACCCATTCATCGTTGCCCTAATACCCGCCCTCAACGAAGAAAAAACCATAGAGTCTGTTGTTCGAGGAGCCTTGAATTATGTTGACTATGTGGTGGTGGTCGATGATTTATCGGATGATTTGACGGCGGAGATCGCAGAGAAAGCAGGAGCCGAAGTGCTGAGACTGAAAAACCGTGTTAGAGTTGGGGGCGTCGTTAAAGCTGGAATATCATATGTCAAGAAGATTAAACCAGACATTCTCATAACTTTAGATGCAGATGGCCAACACCTCCCAGATGAAATTCCGTTATTGATAAACGCTCTAAATGAACCAGACATTGATTGGGTTATTGGATCACGATATCTTTCCAATAAAAATAATTCCTCCGACGGCTTCTTGGGAAACTGGTTTTTTAAACAGAAAAAAAACAAGTTCATCAAAGGGATGGGGAACTGGTTTTTCAGCAAACTTGTATCAGTTCTCACTAGAACAAATATAACGGATACAATGTCAGGTTTCAAAGCAATGAACTGGGAATCACTGCTAAACTTGCACTTGAAGTTTGACTATGCCTACTGCCCCGAAATGGCCATCATCCTATGCCTAGAAGGATACCAAGTAACGGAAGTTCCCATCAAAGCAGTTCTAAGACCTGAAGGCGAATCCAAAGTAGTTACACAAATACTCAAATATGGAATAATACAACTTTGTATTGTATTTTATACTTTCATACGTATGATTCCGGAGAAATTCATAAATTGAAAGTATCGATCTTTTTAAACACTCCCGCACAGGTTTATTTTTATAAAAACATCGCTAAAGCATTGGAAAAAAAAGGACATGAAATCATGTTTTTAGCTAGGGATTCTGGTGAAACAATTAAACTTCTCAATGAATTAGGACTCAAACATTTTATATTTTCCAAACCGGGAAAATCAAAATATCATAGAATTGCAAACCTACCGTTTTCCATATTCAAAGCAATAATCCAACATTTAAAATTTAGACCAGACATAATACTGGGATTTGGCATTTACAGTGCTTTCTCTTCGTTTTTTTTAAGGATACCCGGTATCGTTTTCACAGATACAGAACCCAGAATGAATCCTTCTTTATCAGTTCAATTTAAAACATTCATGCCTTTTGTTGATGCGATAATAACTCCATCATCATTTCTCGATGATCTTGGATCAAAACACTTGAGGATAAATAGCTACAAAGAACTCGCTTATTTACACCCAAATTATTATAGACCTAATAAGGAGATTTTTAAATTGCTTCGATTGAAGTGGAATGAGGATTATGTTCTAATAAGATTTGGTGATTTTGAAGCAGCTCATGATTTTGGTAGAAGGGGCTTTAGATTGTGTGATAAAATATTACTTTTGAAAATGTTGAGTGAGTACACTAAAGTATTTGTATCTTTTGAAGGAAAAATACCTAAAGAAATAGAGAAATATAAACTAAAAGTTCCGAAAAGCAGGATTCATGATGTTCTTTATTACGCTAAGCTTTTTGTTTGCGACTCTGGAACTATGGCAACAGAGTCAGCATTACTTGGAACAACCGTAATAAGATGCAATTCATTGGTTGGAAAAAATGATGCAGGTAATTTTATAGAGTTAGAAAATAAATATGGTCTTATATATAACATCAGAGAGCCAAAAATAGCAATCAAAAAGGCAGAAGAACTGATTCAAAATCCTGATCTGAAGAGCGAATGGCTAGATAAAAGAGAAAGATTGATAGAAGATAAATGTGATATAACAAAATTCATGATCCAGTTTATCGAGAACTATCCAATATAACATGAAAAACATTCTTGTATGTAGCCCTCACTACGATGATGGGGTCATTGGTTGTGGCGGAACAATGACCAAATTACTGGATGCTGGTGATGTCTCAATAGACTACTTGGTCTTTTCTCCAAGGTCACATGATTATGGACATGACATCTTGAATTCAGAACTTCTAAATGCAATCAAGTTTATAGGATTAAATGAGAAAAAAATTATTTACTTGAATTTTGAAACCCGCGAATTCCCGAGAGACCGACAACTAATTCTCGATCACATATACAAACTCAATAAAGAAAAACACTATGACATAATATTTACTCCAACCAGATTCGATGTTCATCAAGATCACGAGACCGTTACGAATGAGATTTTACGAGTATTCAAACGACTTCCAACTTCAATATTTGGCTATGAACTACTTTTAAACACATTTTCCTTTGAAACATCTGTATTCTGTAACTTCAATGAGAATCAGATGAATGCAAAGTTGAAAGCATTTGACTGTTTCAAGAGCCAGATGAGCCGTTTTTATTTTTCTTGCCAGTTATTTGAAAGTACTGCAAAGATGAGGGGAGCGCAGATGGGAGCAGACTACGCCGAGGCATTTGAGGCAATAAGGGTGATAATATGACTAAAATAGTCTTTATAGGTGGAACTGGACGTTGTGGCACAAATATAATGAAGGAAATCCTATCACTTCACCCGAAAATTGCTTCTCACCCCTTTGAATACCGGTTCATAATAGACCCTGATGGAATAATAGACTTCTACACGACAGCATTAAACTGCTGGTCCCCATATATCATAGACAAAAAACTACGTAGATTGGAATCGTTTTTAATGGTTCTTGCGAAGCGATATGAAGGAAAGGAGAGATACGTTGACTGGGAGTTGAACAAACATCTCCCAGACTATGAGCAGTCAGTTCATGAGCTTATGGATGGGCTTGTTGACTTCAAGTATAGCGCGATACATTATGGGGTAAAGGAAAAAAGAGACCTATATTTTATGGGACACAGGACAAAAAAGGAGCTAAGTCGTATATTGGGGAACTTCATAAAGCGAATTATAGATGGCTATCTTGAAAGTGAGGTCAAGGAGATATATGTTGAGGATAACACATTCAATCTCCTATTCTCAAGAGATATCCTTGATCTCCTACCGAAGGCCAAATTCATACATATGGTAAGGGAGCCGAAGGATGTAATAGCTTCATTGAGTAAGCAAAGGTGGGCTCCAAAAGACAAAATAAAAGCTGCCCTATGGACTAAGAGTATCCTAGATAGAATCAACTACTTAAAGAAGAAGATACCAAGGGAATCCATCCTAACTATTGATCTATATGAATTAGTGGATGATACAGAGAATGTATTAAGACGCATATGCGATTTTCTAAAAATACCATTCCATAGAAGACTGCTTGAAATAGATTTAAGCCGGTCTCATAGAGATAGATGGAAAACGGAGTTCTCGCTCGAAGAACTTGAGAACATTAGAAAAATTTTGGATGTTTCTTAGATAATTTGTTAAATTCTAAAGACTTTTTGGGTGAATCTAATATTAAAATCTCAGAAGATAATCTGAAAATTCTTATTTTAGTGCCCCACTACAAATTTTTTATTAAAGAATTAGTAGAGGCCACGAGTCCTTATATTGAATCTATAACTGTTTTAGTCCGCCATAACCATCTAACTGAACTTTCTAGATATTTCTCTAACATTAAATTTCTTCACAATGTCAGAAGATATACTAAGAATAATCTATTGGATTTGAAAGGAAAACCAGAAAATGTTAACGTTCATTTAAATTCGATGATCTATTTTGTTACTGAGGGAAAAAACAAGTCATTAGGAAATAAAATAGCAAAGAATGCAGAGAAACTCATTAATGAAAAAGGAATAAAATTCGATTTGATACACGCTCATTTCACTCACCCATATGGATATGCTGCTGTCAAATTAGGACAAAAATACAATGTGCCAGTTGTAATAACAATTCATAGAAATAGGGATTCTTTTCTTAAAGAGTACAACTCTGGAAATGAGAGACTTTACTGGACTTGGAAAAATGCTGATGCTTTGATAAGAGTGAATCAAAAAGATGTTCAAGTACTAAAAGAGTTCAATAAGAACGTATTTCATATTCCGAATGGATTTAACCCAAGAACGTTTTTTGCCATGGATCGTTCTAAAGCTCTGGAAATTCTGAATTTACCAAAAGACAGGAAAATTATTTTTACTTTTAGTAACTTGATTGAGAGAAAGGGATTTCAATATTTAATCGACTCAATGAATGAAATCGTAAAAGTCAGAAAGGATGTTCTATGCTTCATCGGTGGCTCAGGTCTAATGAAAAGGAAACTTGAAGCCAAAATTCAAAATCTGGAGTTACAGGAATATATAAAATTGATCGGATATGTTCCAGATGATTCAATAAATTACTGGCTAAATGCTGCGGACTTATTCGTTTTGCCAAGTTTAAGCGAGGGGAATCCTACTGTAATGTTTGAGGCTTTGGGAACTGGTTTGCCGTTTGTGGGAACCAGAGTGGGTGGGGTTCCTGAGATAATAACTTCCGAAGATTACGGTTTACTCTGTGAACCAGCGAATCCGAAAGACTTGGCAGAGAAAATATTAATCGGATTAAACAAGGAATGGGATAGAGAGAAGATATTGAAGTATGCACAGCAGTTCACTTGGGAGAAAATTGCTAAGGAAACTATGGGGATATATAATGAATTACTTATTTGACGAGGTAGATAAGACCCTAGCATCCGTTGGAGTCATTTTCAGTGTGATTCTAATTATTTGGTTAAAGTTAGTACTAGATTATCCCATTTACGTAATGATCGGCATACTCTGTTTCACTGCCTGTATAGGATACTTAATAATCAGAAGATTCTTACATCCATCACTGATTCCAGATTTAGAAAAACTGAGATGTAGCACTAGGTTTTATATAACGTTAAATATCCTCTTCTTTCTCATCCTCTCCTACAGTATAATTTTAATATACCTAAGACCAGAGCCTTACAGCAGACCCATAGGATATTTTATCTCCACATCACTTATGGCAGTCATTGTAGCAAATGAAATATTGTTTCTATCAACTCAAAAATCATACATTTACTTTGCCCTGTTTAAAATTATCATAATTGGATTAAGCTTAGGATTCTCCCAGATATTGATATTTCCAAGTATAGTAGGGGTAGATAACTGGTGGCATCAGTGGTTCACACTTGAAATACTAGATAAGGGGTACATCCCAGAGTATTTAGGTTATTCCAAATTGCCCCTAATGCACCTGATGATTGGAATGACATCCTTAGTAACTGATTTAGGTTATAAGATTGCTTCAATGTTATCTATAAGTTTCTTACAGGTTGTATGTGACGCTTTCTTTGTTTTCCTCTTGGGACGGTTTCTTATCAGCACTAAAGTTGGATTGCTAGCTGCTTTGGTATTGGAAGTATCAAATTATCATATATCATACGGCTTTGAGGTTATGCCAAATACGATGGCGGCAATTTTGATTCTGCCAATAATATTCATACTTTTTAAAATAAGAATAGATAAGCCGTTTATTGGATTTTCAGTTGGTATTCTTCTTATGGGAACTATGATATTAACTCATACATTAACTTCCATGTGTTTAGCCATACTTCTGTTTGTATTCTGGTTATCCTCTATGGCTTATACTAGGTTATTTTATCAGGAAAATGATCGCTCTATAACTTGGATGATATGCATTCTATTCTCAACAATGATGTTAGCATATTGGACATATATTTCTGGTCACATCTTAACTCTGGGCATTCTAATAAATCTTGGTTTTTATAATCGTAAATTAGAGATGCGTTTCCAGTACATAAATAATATTCCTTTATTGGAACAACTATTTTCATACCTAGGGACGTTCTTATTCTTTAGTCTTTCATTTATCGGATGCTTCTATATAATCTCTAAAACTTTTCGTAGCAGAAATAGGATTATAATCACAACCGGGGGGTTGTCGATACTTTTTCTTTCTTTCTTTACCCAAATAGCAGGGAAGCATATCATTGTGAGTCGCTGGTATTACTTCAGCCACATACTTATGGCTATCCCCCTATCCCTATCCCTATTCTTGCTTAATGGAATATTCAAAAATAAGCTCATAAAGGGCTTATTAATGTCCCTTTCAATTTTCACGTTATCTTTTCTTCTCATCATCAGTCCAGTAGCAAATATTGATAATAGACTTTATTCTCCTGACAGTAAATTTCGTCGTACTTTTATCGAGTCTGAATTGCATGCAATGGATACTATTTCAGAAATCTGGGATGGAAGGATAGGTAGTGACCAGTATGTTAAGCGTCCTTATGAATTACAATTCAATCGAGAATTGGAATATATCGATAATTCACTTTCTTCTGGAGATTTTAGTGATCTACAAGGTATAATGATTTTAATCAGGGAAGAAATAGTGAAATATTCTTTTCGCACTAAAACGGGCTCTCTCAAGCTGAAATACGATCTTCACATTGCACTCTACAATCAAAAATTTTCTCGTATATACAATTCTGGCTCTACCAGTGGCTATTTAAAACCTTGATATTTAGGGTTTTTATCGGTTTTATCTTTGTTTTTTTTCTTCCGGGTTTTTCATTAAGTGCATTGTTGTTTCCAAAAAGAGATGATTTAGATGGTATAGAAAGAGTGGCTCTTAGCTTCATATTGAGTCTCGCGGTTACCCCGTTACTGGGCTTGATCTTGAACTTTACGCCTTTTGGTATTCGATTAGTCCCTGTATTAGTTATTCTGTCAGCCTTTACGATTTCAATTTCACTTATTGCATGGATTAGAAGGATGAAGTTATCCACTGAAGAAAGGTTCAGCGTTCCCTTCAAGATTCCAAAGTTTAATCTAGGTCAAAGTAAGTTAGATAAAATTCTCACCATGATTCTGTTAGGAGCTATAATCGGTTCATTTGCCACCTTAACCTACGTTGTTAGGAATCCAAGAGTTGGTGAAAGATTCACCGAGTTCTACATTCTCGGCCCGAATGGAATGGCATCCGACTATCCTACAGAACTAAATGTAGGAGAAGAGGGAAAAGTGATAATCGTTATCGTTAACCACGAATACGAGAACGTCAACTATCGTTTAGAATTCAATTTTAATGGAGCCCTAGTACATGAAGAACAGATTTTCTTGATCGATAAAGAAACATGGGAAAACCCATTCACATTCCAATCAACAGAGAAAGGAGAAAACCAGAAGCTGGAATTTCTAATCTATAAGGATCAACAGATAGAAGCCTACAGAACAATTTATCTATTGATTAACGTTGTATAGAACTATATAATAGGATAAAGATAATTAATGATAATTGAACAAAACATAGTAGATGAAAACTGGGCGCGCGCTGATTTATAATGAAAAATAATTCATCTTTTGTTGATAGAATTGCAACTTGGGTGAGTTCTTCATTTCTCTTGAAAAAACTCAGACATAAAAGAGCAAGGAAAATTGAGACATTAAGCGGATTGGATATTTTTACACCCACTCATGAACATCCTTTTAAAATACTTGAGGTTGGATGTGGTACTGGTAGGGACTTCATAAGGTTTTTCAAAAACATCGACTATGTTGAATTATATGGGAAGGATTTAGTCAATCATAATATCAAGCAAGATAATTTCCAATTTATTCAGGGAGATATTGAAGAATTGGAATTCCCCGACAAATATTTTGATTTAACGGTATCTATCGGTGTTTTAGAACATATATATCCTATTGAAAAATTGTCAAGAATCATTAAGGAAATTGATAGAGTGTCAAAGTCTTATGTTATGATAGTCCCTTCAATTGATACAATTCTTGAAACTCATACTAGAAGTTTCTTTTGGCAACTTAGAGACCATAATAAAAAACGACCTTATTCTGGATTGCCTTCTTCTGGATTGATATTTTTTAGTGATGAAGCATGGCTGCAATTTGAAGGATTTCATGGTGCAAAGGTTCTAAGGAACTATTTGGTTTTTCCAGTAGTAAAAAATTCGTTCATATATAAGTCATACACGCATGCAAGAACTCGCGAGAATGCCTACTTTGAAGTAGATCAACAAATTAATTAACGAAGGCTTGTCTTGAGGATTACCCTCACGGGTACAGGGGTGTTCTTCGGTGCCCCGAATGCGCCTGTGTGACTACTTAACACATATATAATCCTAATCCCCGTTTAACGGTAGGAGAGTCAATATTGAAGGTTCTAAAGATGTACTCGCGCGTGGTTGCGCTTGTTTTACTGGTTCTAGCGTTATCCATGGTAACGGTTCAAGGTATAGCTACGCCTTATCCGGTGGTCGTTTCTTTGAACGGTGCCGAGAGGGTGTTATTTGTTAATCATGCAAGCGATCTAGAGAATGGAAACTGGATCGAACTGAGTGGCGGTACGACAGTTGAACTGCCATCGATGTCCTTCGAATATGTGGGACCTGATATTGATTATTCTATAGGTAATCTCCGGGTTAAGATGGATTCAGGAATTATCCCCGACCTGATTTATCCTCTGGATACTCATCAGATATACAATGCAGGAGACCTTGTATCTGCAAAGTTCTGGGGTTCACCGGAATTTGGAGATGAAAAAGTTCATTTCCTTCTGGTTTCTGCATCCTCTCCGTCTGAGATCAAAAAGGTCTTGGAAGACCCTACATGGTGGAATATCTTTAATCTTGTTAACATCCTAGAAGAGTGGGATACTTTTGTTCTAAGTTCGGGAGACGGAACCTTCGAATTCTATGCACCAGCGGCAGGTGATTATATCCTCGCGGTTGCGAGACTCGATTCGGGAAAAGTTTACTTATACTCCGCTACACCAGTCGAGGTGGTTGATTATACCCTCGGTGTATCCGTAGCCTCCTCCGTGGAACAGGGACATACTTTGAATGTGATCTCAACGTTGGATTCATCCTCAGATTCCTATACCCATGTTGTAGCCATGATCAAGAAATCGGAGTATAAAGGCAATATACTCCTAGAAACAGCGGGTAACATTCCTAACACGAAACTCTATCTCAACGGAGAAATAATGGTCGAGGGAGCCCTATTCACCGATTTCTACACCGCCATCATGGATCAGTCTGATCTAACCGTAGACCTTATAGAAGAGAAACTCAGGAAGGCATTCGGCTCCATCGCTTTCGGTCACATAACTGCCACCCAAACAGGAACAATATCATTGTCCACCTCTTCTCTGTCCACGGGAGAGTATGTTCTGCTCGTTGGAGTATGGAAGGATTTTGATTCAAGAATAGTGGGGGTCTATGAGCAATCTGTAAGCGTTGTCGCGCCCTATGAACCTGAGCCAGACGACGACGATGATGATCGTCCGCCTAGACCTTCGAATAAGCCTCCTGTGGCTGATGCGGGACCAAACGTTAAGATTCCCGTGGGTAGCACCATACATTTCAGCGGTGCAGGGAGCTACGACCCCGACGGGGATATAGTGAGATGGACATGGAGCTTCGGCGACGGAGGGAAGGCTACAGGTGAGAAGGTTTCACATTCTTACTCGGAGCCCGGTCACTACAAGGTGACCCTAGTCGTCAAGGATAACAAGGGAGCGGAGGATTCTGATAAATGCGAGGTCATGGTATGGGAGTGGCCAGCACCCGTCGCGGATAAATTTGGACAGCTTGTCCCAGGCGAACAGAAAGGCTTCAAAGTAGACGGTGGGGATGAGACCAATACCATCGTGACCCTAGATACCATAAGTCAGGTCACGGTTACCATACTCAAGTATGAGGATAACCCTCACCCCGATGATCCCTTGCCAGCAACCGCTCTCCCCCTCTACGTGGACGTGGAGGTTAGCGACCCTGACGCAGTTGAATGGCCTATCTATGTGGAGATGTTCTACACGGACGAGGAGATCGGGGATTTGGACGAGTCTACGTTTGGTATCTATTACTGGATGAATGGGGCATGGCAACGGTGCAGCCACACCGGTGTAGATATGGAGAGGAACGTGGTCTGGGCATACATGACGGCGCTGGAAGCCTCGGGCAGCCCGATACTGATGGCGGGGTTACATGAGATGATTACGCCTCCCCTGCCACCGTTCCTCGATAACTTTGTCATTACACCGGAGGAAGTTGAGCTAGGTGAAGACATCACCATAAGCCTCGACATCATGAACCCCAATAACCAGTCCATTATCTACTATGCGAGAATAAAGGTTGGAGAAATCAGCATACTGGTTGATATCGAACTGGACGCATACGAAACTAAGACAGTAACGCATACCCTGACACCGTTAGCTGAGGGAATCATCGATGTGATAGTTGATGGGTTGACTGGAAGCTTTACGGTAATCGTGTCACCGCCACTGCCTACGCCAGCGGAGTTTGTGGTCTCGGACCTAATGGTGTTACCCACCGATATCGAGGAAGGATATACAGTGATGATAAGCGTCACTGTAACCAACATCGGTGAAGCTGAGGGAAGCTACACCGTTGAGTTCAAGGTTGACGGTGAGACTGTTGAATCGGAGACCGTAACCATACTTGGAGATAGCGTGTACTATAGTATCTTTGAGAAGACTTGGAGCGCGGGTACCTACATTGTTAGTGTAGAGGAACTCACAGCAGACTTTACGGTCTCAGCGTTACCCGAGCCTGACTTTACTATATACTACCTTGTTGGGTTAATCATAGTCGTTGCTATAGTGTTGTATTATCTTTGGAGACAAAAGCTCCCTCCTTTTGACCAAGCCGTATAACCCCCCTTTTATTGAGGACTCACCTTGACCACTGAAGAATACGATAGCGTAAAGCGGAGCATGGAGAACATCGTTCATATGTACAGGAAAGAACTACTCAAGGTCGCTAATGGTCATAAATGCTCTATTATTCCACGCTCTATACGGCTTCGGATGCAGGATTATGGTATTCTTAAAAAGTTTGGAAACAAAATCTTCGTCACCGAACTGGGCAAGGCGCTACTAATTTAATGCGCGCGCGTACACGCAACTCTTAAACACCGCTAAACGGTAGCATTATCCATGGCTAGAAACCATGATCCCCTAATCTTGAATCGATTTGTTCATGGTTTCTTCCATACCCCGGTGTAGGTGAAGTTGTTTGGAAACCGAGAA
>SDBU01008465.1_pt1 | contig 11695 bp, 11 predicted proteins | sample 2277071 | NCBI WGS metagenome assembly SDBU01 (sample SAMN10397929, study PRJNA504765) | marine sediment metagenome | isolation source: marine sediment core GS08_GC12, 126 cmbsf | place: Arctic Ocean: Gakkel Ridge, Loki's castle | collected 2008 | reverse complement strand
TTCAATAGCTTTGTTCCTTATCTCAGCATCATCGTCCTTCAGGCAATTCCTGAAGATGCTATCAAAATTGAGTTCAACGTTATCCTCAGCTAGCTCAACCAGCCGATAAATAATTTGCCGTCGTCGCTTTGGTTCAATTGTTGCCCATGCCTGTTCAAAGATTACCAGTTCCTCCGAGTTTAGGTTTGACAGGTCAATGAGCCTTGAACTGAGTAACGGCTTATTGCTGTTGCCTAGGTCAGCAATGGTCTCCTCAATGGGCAATGACATGGTATGCTCCCCAGTTCTACTCCTCCTCCTCTTCTTCTTCCTCCTCCTCTCCTCGTTCCCAGATAGGCTGAGTAAAGTAGTCTATATACTCTCCCATAGCCTCAGCAGCTACCTGCCTCATTTTTTCCCTTGTCTCCTCAGCTTGCTGTCCCAGCTCAGCCATATCAATCTCAATATCCAGTATTTTGGTCAGGGCTTTAAGCACAGCCAGAGCCGCCATCGGGTTCTGAATTCGGGTGGCATACATAGGCACCTCACCCAGCAGGCAGACACCGTCAATATCCCTCTCCTTAGCTACGCCCAATAGTAACCCATTTAGCCCTGCAATTTGCAGATTGCCCCTTTGCACCAACTCATACCTTTTCAGCTTCTCAGCCACCTGCTGGCTGGTGGCTACCCCCCAGACCTTAGGCGTCTCAGTGTGGTGGATTCGAGTCAGGGCAGCAGCACAGGTATACACCCGCTTTGCCTGAAATTTCAGCGCCACATCAAGGACAGCATTGGCCAGCTCATACCCCTTTGATGCTGGTTGGTCCTCACCGATAAACAAAATTATATCACTCGCTTCGCCTTTACTTTTCCAGTAATAGAACTTGCTTTGCGGGAACTGTGGCGCCTCGACTACAGCCTCCTTAACCAATACCCCGATAGGGTCAAAGAACTGAGATGCCTCAACCTCACCCAGTTCCTTAAAGCCCAGTTTTTCTTTCAGGTATTCAGCCACTATGATGGCGACATTGCCAACGCCGGGCCAGGCAGCCAGCATATTCGGCGAATTCAGTTTTGGTCTGGCATAAAACTTAACTAAGTTTTTCATCCCACTATACCTCTCATTCTTACTTACTGAGGCTGCTTAGTTGTCATTGCGAGGAATGTCATTGCGAATGTAATGAAGCAACCCGAGGTGCCGAAGCAATCTTTGAAAGCAATAATGAGATTGCTTCGCTCCGCTCGCAATGACAGTTTGAGTTGCTAAACAGTCTCTTACTGGTTAAATGTAACCCTATCCCCTTTGTCCCCTTCCCCTTAGCAAGGGGAAGGGGAAGATAATTTCTGAAGAGGGGCTTCGCCCCTCTAAAACTCCCCGCAAAACCGCTAGGCAGCTTTGCCTCCTTTCCTTTCATTTAGTAGTGGAGTAAGTAATCAAGCAAGGTTACTTTCTTGTAGTGGGTTTCAGGACGCTCCTTTGTTACAGTCCTTTCCTTTTCTACCTGCCTATACTTGGTTACGGTTCTTTTCTTCTCCACTTGTCTATATTTAGTTACAACCCTCTCCTTTTCCACCAGCTTTGTATCGGGAATAACTTCATAACTACAGGACTTATCAACCCCCCTTAAATCGGCATAGTCAGCATGGTGTTTAGCAGTCTTCGTTTCGCCTGGTTTAAGGTCAAGTTCCTTTTCATCTGAATACTGCTTACTCCAGAGGTGAATTGTGCCTGAATCTATAGTCGTGCCAGAGACTTTAATAGAAAAACGGATGGTAAATGTCCCAGAGGCACTATCTATATTTTGTATGGTGACAGAAAACACAAGTGTAGCCCCTTCATAATATACATCACTATCAACCACCTCATAATCTAGTGGCACTGTCTCAGTGTAGGTCTCTGTATCTTTGTATGGCTCATCCACATAATAGGTCTCCGTGTCCTCATAGGGTACATCCTCATAGTAGGTCTCCGTATCCTGATACTCAACAGCTACAGTATAGGCAGCTTCCTTAAGGGGAACAAGGCAAACAACAAGAGCAAGAATAGCTATAACTACGCCTACCGTTATACCTATCTTCACTTCAACCTCCTGCGACTAGACATAAAGCATTGCACTCCCCTAATATTATGGTAATAAATGGGTATCCTCGTAGAATAAGAGTGAGTTGGCAACAATCTCTGCCAGCGGCAGAGATACTTGTACTTCCCTTTCATCATCAGGAGTGAACGGTATCTTCTTATTTTTACTCGCCTTCGAATGACTTAACTGGACTCTGTTCTTCTTGTATAGGAAAGTTGCCACGTCTAAGAAAATGTCTTCCGTGTTCTCAAAACCATATACGTGGCTATGCTCCTCCAACAGTTGCTTATTCGAGGAAAAGCATTCTTGTAATGCAAACTGTAATAACTCCGACTCGTAACGAAAGTGTTTACCTTTTGCTGCTGCTATCTTACTTGCTACATTCTCTATTGCGAGGTATAGATTACGAAATTTGTCGAAGGTATCATTAGAAATTGCTGCCTTTCTATAATAGGTTTTAGCATCTGACGGTCTTATTTCTATTTCCTTTAACACACGCGGAATCCTTTTGCGATGCCCTCCCTTAAGTATTACTTTAACAGTATATTTCCTAATATGTCTGGTTGTGGGAGAGTCTTGTGGCCCTACAGTATAACCATCCCCGATCTCAAGGTTTATTCCGTATAGCCAGCATAGCTCATCCAGAAATGCGTTTGCTTCAGGTCTGGCTTTGTTTTCAGCATCGTCGTGTGAATCAGCCTCTACGTTTCTTACAGTAACAGTCGAGTATCCCCTGTCAACTATTAGATCACCATTCTCCACTGTTACTGGGGAGCGGGCTTTTAGGTTAAATTCAACAATAAATAGTCCCATTTTCTTCTAGGCTACCCCTTACTAGCCACTGATATGCTGGGGAGGTAGAGGGGTGGAGTGTTAAGGAAGCCACCCACCCACCTGGCATCACTGCCGATAGCTGTAATCTGCTTAAGAACCTGGTAGATGTTTCCTGAAACCATGGTATCTTTAACCCTACCTACTATTTTACCACTTTCTACTTTATAACCCAGCAAGACATTGCCACTGAAATCACCACCCAGAATGTTGCCTTGCTCGGCTCCCATCAGGTACTCGATAACCAGCCCTTCTTTTATGTCGTTTACCATGTCATCAAAGGTGGTGTTGCCCGGTCCAATAATAAAGGCAGTAGGGGAGGGGGTTGGCAATCCACCTCGACTTCTACTGCCGTTACCGGTGCTTTGGGTGTGAGCCAGGGCGGCGGTTTGCAGGTCGTAAAGAAAGTTGGCTATAGTTCCCTGTTCAATAAGCGGGGTGCGCTGGCTGGGTATTCCTTCATCGTCGCCGGGACGGCTATTTGGGCGATAGACTATAGTAGGGTCATCCCACAGGCATAGCTTTTCATCAAAAACCGGCTGACCAAGCCTACTTCCGATAGGTGAGGCTCCCTCCAAAACTATCTTGCCGTTGAAGGCTGCCATTAGCGCTGGGATTAAGGCGCTAGCTACCCCACGGGGGGTAAAAACTACCGGCAGTGGTTGGCTAGGCGCTGAGGCTCGCTCTTTAGCTAACTCAAGCTGCCAGAGCACTACCTCGGCTACAGCTTTAGACTCAGTTAGGGGGTGACAAGAGCTTTGACTTTCACCGACAAAGAGCATATCGGTATCACGGATAAGGCTGCCCTCGATGCCCAGGCTAAAGATGCTTTTCCTGTAGTTTGCCTGCCCACCACGAGAATTTATGAGATGGACTGAAACTACACTCTTGGTCACCCCTGCCTCACAGACAATATCCGGGGTATGACTGGTAATCGTGGCTATAAGCTCCTCGCCAAGCTTAATCATTTGCTCTATGGATACTGATTCAATATCAGGGTCGTAGACTTCAACCTGGGGGTAGGAATCCAGAGAGGGAAGCTCAAATTTAGCTGGCATGCCGAACCGGGCTGTTTCCACAGCATTACTGACCAGGCTCTGGCTATTATCCAGCTCGGTAGTAGCTGCATAGCCAATCCTGCCTTGCCTGACAATACGCAGCGCCACGCTTGTGCTCTGCTTAGTTTGGAGCTGCTTCAGGCGGTTAGCTTCGAACTGAACCGGTGTTTCCTCTAAGGAAACCATGAAGACCTCGGCTTCCTCAGCTACCTTTTTAGCTTGAGCCAGGATATTTTCCATTCACCTGCCTCCGACTAAACAATGGCGAATTCTGATATGGGGGCTGCCATTGGAAACAGGGAGGGGCACCTGTGCTCCCTTGCCACAGCCACCTCCCTGATTCATCTCCAGGTCGTTACCAATAGCATCTATATTGCTGAGGGTAGTAAACACGTTGCCGGTAAGCACTACCGGTCGTAGTAGCTCGGCAAGCTTACCATTACGAATCATATAAGCTTCGCCGGCAGAAAAGGTGAACATCTCCATACTGGTAGTGCCGCCATACCAGTTCCTGGCATATACCCCTTCCTTGATATCGGCTATTATATCATCAAAGGAGGCTGAGCCTGGCTCAATATAGGTGTTGGTCATGCGGACAATAGGCGGGTAGCCATAGCTAATAGCTCTGGCATTACCCGTAGGCTTTTCGTTCATCTTGGCAGCAGTCTCCCTGGAGTGAAGCCTGCCGACTAATTTGCCTTCCCGGATGAGGTAGGTTTTAGTTGCCGGCACTCCTTCATCATCATACTTATAGCTGCCTCGTAGTCCGGGCATCGCCGCATTATCAACGATATTAAGCTCAGCGCTGCCAAATTTTCTGCCCAGAGACATAATCTGGCGCAGGCGGTCATTTTCATAAACAAAGTCAGACTCTGATAGATGTCCAAAGGCTTCGTGGACGAATACACCAGCCAGAACCGGGTCCAAGACCACAGTATATTCTCCTCCCTTTACCTGGGGAGCTGATAGTAGCTCGACTGCCCGCTGGGACATCTGTTCCACCTGCTGGTGGAGACCCTGGATTGAGCCAAAATCACCTCGACTGCCCAGGCTCAATCCAACCTGCTGCACCTCACTGCCATCTGTAGCTATAGCCGATAGACGCAGACTAATGTCTGCCCTCTCTTGCTCGATATAGCTACCTGATGAATTTAAAAAGATGACTTTCTTGTGGCTATCACCATAGCCAATCACCGAGGTCTGTAACTTCGGGGTGTGCCAGATAATATCATTATATTCGTCCAGCAGCTGCTTCTTTTCAGCTAGGGGGATGGTCACCGGATTTCTATCTATCTCACCTGGCACTATATCAACCACTGGTTCCACCATCGCCAGTTTGCTTTCTGCCTTGCCGGCAAATTGAGCTTGTTTCACTGCCAGTCCTACTTTGTCCGATAACTCATCAAGGTTATTAAAGCTGACAAAACCCCAGCCATCTCTTACCAGGGCTCGCACATTTCCCCCGGTACCGGTCGTTTTGCCAACAGACTCCAGTTCTCTGCCTCGGTAAGTAATGTGGCTGGCCTGGCTCTGCTCAAGGCGAGCCTCTATATAATCAGCCTCATACTTTTTCAGCATCTCAGCCAGCTGGCGACCAATAGCCTCAATATCTGTCATGATAGGTTTAGTTTACCTATCCTCCAAGCTGCTTGTCAATTTATGGTGGGGCTTTCAAAAAATCTCCCAGTAGGGGAGTTGACATAAAATATATGGGTGGATTGTTATGGAAATCGTCGCAAAACTGTTCGGTGATTCTCGGCTGGCTTTTTATTTTGGGCAAACTTGGCGAAAATTGCGGATGGACATTTTAATCGCCGGAGAAGATTGGCAAGATTAGGGGAATTAAAAATATGTGAAGTAGAGCAGAAACAGGCGTAAAAGCCTATTCATCTGACATAACAACTATAGTGCGACCCAAATAATACATATATTATGGTGGTTTACATAATGGTATATGTAAATACATATCAACATATTTCCTTGAACTTAAGCGACCCTGCCGCTTTGAGGATTTCCTCGCATGACTCCCTGCAACTATTCAAATTGTTCTGTACGTTGCTAAGCATACCTTTGTCGATATTCATATCCAAAGCGTCAAAACATCTCACAGCCTTCTCAACTTTTTCGCCAAAACCCTCGTCAATCTTGTGGGCTGTTTCTTTCATAGTAGCCTTCGTTGCTTTTAGTATCTGCCAACGCCATTTAATAGCGTACCATAGACTACGTGTTCCAGTTCCTCGCTCATACTCATCAATGAATCTGATTGTTTCTTTTGCCCATTCTTCAATCTCTTTCAGTAGCCTTTGTTTTTTCTCACTTTGTTGGGTGTTCTCGGTCTGGTGGAGTGACCTTATCCCGATATATAACGCCACAATAATACTAAGAAGCATTATGGCAGGGGCTCCAGCCGATGCCCACTTATCAAGAAAATCGAAGACCAATTGGGCGATAGTATAAATAGTATATTCAGAGGGTGGCGGTGTCATCAGGATATAAATAACCACTGCAAAAACAATCACAACGATAGCTACTAGAATTATGTGCCATTTCTTCATACCCTTATTATACCACAAAAGTCGGATTGTTATGTAAACTCGTCACTTGCCTGTGACTGCCGGGGTGTTTAAGAGGGGCGAAGCCCCTCTTTTTAATATCCTTCCCCCTCCCTTATCAAGGGAGGGGGATTAAGGGGGTGAGTCACCTAAAAAAACAGAAAAAGAATGCCAAAAATAAGGGGCTAAATTTCTGTTACTGCTTCAAAAGGTAGAGAACCATTCGGAAGAATTTTTATGCCCCTGGATTTTGATTTGAGAGCGTCATATTGGAACTGGCAAAATCAGGCGAAAAGAAGGGCTGTCCCAGCCACTGTCGCCGCTATTCCAGCGAAGACCTTCCAGGTGAACACCTCGATTTTGCGATTAAGCAGAAAGGAGAAAAGGAGGACAAAAAGGACGTTAGTACCGGTGAGTGGTGCCACTACACTAACCGGACTATAACTGAAGGCTATATACCTGAGCAACTGAGCCACGGTAACAAACACCCCACTAATCGCCAGTAAGTTAAACGACTGGCGATTAAGCTGAGTCAGCGGCTCTCGCTGTTCCTTGCTGAACAAAAAGCAGGCCAGCAGCAGACAGGCAGCAGCATAGGAAACAAAGACAGCGGCAAAAGGCGAGCTAATTTCGGCTATTGCCGGCTTAGCTAACACTCCGGATATTCCATAGCAAAAACCACCTATCAGCCCGTAAACGATGCCTTTACCTTGTATCCCAGCAATTTTGCCTTCTTTTTCAAAACTAATCAGTGTCACTCCTGCCCCAATGCACAAAACTCCCAGAATGAGGAAGGCAGTAAGCGGCTCATTCAAAAAGATAATCCCGAAAGCTACAGCATAAACCAGGCTAGTCCTCAGAATAGCACCGGTTTTGTTGGCTCCAATCAGACGAACACAGCTATAATTCAAGAACCTTCCAGCTACAAAGTGTACGATTCCAGATGCCGCCAGCAGTGCGAATCCTTGCCAGGAAAGAGACCAAATTTTGCCCCACTCCCCGGTGAAGAGCAACACAAGCAACAAAAGGAGCATTCCCACAAACACGGTAACAAAGACGGCACTGACAGACTCCCCGGTCCGGGATGTTCCCCGCTTAACAAAGACTTGATTTCCACCAAAGCAGACTGCGGCTACAAGGGCAAAAATTGCTCCTACTTCCATGCGAGTTCCTTCAATGTCTCCCGATTGATTTGGGGCTTGAATACCCTTTTAGAAGGTGGCTTCGGTCAGTGTGTGGCTAATTACTTCCAAGAGTTTAGTCAGTCCCCACCTTTTGGTTGCTGAAATGAGCACCGTGTTTTCCACATCACACTGGTCAGAAAGATAATTTATGGCTGCTGCCTCATCCCAGTTCTCGTCACCACCCAGTAACAAATCAATTTTATTTAGAGCCGTAATCCTGGGCTTATCCATAAGGTTAAGGTCGGTTAGGATTTCCTCCACTATTTGACATTGTTCTGGAGCATTATGACAAGTTAAATCAACTACGTGGAGGAGTACATCGGCTTCAGCTAACTCCTCGAGGGTTGCCCTGAATGCGGTTACAATAGTAGATGGTAACTTCCTGATAAAGCCAACGGTATCGGTCAATAATACTGCACTTTTATCAGGAAGCATTAACCGTCTGGTAGTTGGGTCAAGGGTGGCAAAGAGCTTGTCTTCGACAAACACATCAGCCTGACTGAGGGCATTTAGCAGGGTGCTTTTACCAGCGTTAGTATAGCCAACTAAGGCTACTATAGGAATGCCGGCTTTTTTGCGCTTCTGGCGATACAGCAAGCGGTGTTTTCTTACCTCTTCAATCTGCGCCTTTAGACGGTGTACCTTCTGGCTAATAAGCCGTCTATCAGTCTCAAGCTGTGATTCACCGGGACCCCTGGTGCCAATGCCACCGCCAAGCCTCTCCAGGTGGCTCCATTGCCCGGCAAGACGAGGCAAAAGGTATTGATGCTGAGCCAGCTCTACCTGCAGTTGACCATCCCGGGTTCGGGCACGCTTGGCAAAAATATCTAAAATCAGGGCAGCCCGGTCAATCACCTTAACCTGAAGAGCTTCCTCCAGGTTTCGTTGCTGTAATGGCGAAAGCTCATCATTAAAGATTACTACATCGTAGTTGGTACTATCCTTTAGCGATAATAGTTCGTCCAGCTTGCCTTTGCCTAAATAGTGTGTTTTTGACGGCACTGGTAGCCGCTGGGTAAGTTTCCCCACCACATCGGCCCCAGCCGTATCAGCCAGTTGAGCCAGCTCCTCCAAGGACATCTCCACCGGCCATTTATCACCGCCTGCTTTAGTGGCTACGCCGACTAAAAACGCCCGCTCCCGTGATGTTTGGGTAAGGACTGTTCCCCTGGGAATAATAGCCTCCTTAAGTATTATGTCAACTTATCCGCCTACTTCTGGTATTACGCCAACCGGCTAACCGCGACAAGCCCTTCACCAAGCCGGCATCAGGTAGGGTCAGCGACAACCGCACATAACCCTCACCACCCTTGCCATAACCGACTCCTGGGGTAACTACTACCCCAACCTTTTCCAATAGCTCGGTAGCGAAGTCCACCGAGGTATAGCCTTCGGGGACCTTTGCCCAGATATAAAAACCTGCCTTTGGCGGCTTGGCTTCAATTCCAATACTGTTCAACATCTCAACAACCAGGTCACGGCGTTTCTGGTAAATGGCATTATGCTCCTGGATACAATCCTGGGAGCCGCTCAAAGCCTCAATGGCAGCGTATTGAATAGCCTGCGGGACGCCTGAATCCAGATTAGACTTAACCCGCGTCAGAACCTCTATCATTTTAGCGTTACCTACCACCATTCCCACTCGCCACCCGGTCATGTTATAACTCTTAGACAGGGAGTGGAACTCTACCCCTACTTCCTTAGCTCCGTCTGCCTGCATAAAGCTAACTGGCTGATAACCGTCAAAGGCAACCTCTGAATATGGTCCGTCATGACAAATAGCCAGGTCATACCGCTGGGCAAACCCAACCACCCTATTAAAAAACTCAAGGTCGGCTACAGCACCGGTAGGATTATTTGGATAGTTTATCCATAGTAATTTAGCCCTTCTCAGGACATAATCAGGTATAGCATCTAAATCTGGTAGAAAATTATTCTGCTCAGTAAGTCGCATATAGTAAGGTCTACCACCGGCCAACATAGTGCTTACTGAGTAAACCGGGTACGCCGGGTCAGGTACCAGGGCAGTGTCCCCAGGGTCAATGAAGCACAGAGCAATATGGGCAATGCCCTCCTTTGAGCCAATAAGGGGTAACACCTCTGAATTAGCATCAAGGGAGACACCGAAGCGCCTTTTATACCAGCCGGCTATAGCCTGACGCAATTCAGGTAAGCCCTCAGTCTCCGGGTAACGATGATTAGCCGGGTCTTGGGCTGCCTGACATAGCCTCTCAATTATATGTGGTGGCGTAGGAATGTCAGGGTCGCCTATGCCAAAGCTAACTACATCCTCACCCTTTGCCTTTTTCTCAGCAATCTTCTGGCTAATTTCCACGAAAAGATAAGGTGGTAGATTCGCAACCCGTCTTGACATTCTCATTTCACTTATCCCCCATTTGGCCATTCTCCAGTAAATACTATCTCGGCTGAACCGCTGAGTAATACCTCCCCTACCCCGTCCCACTCCACATCCAGTATACCGCCTGGTAGTGTTATGTCAACTTTATTATCAATGTAACCAAGTAGTTGAGCGACAACAGCTATAGCACAGGCGCCACTACCACAAGCCAGCGTCTCCCCTACCCCTTTCTCCCACACCCGGGCTTCTATCTGCTGTCGGCTCACCACCCTGGCTACCTCAAAATTTACCCTGTTGGGAAATATGGCAAGCCCCTCTACCTTCGGTCCTAGCTGTGATAATGGGAAATCGGATACCCGATGTGGTGAAAAATAAACGGTGTGCGGATTTCCCACAGAGACAATATTCAACAAAAGCTTTCTACCGCCTACAGTAACTGGATAGCTCAATATTGGTTTTATGTCAACTATATTGCCTTCGCCTGGCTCGATGAGTACCGGGATGTCTCTAGCTCCAAATCTTGGTTCGCCCATACTAACCTTGAATTTGGTTACTTCACCGGCTACCTTATGAAACTCGACCTTTCTCACCCCCGATACCGTTTCCACCGACATCTGGCGAGTCTCAGCACTAATTAGTCCCTTTTCCAAAGCATATCTAGCCACACATCTTAGCCCGTTGCCACAAGCCTCAGCCTCAGAGCCATCAGAGTTGAATACACGCATCTGGAAATCAGCCGTTCTTGAAGGTAGCAGTAGCAGTAAGCCGTCACTGCCAATACCAAAGTGACGGTCACATATAGCTATTGCCAGCTGAGACCAATCGCGCTCTACACCCCTGGCTTCCACCAGTATAAAATCGTTTCCGGTGCCCTGTATTTTGGTAAAATTCATATTAAACCCTATCCCCTCTTACTCAGCTCTTATGAATTCAGCTAGCAGTGTTGTGATTTGCGAATCAACATTAGCTTGTATATCAAACCACTTTATTCTATCATCTTTCAACCGAAACCAGTTATATTGATGGCGAACAAACCGGTGGGTTTCAAATTTAATTTGCTGTATGGCACCAGCTAAAGTGAGTCCACCCTTGAGAAACATACCAATTTGCTTATAGCCTATGCCGGACATAGCCGGCAGATTATGGTCATAGCCCATATTCACCAGCTTTCTTACTTCCTCAATCAAGCCTTGCTTTATCATGTCATCAACCCTTGCGTCAATTCTACGATATAGCTCTTCTCTGTCTGCGGTTAGACCTATTATGATAGTATTAAAGGGTGGTGCTTTCTTATGCTGAAGCTCGGAGAATGGTGTCTCCGTGCTTTTATGCACCTCAAGAGCCCTTATCATGCGGCGTACATTACGCCGGTCAATCCTCCCCGCTGCTACCGGGTCAACCTCCACAAGTTCCTGATAAAGCTCGTCCTTGCCAATGCTAGCTGCCCTCTCCTCCAAACTATGTCTGAACTCCGGGTCAGGAGGAACCTGTGGTATCCCCCAGCCCTCCACCACCGACCATATATACAGTCCGCTACCACCCACTAACAGGACTAACTTGTTACGCTGCTGAATATCAGCAATAGCCTTGTAGGCTAGCTCTTGATATTGAGCCAGGCTAAAATCCTCGTCAGGATTAACTATATTAATTA
>SDBU01008464.1_pt1 | contig 11696 bp, 7 predicted proteins | sample 2277071 | NCBI WGS metagenome assembly SDBU01 (sample SAMN10397929, study PRJNA504765) | marine sediment metagenome | isolation source: marine sediment core GS08_GC12, 126 cmbsf | place: Arctic Ocean: Gakkel Ridge, Loki's castle | collected 2008 | reverse complement strand
CTTGGGAACTTGACGAATGAGTAAATTCAGGGCCTCGGCCAAGGGAACACCGACTCGCAATAGCATCGACAGGTAGTGGGTGAACTCATCTACGGCCTCACGCCTGCTGGGAGTAAACAGTCGAGGCCAGGCAGAGGACCGACTCGACCGGGCGACACCTCCGGACGGGTTGAACTCCAATATCTGTAGCCCCTTCTCCCGGAGCATCTTGCGCCCCTGGGCGGGCGTATCGGCCGTGACGTAGCCCCGCGATTTTGCCCCCCGGCGAGTTACCTCATATCGGAAAACCGGCATGGCAGCTAGACCTCTTCTTGATAGGTAACTCGCATTACTTCACTGAGGGTTGTAACTCCCTGCAACGCTTTATTTACACCGTCCGTCCTTAATGATGTAAAACCCGCCTCAACGGCGGCCTGTCTTAGCTCGCTGGTACCGACTTTCTCACTGATCAATGCCCGAAGCGGGCTACTTACGCCAAGCAACTCGTAAATCCCCGTTCGCCCAGTGAATCCGCGCTGAAAACACTCGGGGCATCCTGTTTCTCGATAGAGCTTTACAGGTTTAGAGCCGTTTTTGGATGCCTCGGTGAGCTCGGTAAGCTCAGAATCGTCTGGCAGATGGTCTTGGCGACATTGCGGACAAAGCTTGCGGACCAGACGCTGGGCCAGCACGCCAAGCAATGATGAGGCGACCAGATAAGGCTCAACGCCTAGGTCCAGCATTCTAGCAATGGCACTGGGGGCGTCGTTGGTATGCAGGGTCGAAAAAACCAAGTGCCCCGTCAGGCTACTCTGCACCGCCATGCGGGCAGTTTCCTCGTCGCGAATTTCTCCGACCATGATTATGTCAGGATCCTGGCGTAGAACATGCCTGAGCCCCGACGCAAAAGTCATACCTTTCTTAGTATTGACCTGGGTTTGGGAAATGCCTTCCAGCTGATATTCAATAGGATCTTCCAGGGTCAAAACGTTTTTTTCCTTGCTGTTGAGCCGTTGCAAAGACGCATAGAGTGTTGTAGTCTTACCACTGCCGGTAGGGCCGGTGATCAGAATAATCCCGTGTGAACTATGCAACATCCGATCGTATTTTCTAAGTGTCTGTGGGTTCATCCCTAGTCGCTCGAGGTTTAGTATCTTACTGGTTTTGTCCAGCAAGCGGAGGACAACCCTCTCGCCCATGGAGCAAGGACTGGAAGAGACACGCAGGTCAACGATACGGTTGCCAATCCGGGCCGTGCACCGCCCATCCTGAGGTAGCCTTCTTTCACTGACATTCATTCGAGCCATTATTTTGATCCGGGAGACGACCGGCCCCAAGAGAAAGGCCGGCAAACAGGTACGATCATATAGTACTCCATCAACACGCAAACGAACCTGAACCCCTCGCTCGCTCGCTTGAATGTGAATATCAGAGGCATTTTGCCGGATGGCCTCAAAAAGAATTGAGTTGACAAGCTTGATGACCGGGGCCCTGTGGGCCATATCCAAGAGGTCCTCTTGAGCATCGATCCTCTCAAATTCGCCGTCCAGCCCCGCCGTATCCCATTGCTCTACGACCTCATCAACAATAGTAGTGTTCCGCTCGTAGGCCCGGTTAAGCGCCGCTAAAATGGGTTCTCGCGGTGCCAACTTCAAGACCGTCTTTAGACCGGTTAATCGGGCCACATCGTCTATGGCGTTTACATTATGTGGATTGCTGACCACCAGGGCCAAGGACACCTTAGTTTGGGCCAGTCCAAGCATGCCATACTCGCGGGCCATATCGATGGGCACCGTGCTGATGAACTCGTCGCAGAGGTCCTTACTTTCCAAATCTTCCACAATCTCCAGCCCATAGGCTTGAGCGTAGAGCTCCAATAAACGAGCTTCGGATATCTGGCCCTCCTCGACGGCTTCCCATTCCGGAAAGGCCGCCGGTGTGGATCGCTGTGGAGCGTTGTCTGAGCCCACCTCCCTTTTGAGCAGGGTCGCGAACGAGTCGGAATCGCTCATTTTAGAAACTCCATCTCCATTACGGGGATTCCAGGGGCTATCTTAGCCTTCTTTAGAGCTTCGCCGCTAACGTATTTGAGGTAGGCAAAGCGGTCTTCGCGCAGGATAACGGGCCTCAAGAAAATATAGAGAACACTTTTGCTAGTGCTGTCACTGCGAACCCGAAATAGTTCGCCCAGAATAGGGATATCAGCCAGCAGCGGCACCTCGCTACGTGACTTTTGCTGATTTTCCCGGGTCAACCCCCCCACAAGGAGCACGAAGCCGCTGGGAATCGCAACCTGCGAACGCACAAGGTCTGTAGCACGGGGTGGGGGTATATTTGCGTCCGCCGAGGCACCTATAAATGAGCTGGAGCGGATTTCGTATTTTAGATGGACGATGTTACCTTCGCTGATGTGAGGCGTCAGGGTTAGCTGAGTACCGGCCTCGGCATAACCGGCAAAGCTGGTGGTCGATACAGTCTGGCCGGCATTAATAGACGTAAAGGGCTGTTCTTCGATGCTATTAAGGTGGCCCGTGGCATTATCATCGATCATCAATTGGGGACGGGCGATGACCCGACCGTTCAAACGCGATCGAAAAGCACGAAGGATAACAGACACCTCATTAGGTCGCAGCAACACGGCGTTTATTCCGGCCCCAAATTTGGCTGTTGAGGTGCCGGTGGAGGCATCTATGTCCAACAGACCGAACGACGTCAACAATCCTTGGTCCAGAGTACCTCCCTTAGCCCGCAAATGCTGGATTTCAATACCAAGATCGAACGTCTTCGTTTCTTTAATGCTTACGATGGTAACATCTATCAACACCTGAGGCCTATGGTGGTCCAAGCGTTGAATTAGACGTTCAAGCTGGGCCAGCATCTGTGCCGGCCCTGTGGCAATAATGCTATTGGTAGCTTCGTGAGCGGTCATATTAAATGCGGGTAAGTTCTCTCGATCACTGCCCCTAGAATCCAAGGGCCTAATCGGTTGCTTGTTCAGTTTCTTATCCTTGCTCGGCGGTTGGGGCTGCTGGGATTGCGGTTTCTCAACAGTATCCACACCCCCTTTTATATCCAACTGGATGGAATCATAATCTTTGTAGACCGCAAACACACTCTTCAGGGCCGATATTAACTCCGATGCACGTGCGTACTTAACTTGAAAGACGCGGGTACTCAACCCTGCGGTAGTGCCCTCAGAAGGTGTGTCGATCTGATCTGTGATCCAACGCTTGAGCTCTGGATGAAATGAATCAGGGCAGGTCACAATCAAGGCGTTCGCTTCTTCGTCCACAGTGATTATCCATTCGTCCGGTGATTTGGCGTTTTGTTGCCATGGGCTTGTCACCTGTTTGAGAACCGCCGCTGCTCGCTGAGCGCCGGTGTTCTTAAGAGGGTAGATATGAGTACTTATGGAGACCGGAGTGTCAAGCATTTCGATTAGGGATTCTACCTGTTCGATTTGCTCGGCCGTACCCCTCAGCGCAATGGCTTTGATCCAGGGAATTGGAACAGCCAACCTATCTGCCCCGGTATCGTCTCCTTTATGGGGCATGGTGATTGTTTGGCCAATAAGGCTTTTTAGATCAGGCATTATGCGGTTTACAGGTACATTCTTAAGCCTATATATCTTCCAATCCCGCCGGTACCTGGGAATATCCACAATGTCGATAAGTGACTCCACCTGTTCGATTTGCTCGGCCGTGCCCCTTAGCAGGACGGCATTGATCCAAGGAAGTGGAACAGCCAACTGGGCGGCCGTGGCATCTTGTTTGCCGGATAACACAATTGTCTGCTCAACAAGCACTTTCAGTTCATCGATGATTTCGCCAACCGGCACGTTCTTTAGCCTGTATATCTTCCAATGCTGCTGATATCGCGGAGTATCCACATACTCCTGCAGCTGCAACAAGGCATCGACGACGGTCTTGTAATCGGTTACCACAAGTGTATGCCCGTCCGGCAGTTCGAACATGTTGCCGCCGGGTTTACTGAGCAAGGTATTAACAATCCCCGTAAAACGTCCGGCCGGGACGTGTTTAAGCTTTATCAGCCTGGTTACAACGCTATTGGCGCCCGGCGATCCAGAAGGATAAAGAAGCTGATGTGTGACCTCTTCACTCAAATTTTCGGCGGGAACTATCTTTAGCCAACCCTCCTGTTCGGTCTCCACCAGTGCTAGTCCTCGAAAGCGCAAGGTGCTGCGAAGCAGGGCCAACAACTGGTCTTTGTTTACTGGAACCGTAGATCGTATGGTTAGGGTGCGGTTGGCCAAGGACTCATCGTAAATGATGTTTTTACCCAATCTGACTCCAACATAATCGATTACCGTTTTTAACCGGACATTGTCCGGGAATGTCAGAAGGATCTTTTCGCTATCCGTGGATGACGATTCGTTAGCATAGGCTGCCGTAGCCAGTATTCCACACATACACATTATCGCGACCGCAAGCCAGACAGATCCGCTGTCTGCCTGGCCGACAAGAACATGATCATGATCGCGTGCAACTTTTTTCTTAAGTGTGTCGCGGACTACGCTGTTTGAGCAGTACCGACATATCCTTTCTAAGGCATCACCCGTGTTGATCATTTACTACTCCTTTCGGGATCGAATACCAATAGCTTGGCTTGCCTGGAGGACTCGGCCATTACAATCCGCCCGTCATCCAGAACCAGCATGTCGGCAATTTGAAATGCGTGCCATATCCAGGTGCGGCTCTGGGCCTTGAGAATACCGGCCGGTACACCCAAATCCTCCAACAGGCCTTTTTCAGGCTGGAAATGAAAGAGCCGGCAGGACTGGGCGGGCGTCTGGGCGATACCCCAAAAACCGCTTTGACCGGCATGGACTATCTTGAGGATTTCCGTCCCGTCTGTCGGCTTACCCCAAGAGCTGATTTTTCGAGACTCGCAATCCACAGTGAATAGATATCCATCTTTGCTGGTGCCACCGACCAAGGTTCCATTGCCGTTGGCGGCCATGGCGCTTAATGCCGTTACCGACAGGTGCCCGTATTGGCAGGGCAATGGACCCAGGTATTCGAAGAACGAACTGTCGTGGTCGTAACAAAACAACCGGCCCTTGTAAGACCCATATAATCCCCCTTCGGAGGATGGGTATAGACATCGGCCGCTTGGATAAGCGTAAGGCACAAAGTCGAATATTGTCTGCTGCACCTGGATCTTCGCGGTCGACAGATCGTAAAGGAAAAAGTAGTTCGACGGCTCGGTAATCCCTGCCAGGGCATTGGCCTGCGGCAAATATGCCAAGACAGTCGGTTTCTCCGGAAGCTCGATCGATTTGGTGATCCAGTTTTGCGACTCTGTTGGCGAATACGTTACAAGATAGCCGCGGATGGGCTTGTCCCGGCCGTCTGGACCGCTTTGCCAACACAGAGCCGCTACTCGATCAGAGTCCAGACTGACCAGGCCGCACCATTCGCCTGCGGATATATCATGCTTGTCATTCTCCAACCAGTAGACCTGCTCGACTTTTAGGGATTTTCCATCACATACCAAAATGCCGAGTTGTTTTGAGTTGGCTTTGAAGGTGGCAAACACCTTACCGCCACTCTTCGCCAAGTGAGCAAAGCCATCAATGTTTGACAAATCTGCTAAACTGGCTTCGGGACTAATCACTGTCATCTTAGGTTTGCGGACAAAGGGAGGCAAAAGTGCTTGGGCTGACAGAGGTGTCACCTCGGCTACCATGACAAGTGAAAACATGGCGAATAGATAAATTAAAATTATTCTGCCTTTTGTATACATGTGCTATTTATCCAGGTCTTCCAGTACGATCAGATAAGGACTGTCGTTGATCAAATGGTTGCCCGCAAAAAATACCCTGCCGGCCTTTGCGTCAACCACATTACTGCCGCAGATATAAGAAACTTGCGAACCGTCAAGACGGGCAACCAATTGAGCTTGGCCTTTATCAATACGATAGCGGACGATATAAGAGTCACCGCTATCGTCCACGGTGCGGTTATATCCGGAAACCCCGATATATATCCACCCGTCCGGCCCTTGGGCCATTCCTGCTGCGGTTACCAGCCGCTTGCCAGCCGGCTTCCATCCGGCGTTTTGCACACGATCGATGGGTCGGCCGTGATCCAGAATCTCCAATTGCCCCGGGGCCCTGAAGCGGATTTCGTAGAGTTGTCCCCAGGCCGACATCGCTAGCCAACTGGCCCGATTCTGTGAGCTGGCTGTGGCCACAAAACCTTGTGCCAACAAATTTCCGGAAATATCGGAGCCCACAACAAGCAACTTATCTAAAGGACGAAGTGTTTCTCCAGCCCCAACAACCCCCCAAAATCGGCCCTGATGATCAAGTACATACGGGTTATCCCAGGGGTCCATTAAGATGTGGCGAGGGGCATAACACGCATTTGTGCGACCATAGTTGTGTACTTTGCCGCTTTGACTATCGATTTCTAACAGAAACGCTTGCGGAAATGTTACTACGAAGAGTTTACGGCCATTTGAGCTGGCATTGAGAGCTATCGCTCCCTCACCTTCGAGCAGTCGGCCCAGCTCCTGAGCTTCGCCGGTGTTCGGATTCCATCGCCAGCGACGCATGCCCTCATAACCGATGCGACTTCCGTGCAACGGCAAGTGGGTATCAAGGCCAAAATGGCTGAAAAACTGATAGCAGCCTTCAGAATCCAGAACCGGCGTTACATGGATTTTGGGCTGGCGCTGAGAAGAATCCAAATGGCCGGTCCGGGCCAGGTCGACTGCGGGCCTGGAACTGCCGGTCGTTGGATCTACTACCAACAGGACCGCACTTCCCGAACGGCTACTCAAGCCAACCAGGACTTGCCCGTCTGGAAGTATTCCCAATGACGACCAGTTTTCCTCGCCGCCGAGGCCCTTCAGACTGATGGCCTTTACTCGGCATAAGCCGGCGGAATCTTTTATCGGATCCTGACCTGCCGATACGATGTCACACGAGAACACCACCAGGATCGCCAAAACAGTTAGTCTGCCCAGTATCCACCGCCTATCATTATGCTCCTGTTCCTTCATTGCGGCTCTCCAGGTGTCTGGCGATTAGATTCAGTGTCTATAGCTTGCCTCTGCGGAGCCGGCGGGGCAGTTTGTAGCCTTCGCCTGAGAGTATCCAAAGTCTCTGTCTGTTGCTTCGAAAGTACGGCGGCAATTTGAGATTCCAACTGTTCTTCGGACACCTTTCCCTTGAAATGGGGATATTTTTGGGCGAGCTCGAGGCGAGCCCTGTAGATGCTAACCAGCCGCTGAATCTGATCCTTGCTGTTTTCACCAAGTGACAGCCAGCAGTACGGAGCCGGAATACCTCCATTCGCCCTTGCATTGCGTACGAGGATACACTGATCTGGGGACAGGAAGGTCTCAATGTTATCAGAAGCCATACGGCATTGCTGCTTGAAACGCTCCGCGGCTTCTTTGACAGCCGCCTCTGCTTTCTCAACGGCTTCGTCCGTAACGAACTCACATGGATCAAAGGTATTTTCCGCCGCCGAGGCCCTTAGATTTTCCAATCGCTCCACCATTTCCGCCCATATCGCACGATAAGTGAACAGTTTGGGCCTCTCGCGTCTAACGAACTGTTCCAGATGGTCAGTGACATGATTTTTCTGCTGGGGGCTTGCCAAGATGACGGTTAGCGTTTTTTCATCGAGACCGCTCAGTTCTGCAACGGTACTAACATTGGCAGGTGGAATCTCCCTAGCCCGTTGGGCAACCACCACAGTGCTGCCCAAAAGGATGATCGCAAAAACAGCCCAGACAATCGCTATGTGGCCTCTTGGCCTATTCATGCTGGTTTTCCTCGGTTTGAAGCTTTTGGCTATCTTCATTACCGCTAAAAAGCGATAGAATATATTCAGCAACAGACTCAATCTCGGATGGAATATTCGCTGGAGTGTTTCGCGCCAGAAAGATGCCAGGGACAGCCGAGGCGGCGAATATATGATCACCCCGCCATTTTTTCTCGTTGTTTTCAACAGGTAAAGCGGGCACCGACCCCAGAGCGGTTTGCCAGCTAAAGCGATAGCCTGGCTCGCATCCAACTACCAGATCAGGAGCCTTAGCAATACATTGCCCCTTGTAGATATCAGTACTTGATACGACTTCCTGGATAGGCAACTCTGCGGTCTGGGAATCCACGTAGGCCAGTAAATCTTTCCGGATTGATCGAAGCAGGTCTTCCTTTTGCTCCGGAAGTACCACACCTTGGCCTTCACGATTCTGCATGTTCAAATAAATACTGCTGAACCCGCATGCGTAGGCTCTGGTCTTAGCCCAGTCAACATCGCGAAATAGCGGCCTGCCTTCCTTGCCGTTATCAGTCAAGGCCAAGTATCCGAGTTCTGCCAGGATGCGATTGATATGCAAGGCCCGGCAAAAATCATTAAAACCATGGTCGGACAGCACGATCAATTGGGTTTCAGGCTCCCGCTCCAGACGCGACATCACCTCCGCGAGAATTCCATCCATCCGCTGATAGATTTGTACGATCGCTTTCGGAAGCGATTTGACTCCCTGTGCGGCTAGGCGCTCCTTTAACAGGTCCTGCCATACCATATGCTGTATACAATCCGGCGTACCAAAGTAGCAAAAAACCATTCCTTTTTGCCATTTATCCAGGATGTACCAGAGAATTCGCTGGCGTTCGGTAACTATCGAATCGGCCAGATCGAGAAACGCTTGGGTGTCCAATACCCCATCTTCATAGGCCTTGGTGTCCACAGGCATGCCCAGAGTCGCAAACATTCCCAATTTTTCCGCCAGGTTTTTGGCAAAATCCGGGGGATAAGAAATATCAAAAACCGGGGCCTGGGGGTCAAACTGCACGGGTGTGCAGTAGAGATTCAGCTCCGGAGTGACGGAAGTCAGATAAAATCGGCAGATGCCGGTAATGCTTCGTATCAGCCCTGCTCGGAACCGAAGGCGAACCCAAGGGCTCCACTGGCCCACCTTGAGGACCACATCTTCACCTTTGATACTCAAGGTAACGCCGTCGCCGGATTGTAGACGTCTCAGATTCACCGCGACGGCCAAATCCCGTTGCCTATTACCGGAACTGATCCGAGTGCCGGGCAAAGAGAACTTGATCTTGTCTTGGGTGAAGGCAACCCCAATAACCTGCCCATGGAGATCTTTTTCCACCCAAGTCGGATCCGTACTGATTAGAAAATAGCACCCCAGAGTCCCTTGGAGATCCGGGGTACCCATCCCGGATATGGAACCCCCAGTGACTTTTTCGGGTGGAAATTCGCACGGACAAAACAGCACGTAAGAAGTAATGCCCCGCTGAGATAGCTTCTTCCAGAAAGTGTCGCCGCGGCGGCGATTGGTATAGCCACCACCCGATTGGGGGGTGGTGATACTTAAAGCCAGACTATAGTCGCCGGGCTGTCTATGAATGAAATCGAAGATCCCATGCTCTCCGGGATTTGATCCCGTCGCAAAGCTGGACCAGACCACCGGGGACTGGGGAGGTCTCACCGTACCCAAGGGTTGAAAACATCCCTGTTCACGTAAACGTTGAAAAGCCGGAAGCGTTCCTTCGTCCATCATTGCTCTAAGAATGTCAGGATCCAGACCGTCCATCCCCAACACCAGCACCTTAGTTTTGTTTTGGCAAGCCACTGATTCCTCTCCCGCCGAAGGATGGCCAACTAGTACGAAAACCCCAAATGTGAGGGCCGCAAGACAAACAAGCACCAGCAAGCACTTCCAGATAATCGACCAGCGTGCAAGTGCTGCTCGCAGCAAGTAGCGCCAACTTCTAATGAGTAATGCACACACTCCACCGCCTATCGCCCCAGCAATGGCGATCAGCCAGTGGGCCGCTGATTGAAGGGGCAAACCAATCCAGTTGGGATCTAAGTATGCAAACATTTCGCGGTTTCCTTACTACTTACTGGGCTGCCTTTAATTGAGAAGGAGCCCTAATACCGGCTGGGTCTGTGTCTTCCTCGATGAAGAGGTTTCGAGCTAGTGCGCGGATTAGAACTAGCCCCAGGGCTATAATAATCAGTCCTAAAAGTTGATGCCCGGATTCTGAGGACCAATAGAGATTTCCGGCCACATAAAATAGACAGGAAAAAACCAAACGTAATTGATTGAGCAAAATAGCCAGTGCTGCCGCCGCCGCACTTACCAGCAGAATTCCTGCCCAGTTGTGGCGTTTGCAGTTTGCGTAGTACACAGCGAACATTAGTAAACTCACTAAAGACCTTGCTCCGCTGCATTCCCGAGCTACCTGGATACCGTGCCCCAAACTCGTAGTGAGCATGTCGCCGCTGCTGGTCATTGGGATACCTGTCAAGGGCTCAAATATGACTGGAACGAAACTACCCTGCAAATGACTCAGGCGGCTGGATAGATCCTCAAGAAAAGCGAGAGGCAAAGGAATCATAAACAAGAGTATTGCGCCACCAGCGACCATAGTTTTACCAAGACTCTCCCCTGTTAATGCAGTCCGAAAGATAAATAGACTGGATACACTGAATAATGCGCTTACTGGAAGGTTGTGCATACTCAGGAAGGCACAAATCATCGCTGCGGCAGCCACAAACACTAGCTTAGTATTAACTGCCCTCACTTTTACTGACTGCTTTCGATAGTATTCCAGCGATCCGTGCCAGCTTAGCAGGGGCGCAACTAGACAGACCACGTAGATATTCCAAAGACCCATCAGTTTGTATATATGAATCAATACGGGCCACTGAAGGGCACCCCATAGGCCGTAAACCAACGCAAGCCGCCATGAGATATTTTTCCAAAGCCCTGATGCCGCCAAAGGTCCAGAGCGACCTACTTTCGGGCCCGAGTGCACAATCGCAGGAAGGTCAATCTGGATATCCTGGCCTTCAGGTCTGGCTATCGCTTTTTTGATACCAGCCTCTTTAGATGAAAAGTCGCTGGCTTGTACCACGTGTTTTATAACCGTCATATTATCAGTGTTCCGTTAGACCAGTCTCAAGCCGCCAATCCCCTAATTGCCAAGCAAGGGAGCGTAACGGCTTTTTGGATATCTTGTTTTTAGAATCTTTGTCAGATCATTGGCTCTCTCTGGATTAGGCACCTGAGTCTTGTAGATGATGATCGATTGGTAAAGCGCCTTGGGACAATGCGGGCTGTCTGCATATTGCTTGAACAGGGCCTCGTAGTTAAGAACCGCTTCGGAGTACTTGCGGCGACGGACCAACAGATCTGCCAACTCCATCAACACCGTGTCCGCGTTTGGAGAATGCGGACTATCCAAAAGGATCTTCCTGAGTTGTTCGATTCTTTGCTCGTCTCGTGTTCTTTGAAATTCCTCGGGAACCACAGCCACCAGCTTGGCATATAACTCCGATGCCTCCTTGGCATCTCTTATCTCCTTGGGGCAGTTCTCGATGTGACTCCATGCCTTCTGGGTATCGCCTCTGAAATAATATTGTTCGGCCAGGAATAAATGTACCAATCCCAGGTGCTGGAAGTCCGGACGAGCTTCGACCAATTGCTCCATTAGATCTACGGCCTCGTTTGGTCGAGCGGTCGAGACCAAAGCCAACGCTTGCCAGAATTGAACCTGTGCTTCGGCCACAGAGCTGTCTGCTTCATTTGGATTTGGCGGATCAGGCGGTAAACCTGTTCGTGGATCATTGAAATTTATCCCTTGCACCTGCGTCACATTCCAGTAAACAGCACTGGCAAGCGATTCTTCCTCGGCTTGTTCGAGCTGT
>SDBU01008463.1_pt1 | contig 11700 bp, 23 predicted proteins | sample 2277071 | NCBI WGS metagenome assembly SDBU01 (sample SAMN10397929, study PRJNA504765) | marine sediment metagenome | isolation source: marine sediment core GS08_GC12, 126 cmbsf | place: Arctic Ocean: Gakkel Ridge, Loki's castle | collected 2008 | reverse complement strand
GTTAAACACCCATCAGTATCTTTAGTAGCAATAGAACAACCATCATGACAAGCATAAGTAGATAGTTGAATAAGACTTTCATTTGAAAAAGACTTTAAAAAGAATCCTAATGTAATCCCAAAGATAAAAATAACTACACATAAGACAATTATATATCTAATTTTCATCTTTTCCTCCTAATACGAAATCATCATACCTTCCACATTCTGTTTCATGCCAAGTAGTATTATAAAAACTACCATGTATCATAATATTTGTTCCAATATCAAATATTCTATCTTCTCTTAAAACTCTTTGAAAACATTTAGTTTGAACTATTGGATTATCATAACAATTACAATAAGAACCTCCAAGATATTGTCCATACTCCCATCCCCTTCCCCAACAAGAGTGTTGGCAAACATGGTCATTATCCTCAGAATAAATATTACTATTCCTTAATCCATGAACAACTATTGTTGTAAGGACAACTGCAAATATAATCCATATTGCAACTCCAATCTTTTCTTTTCTATTCATTTTTACTCTTTCCTCCACTTGCGTCCTCATTAAAAGCATTTCTATGAATCCCATAACCAAATAACAAAACTCCTATAACAAACCCATAAGGAGCAAAACCTAAACTCAAACCTAATTCAAAATTTACATTAAGTAATGTATACAAGATACTTACAAACACTATTACCATCCCAACTATAGAAATATAAATTGGTTTCATTCTCTATTACTCCGTTTGGCGAATTTATTATCAAAATAATCAATCATAGAATACACTACTAAAAAAACTAGTGACATTATTATAACCACCAACCAATCTGGTTTTACGATTGCTGAAGCTATTAATCCAACAGTATAAGCAACCCACCCTATAAAGACTTTTTCTTTCATTGTCTTGTCCACCTCTTAAAAGTTTTGAAACTAATCCAACCTTTCAAGTGAATTCTCCAAAGTAATTCTTTTAGTTTTATCATTCTCTGCTTAAAAACCTCTCTTGATATTCTTTAATTCTTTCCTTGGGCATAAGATTAATGTAGATAGCTGTTGTGGATAGATCTTCATGCCCCAGCAATCCTTGAACAGTAGATAATCTCATATTGCTTCTGATACATTCTGTTGCGAAACCATGTCTTAGTGAATGGAAGTGAACTTTTGGTTTCTTCTTTTTAACTCCAGACTTTTCTGCTGCTTTAATAAACTCTTTCTGTAAAGCCCTTTGCTTAACACCTACTGGAATCCATTTTAATTCATGTCTTGTAAATCCTTTTGGAATCGCAACAATCCTATCTTTAGAATTCTTACCCATATTTATTCTAATTGTTCCATCAGTAAAATCAAAGTCTGCTCTCTTTAAATTACAAACCTCACTAATTCTTAAACCACTTCCCCAGGCCAAGAGGTTAGCAATAAAGTATTTTCTTTTCTTTGGCTTGTATTGAATAGTTCTCTGGATTGCTCTAAACTCCTGCTTAGTAACTTCTATCGGCAATGGTTTTGCCTTCACTTTACTTCCTTTCTTTTTTATTGGTCTCATTTTATTTATATAATTCTCCCTGTTCTTCTACTTCCCTTATATCCATAAGTTTATCAGTAATCATCTCCCCATCAAGATTATTTTCAATCCAGCTAGATAAAATATTATTTGCAATATCAAATGATTCATCCTTAGTTATCTTTGACCCCTTCGCTGAAAATGTATTTGATTCATATCTCATTATTATTTCAACGAATGACTCTTCTTTTTCTTTTGTTTCCATGATTATTATACGCAAAAGGGGTTTATATATCTTTAGGTGTATTGCGAACATCCCAAACCACTATCACGAGGTAACAAGGACAGATATGGGAACTAATGCGAACTAAACATTCTTAACTATACTAATCTCCATTGCTGAAGTAATAACTCCATCCCCATTTAGATACTCACTTAAATTTTCCATATCAGATAACCCCTCTTCATTACAAAAGAACTCTCCATTATGAACCACAATAAAATGTGTATGAGCCGACGCTTCTGTCCAATGTCCCCATCCATAAAAAGGTTTATCTTTTTTCTCTCCTTCCCCCCACCATTGAATTCTTAATATGTAGAAACTTTCAGTATTAAGAATCTCTATTTTATTCCATCTCTTTTGTTTAACAACATAACCACTCATTTCTAAATAATATCTTAATTGCTTCCATCCAGACCAACCTTTAAATTCCATTGACAATTCTTCTATCCAATTATCCAAAACCTCTTGGATTGAACAACCTTCTATAACTGCTAAACAAGATTGTCCACAGATTCCACCTTTATCAATCAAATATTTCTCAGTCATTTCTTTTGTATCATTTGGTATTTTCATATTATCTACCTTTCACGCACCAATTCCACAAAGTTTAAATCCTTTGGTAAATTTAATCCCCAACAAAACCATGCAGTTTGAAACCAAGCACCAGTTCCTTTTCCAGATGGAGTAATAAAATTAATTCTTCTATTAGGAATTATTAATTGTATCCCATTTTCTCTAAATAACTTTCCTCTCTTTATTCCTTCTAAAGTTGTTAGGGGCATTAAGAAAGCAAATGGTTTACCTATTTCAAAAGCCCTCTTTAAAAACTCATATTTCTTTGAATATGGGGGATTTGTAACTATAATATCAAATGGCTTTTCTATGTTATCTTTCAGAAAATCAATATCTTTATTCCCAAAAACATAAAACCCTTCTTCTGATAAATGTTTGGCTAAACTTCCTCCGCCCCAAGCACATTCATAAACATTATTCTTTCCTTTAAGAAAAGGGATCAATGAAAATATTGCTTTTTTTGGTGTTTGAAATTCATCACTTCTTCCACCCATTTGTATTTTTAATTTTTTCATCTTATTCTACTTTTGCTTCTTTTTATCCAGTTCAGGGTCTATCCTAAAATTTATTAATTGATTATGCTTTCTCACTTTAGATCTAAAATCTAATAACTCCTCCATTTTCCAATGAATAGGTTTAATCGGAGGGTCTTCTTTCCTCTTTGGAAATATTTGATTATCAAAATAACAATCTGCCATCTGAAAATTCCAAATCTTACATAGATCCATTTTCTTTAGGTTATCTTTATAAGTTGTTCTCCAATTACAAATAACAAAAATCATTATCTCTCTTGGAGAATATCCTGCATTAAGTAATAATTGAGTTCTCTCCTTAATTATTTTTTGTAATGAAAAAGAATGATCCCACGCCAATCTTATGTTCTTAAACCTTGCTTGTTTTAAAGCAGAAGCCATTTCTTGAGTTAAGAATCTGTAATCAACTCCACACGATAATTCATAATAAATTACCTTCCCATTAACTTTCCTTCTTCCCATCTCTCTAATCATCTCTAACGCTTCTGGATGGCACAAGAGATTCATGTCTAGGATCTTAACTTTATTCCTAACTAACTCAGGAATTTCAAAGACTTTTAATACTGGATTTTCAAATGCTTCTCTACAATAAGGACAACCATTAGGACAACCTTCACTCAATCTTATCCATTGTTCCTTGTCATCAAATTTATTATATTCCCCTTTTGCATAGGGCTTACTCATATCTGCTTCACAATCTTCTTTTTTCATCTTATTCTACTAAGGCGTAACCTTTTCCTCCACTAATCCTTCTATGCAATGAATCTGGCAATAGCCATAACAACCTTTCATTGTTTCATGTTTAGCACTTTCTTTAACATCCATCTCGTGATTTTTACATCCAATAACTTTACATTTATTTTTCATTTTTCGTAATAGGAAATAATTAAGTCACAATCTATATCAAACTTAGATATGATGCCCTTTCCTCCACAGGTTTAAATTTAGTTTCAGGTATTTCAATAGAATAATCAAAATCATCAATTTTGTCTTGCTCTTCAAAATCTTCCAGTGTCTGTTTCAAAAGTTCTTTAAAATGTTTAACTGCTTCTTTTCTATTTTTAAAAACATTTCTAACTTCTCCATTCCTTATTAATATCCAACTTTGTTCTTTTTCTTTTCTCATTTCAAATTTATTGCGAATTTAATCTAAACGAACTTTAAACAAGTCAGCAATCCTGTCATACAACTCAGCAATACTTTTACCTTGTGTTGCTCTTTCTTCTCCATCTTCAAACTTAATAGTTGCTACAAAAAACTGCCCTTCTCTTTCAACCTTTACATTAAATTCTTCTATTTTTTTACTCATTTTGAATCTACTGCGAAACCTCCAATAACTTCGCATAATATGTAAATTTATTTATGTGCCAACCATGAACTAAAGCATAAAATCCAAATATGAAACTTACATCATATCCTGAAAAATGTTGATTTAACATACTTTCTATAAAAACATCTTCTGTAATGTTTGCTTCAATTGTTATTGTTTTTTGTTTCATTTTGAATTATTCACGCCCCCCTTATACTCCTTTCCAAATTTTATTCTGTAACGACTATGCAAAACCATCAATCTTCTTCTCACACCATCCGCAAGAGATTTTTCATAAAGTTGTGATTGCTTTTTGATTAAATAATCAAACTTCTCCTGCTCTCTTCTCAATACTCTTTCTTCTATTGAACTCATTTTTCATCTCCTTTGAATATTTTGTTAATCGCTTCTACAATTTCCCACTTTTTATAATCAACTTCTCTTTTATCTTTAAACACCTTTTTCAACTCCTCAACTTTCTTATCAAAGCCTTTCTGGGCTTCTTCAATCATTTTATCAAGTAATTTATTAAATATTTCATCATCGTTTGTCTCGGGGTCAAAACTTCCAACAAACTTAATTATCTCCTTTTTCAATTCTTTAATTTTGTTTTCCATTGTTTGTAAGGTGAACCATTTAATTGACTATCTCCTGGGCGTCTTTTTATTATTAGTCTCTTTAATTCATTTATCTTATCTTTGTTGGCATGGTATAATTTAAAAGCAAATAATAAAGAGGACACAAACCCCATAATTATTAAAACTATGCCAGTGGTCTTGAGCCAGCCTATGCCTGAGGCCTTGAAAGAGAACCCAAAAACATATAACATAATCATGGCTATTACCCAGTCCACATTCTTTGAGGGTTTTTTTGTTTGTTTTTTCATTTCAATCCCTCCACTAAATTCTCAGCAAAATTAGAGGCCATCTCTGACCTCTCTATTCTCTGCTGCCCATTTAATTTTAGAGTTATAGTTGCTCCGTTCTTCAAATCAATTAACTTCTTCTTCAGTTGTATAAGATCCTCTACTGTCTCACACTCTCTTTCAAACCCATTAAGTTTAACTATTGTTTTCATTAGATTTTTAAACCCTCCTTGTCTTTAGAAGTATGTGAAGGAGTTGCAGGCTTGTCCTGTTTCTCCCTCTGCTCGTTGTCCTTATTGACTGAGGAGTGTTTTGAAGTCTCCTTTACGCCGTTGTTATGTCCTGCTTCACCAGGATTTGAACTTTGAGATTGTGATGTGATTGTTTCTTCATTCCAATCATATCTCTTACATCTTGGACATTGCTTTGGATTGTCAACTCTAGACGGCCATTCAAAGCCACACTTTAAACATTTTTCTTTTGTCATTTTATTTATTAATATGATGATATTAAAGTATTTAAATGTTTCTGTTCCACTGGAAATTTTAAAGCACCTCTATTTCCTATGGAGAAGTAAAACCAACCATCTTTTGTATAGTATGTATTATATGTATAGTAATACATATAATAATAATAATAATAATAAGGGTCTGGCTGTTCTACTGGAAGAGTAGGTAATTGCTTTGTAATTCAATTATTTCAGGACAATTCTTTGGATTAATTTAATCCCCATTATAGTATGTATAATAAAGCAAACTATACGTATAGCCGAATAACTAAAGAACTCGGAAGTTAGAGCATGAGCCTCACTTAAGGTCTCGCTACCGCTCAATCATAGATATTTTGCCAGTGGAAAGACCTTTGGTACCAATATATGTTATACATCACCTGTAAAGTGAGGGATATGTCTCAAGTATATACCTCAACTATTTGGACTGAATTTTGTGGAAAGGGGGGATGTTTCTGGATTAATTTGGGGCGGGGGCGAGGCTCTGCCTCGCCTGTGATTTTGCTACCGCAAAATCCGAACTAATTATAAACATTAAGTTTTTTCATCTAAAAAAGTTTATGATTAATGAGGCATTATCAATCTATCCCCTTTCTCTAAATTCTGTTGTATAGTTAGCCATTGATGATTCTCTGGTGCGAATGCTCTCTTAATATGTTCTGGGTTGTTGAAGTCAAATAAACTTAAAGGAATTATATGATCCACATGATAATTTTTGATTTCTTTAGGGAATGGCTTAAGGTGTTTTATTATTAATTCATAATTAATCCCATATTTAGAAGAAGTCCCTACTTTCCCTAACATTGAGAATCTTCTTAAGGCATGTAGAACCAATGAGCTAATGCGATGTTTAATATTATATGATTTATCTGTGTAATATCTGTCTTTAAATGCTAACTTACTTCTAACTTTTCTCCTATTTTTAACATCTTGCCTCTTCCAATATTCTTTTTTTCTAACTTTATTTCTGGCCTTTACTTCTGGTCTTTGCCTATACTTTTTCTTTCTTTCTTTTATTGCTTTTTTATTTTTTTGATAATATTCTCTTGACAATTTATTCAATCTTTCTCTATTTTTCTTTCTATATTTTCTATTATATTTTCTTTGCTCTATTAAATTATGTGCCCTATAATTCCAAATTACCATAGTATTATATAATACTATATCTTTATAAACTTATTGGTATTATAGAAGTATATACTACATTAGCATAATCTTTATAAAGCAATAATACTATAATTCTTCATGGAAAGAAAAACAACAAGCATAAAGATTCAACCTTCTCTCTGGGAGGATTTTAAGATTTATTGCATAAAGCAAAAGATAGAGATGAGTGAGAAGTTGGAAGAGTTGATTAAGAAGGAGTTGAAGAAATGAATGAATCAGAAAAATTGATAAAAGAAAAATATGCTAAACAAGGATACAACTTTTTAAAAGATGGTAGTCCAGATTTCATATTTTTTAGAGAAGATGAAAATGGAATCGTCATTACAAAGAGTATATTTTTTTGTGAAGTTAAGGGATTGGGTGATTCTATAAAACTAAACCAATATAAATACATGGAAATCCTTAAATCTTTAGGATTAAATGTAAAAGTGGAGCTTGTTGAAATTAAGAACACATATACTTCTAACCACTATTCAGATGAATTGGCACAGCAAATTTATTCAGAAATTAAACAAATGAAAACAAAAAGATACACTACTGGAACAATGGCTTCCGAAATACAAAAAAAATTTGGTGTAAGTAGGGCAAGTTTTTATAGGTATCTTAGTAAGTTTAATTCAAAAGAATCTTTAATTCAAAATGACAAAAAATAAACTACTCGGAACAGCATACATAAATTTAATAGAATCAGATGGGGAAGTTAAATTTGAATATGGCTATGAGTTAATTATAAACAGGGTCTCAAAGGGTTTTAAGTCTCCTTGACCCTGCGGTAAAACAAGGTACATTCAAACAGCAATAGTATTAAAGAACAATCATTTATATAATTTTCTATATATCCCAGTTCTTAGGATTTAGAAAACCACCAGTAGATTTCTTCTTCATATATGGAGATCCCCCCATAACTCCTGGAGGATTTATGTTCTGAGTAACAACCCTGGCACTTCTTAAACTATCTCTCTCTTCTCCGCCCAAGGCTCTATTGTATGCACTCTCTATAGTGTGAAGAATATTCAATACCAATAGTTCAGCCCTTGATCTCTTTTCTACAGTGTTCAATCCCATTGTTTCATAATTTATATAAATAACATCTGCAACTTCATTTCCAAGATCAAATAAAATCTCCTTCACTCTTTCCCAGCCATAATTAGATAAGATAGTATTTCTATTGAGATAGAAAGAAATCACATTCATTATTAATTGCGTTCCGTAATCATTAAGGATTATTAATTTATTATCGTCTGGAGTTGTATAAATGAAATTTCCTGAACCATCATCTTTAACAACATCTCCCTTAAGCAGATGCTCTACTCTCTCTAAGATATTATCTAGTTCTAGCTGCCACATAATAAGGTTGTTGTCTTGTGATTGATTAAAAATAGTATTGCTAGCGAAACCCTGAAGTTTATTAATTTCATTATCTTTCTCTTGACTCTTGCTTTCTAAAGAAGTTATATAATTTTTTGTTTCTTCGTCCATTATCTATTTCTCCTATTTCTCATCATTGTTTCTCTTCCCTTTGCCAATGCTTTTAATTGGGCAGGTGAAGATGTCCTCTTTCTTGTAGGAATTTGTCTTCTTGCAGGTTTATTAACAGACCTTTTAGTAGGTCTCCTATTGAAAGATTTTGTTTTCTGTGGTCTCCTGGTAAGACCCCTCTGTTTAGCAAACTTAGCCAATGAGAGTTGAGTTTTTTCTCCTCTAGTATCTATTCTAGGGCGTCCTCTTTTTTCTATAAATTTAGTTTTAGAAAAAGTTATTTTTTTTCTTTTCCTAATTTTGAAACTTCTAAATTTCTTTCTAGTTTTCCTAAAGTGTCCCACTTCTGATTTCCCAAGTTTCCCTAACCTCTTAGTACGTCCAACAGGTTTTATTTTGAATGTTGCACTTGTCGTCCTATCAATAGCAAAAGCCCCACGATCTAAAGCCCTTTGTCTTGACAATGGAACTCTATTTAATTTTATAAATTTCTTCCCACCTCTTGCTTTCCCAAAAACATCAAAAGCCATTTCTCTTTTCTTTTTTCTCTTCTTCTTAGCCTTCTTTTTAATTCTTGGAAGAATTATTGGTCTTGGAATTGGTTCTGGAATTGGTTCTGGACGTGGCCTTGGACGTGGTCTAGGTCTGGGCTTAGGTCTGGGTCTGGGCTTAGGTCTAGGTCTGGGCTTAGGTCTGGGTCTGGGCTTAGGTCTAGGTCTTGGTCGCTTCCTTATTCTTGTAACGCTAACTAATGCTTTTCTCCCAATAGAAACTCTTGGCTTTGGTCTAACACGTCTACTAGTTAATTGTGGTTTTTTAAATCCTGTTTCTCTTTTAAGATTATTCCTCAACTTCCTTATTTCTTTTGCACTTATCTTTCCTCTTTTTGCTTTACTTAATAATTTCTTAGTGGACTTAGAAGCCTTAACAACTTGAGTTGTTACTATTGGAACTATTACCCCGTTTATTTCAACCTTAGCAACTGTCTTAATTTTTTTTATAATCTCTCCAGGAGCGAGTGTTAGTTCTGGTTCTGAAGATAATGCTCCTATTGGTTTAAACTTCCCTGCTTTTTTTGTCTGGAATTTTAATAAAGCATTAGCTTCTCTTTTAGTTAATTTTGGGGCTTTTTGTTTTAATGTTTTTTGTTTTCTTAATTTCTTTTTAATAGAATTAAATATCTTTGTTTTTGGAAATGCTTGAACTCTAACATCTTTAAAGAAAATTATTTGTGGTTTTTGAGATCTAAACTTAAAATTTCCCCTTACTATATCAAATAATGATGCTTCTTTCTGTATTCCTAACCTGCTTACTCTAACTCTGCCTTTAGGATCTACAAAAAAACTCCTTTCTAGCAAATTAGAATTTCCTTTTGATTCTTTTATAACCCTCTTATTTAATTTAATAAAATTCTTCTCGCTTATTTTTCCTCTATCAAATTCTTTTAATAATTGTCTTGTTCGTGGGGTAAAAAGTCTCTCTCCAGGAATAGGCTTTCTAACTACTCTCCTTCTCCTAATCAATCCAACTAATTTACTTGCTTGTGCAGAAGTTACGATTGGCAATTTTTTTCCAGCCAATTTTGCTTGTTCTCTTGCTGGAACTAATATTTTCTTTAATCCAGGTCTAGCAATGCCAATCTTCAATCCTTTTCTTTTTTTGGCAGTTATCCTTACTGTTTTCTTTTCTAAGAAGAGACCTTTTGGAGTTACTACTCTCTTTTTAGCCGCCCTTGTGGAGAGGGTTAGTCCTGTTTTTGTCTTACTAATTATAATTTTTCCTCCTTTAACCTTCCTTAATTTTCCAGTAACTTTAGCAGCAGTCTTAGAAGTAAGTTTTCCCGTGACACTAAACACTTTCCCAGTCCCTTTTAATAAAAGAACTTCTGTTCCGATTTTTGCCAAGGCTAAACCTGGGCTTATCATAGCAAGTTTCCCAAATTTCTTTCCCCCTTCTCTTATAGCAGAAGGTATTTTTTTTAATTGTGATGGTTCTTTTACAATACTTTTCACAGTTTCAGGCAATGTTAAAAATCCAATACCCGCAGAAATAAAAGTTTGTGCTACCCCTAACCCTGCTAATTTAGCATCTATTACTTTTATTCTAGGATCTGTGGTGGCCTTAACCCCTTTTTCCTCAATTATCTTAATTTTTTTTCTGGTTAGTGCTGCTATTGAAGTTTCTGTTGCTTTTGATGCTTTGGTTGGAATCGCTACTTTAACTTTTTTCTCTCGCTGTTCTATCTCTTCTAATCTCTTATTTAGTTCTTCCTCCTCTTTTTTAGCCAATTTAAATTCAGCTTCTCCTAATTCCTTTCCACCAAATCTTTTATCAAATTTTTCTACAGCCTTATTAAAACTTTCTACTTGTTTACTTATAGCCTCCCTTTCTCTTGATTCTCTAGTCAATCCAAAAGAGGATATATCTCTAGATCTTCTAAGCAGAGATTCTATCTCGCTTTTAGTTTTAAATAAGCTTATCCTTTTTATTTTTCTTGCTTTTTGTTGTAATGTTTCTTTTGCCTTCGCTTCCTCTCTTGCCCTCGCCTCTGCTAGTGCTTTAGCTTCTGCTCTTGCTTTTTCCTGTGCTTGTCTTTGCAATAATAATTCTTTTTCTTTTTGAACAGCCTCTTGTCTTTGGATTGTCTTAAATTGCGTCTCAGAAATAATACTCCCTCCCCTTGCTCTAAAAGTTTTCCCACCAACAAAAATAGTTCTTGTCCCTCCTCTACTTGCTAATTTTCTTGCGAGTTCTAATTTTGCTCTTTCTGCTTGTTCTTTTTTTCTTTGTTGTTCAGCAGATAATCTCCCACCGCCACGTCTTCTTGGTTTTGGAGACGGGGGGCGAGTAACTAAAACCATTTTATAGAATCACCATCATTTTATTTCTATATAAGTAAGAAAAAGGTATTTATAAATTTTTTGTTTATACTTTTTATTTTTTGTTTCTGTTAACATAATGAATAAGTTTATAAAAGACCAAGCCCTATCCACTTAATGGAAAAAAAACATTGGAAAACAATCGCAATAATTCTAATTGTCTTTTTTATAGTAGAGATTTCCCTAGGGGTATGGGAGTATGTTTCTATGTCAATAGACAACGATAAACTTATGACTTGCTTATATGAAATATGCCAAGAATATCCTGATGCTTTGTATGAAAATGATTTATGTACTTGTTACGAATATGATATGTGGGGAGATAATTTGTTAGTTGCTAAAGAAGAATATATGAGATAAATTAGGCTTTGTTTAATAAGTAGTCCTTGTTTAAAAAGTCGTTTTGGGTGCGAGAGTATTAGAAATTAATCCCTTTCTAAAATTAAAAGTATTTCCAAAATTAGAATATCCATTCCATCCAGCTAATCTATTTTCTAATTGTTCTTTAGTTAATTCTCCATTTTTATATACCCCTAATAATTCCTTGAACTTCTTATTAAAAGACTTAATATTTCTCTTCCTTAAAAGAGTATAATAATAAAAAACTCTATAACC
>SDBU01008461.1_pt1 | contig 11700 bp, 8 predicted proteins | sample 2277071 | NCBI WGS metagenome assembly SDBU01 (sample SAMN10397929, study PRJNA504765) | marine sediment metagenome | isolation source: marine sediment core GS08_GC12, 126 cmbsf | place: Arctic Ocean: Gakkel Ridge, Loki's castle | collected 2008 | reverse complement strand
AACCTCTGCATTAATATCCGAAAGTTCCCCCAGAAAGTCCACCTTGCCAACAAAGCACCAAGGAATTGTAGGAAGACTTGTAAGTCCACCATCAAGGGTCTCGTGTTTTTTAATCTACCGAAGCTTCGGTATTTCTGGTCTGTGTAGTAACATATCTCAGCAAGTTTGGTACTTCTTTTACCGAGATACCTGCAGTTAACACACCGCCCCGTGCCGTATCTTTCTTGTCTCCAGATTGCCATACCCCTATTCACTACTGGTAAAACTTGACACCCATTTTGCAAGTAGTATAATTCGGGTGGGGGTGTGGCATATCATGGGACGGCACTTCAAGGGACTTGCTTTACGGTGGTCACGTGGAGCTTCTTCCGAGACCAAACGGAGTGCCTGACCTGACCAGATGGAATTCTGCCCCCACCCTGCATTAAGTATATAATCCCGCTTTCATTAAATGCCGCCGCAAGAGGTGACAAATATCCGTCTAAACTAAAGCCGGGAGCTCCAATTTGCGGTGGGCCTCGAGTATCATCTGATAATTGAACAAAGTTACGTTTTGTATGCCTGACTTTGGGCAGATTAAGCGTGAGTTAAGCTTGATAAAGACATCCGTGTGTGCTAATATAGGGTAGTAGTTGCATGTGCAGCTTGCCTTACGAAGACAAATACTGACAGGTAAAAGGAAACTAGGAGCAGAATATGACCAGGAACAGAGGTGCTGAGGGAGCAAAAGGACAGGCTGCTTCTGTACTGAAGAAACTGTTGGGCAACCTTGAACTGGAGATCATGGAGTTTATGTGGCAGGTAGAGGAGGCCACTGTTCGACAAGCGGTAGAGGCCATAAACCGTAGGCGACCCATTGCTTATACCACGGTGATGACTGTCATGGGACACTTGGTCGACAAAGGGTTACTTGCCCGTATCACGGAAGGTAAAAGATATCGCTATCGACTGGTCTGGAGCAGGGGCGAGTTTTTGCGCGAAACTTCTAGGGGTATGGTCCGCTCCCTAGTAGCTGACTTTGGGGACTTGGCCATCGCAGGGTTTTTGGGAGAAATGGGTGGCGTTGACCCCGACAGGCTAGAACGGCTTAGGAGTTTAGTCCAAGAGGCTGGTGGTGAGAGCAGTAGATCCGAGTAGGACTTTCAAAGTACTGATGGGCACCGGCGCTATGGTAACGTTCCTCCTGTGGGTAGCCGTCTGCCGAACTGTCCTAGCTGGTTGTCCAGAAGGCTGGGGTGGCTTTGCTTGTCTCTTCTTGCCCACTCATACTGACGTTGGTATTCACCTGCTCAGCTATACTTTTATGGGGATGATTGTCTCGGGTATATCTTTGTGGCTGGTATTGTGGCGGAGACAGTGGAACAAGATACACACGCTGACGAGAAACTTGGCACCGCTTTATACCTCACATAATGAACTAGAATCATTGGCTGGGCGACTGGGTTTGAAGAATAAAGTCCATCTTCTAGATTCCGACGTGTCTCTCTGTTTCTGCGCTGGTTTCATCATGCCTCAAATCTATCTTTCCCGAAGGATGATGGAAAAGCTTCCACAAGAACAGTTGGAGGCCCTGCTGCTTCATGAGAAATACCACCTAAAAAACTACGACCCCCTTAAGATACTATTGGGCCAACTGGTTGTGTCCGCCCTCTTTTTCGTTCCGGTCTTGCAAGATATGTTCAAGCGCTATCTTATAGAGAAGGAAATAGCCGCTGACGAGAGTGCCATAAGGTACCAGGGCCACAACAGGGGCATTGCCAGCGTTCTAGGCAGTCTACTACATGAGCACTATACTGCCTCGGCACCAAGCTTGGTTGCAGCCGGGACAGAAGCCCTGGACTACCGTATCGGTCACTTGGCAGGACACGCCCCGTGGCATCCGTCCCCCGTTCCTCTATCTCGCTTGGCTATGAGCTTGCTAGCCGTAGCCATTACTCTCGCCGCCATTCTAGCGCCCTTATCCGGTTCACATCCGTAACGATATGAGTAACACTGAGTCCAACCACTCAGTGCAAAAGGTCGCCTATCGTTTGCCAGCTACCCTTTGATTCCCCCTTGCTCAATTATCATCCTTAGCGCCCCAATCCATTGCTACAGTTAGTATCATGGTAGTTATTTTCAGATAACATGGCGGCTGGATACCCTTTGGAGACAACCTGGCGACACTCTTCGAGCTGAATCTGTTATCTAAATGTCCCACTTGACAATCAGTTACATAAACTACTATACTGGGATAGAAATACTATGCTAACATAGTAGCTGAACTTGGGCTAATGCGGCCTTCGGCTTTTTTGCCAGCAAAGTGTGCCCCATAGCAATAGAAAACGCTGGTTCTTGTGTGCCTTGGAAATAATTTTTAATGAAAGTGAGGTTCAAATGCAAAAAGTATCTATTCTGCTCCCTGTTTTTGTAGGCTTACTGGTAGTAGCCAGTGCCTGTGCCCAGCAACCGCCAGAGACGCCGTCTCATCAGGAGACGGGAGCCTTACGGGTTGAGGTCAGTCGCCACGGCTTTAACAAGAGCCCGGGAGAATTTCGGCTCGAGGTTGAGGAGGGGCAAGAGGTTGAGATTACCTTTGTCTATGGGGACGGAGATTTCTCCCAGAATAATCCCCATACTATCATCATCCCTGACTATGGCATTACTACCGGTATTCTGGACGAAAATAACCGGGAGGAGACGGTACGCTTTATTGCCAAGGGGCATGGCGAGGTCACTTTCATGTGCGCCATAACCGACTGCGTTGGCCACACTAATCTCCTTGGGGGGATCGTTGATGTTCATGGAGAAGATGACCACGAAGCCGGGGAACAGCACAACTAGCCACCGGCGGCTCTGAAAAAAGGAGGAGTGATGAAGAGCACAAAAAGCTACCTGGTTGTCGCTTTTATAATCGCCCTTTCAGTACTGCTGATAATTCCCTTGTGGGCGGTATATGGGGTACTTCTTCCCGGCGAAGGTGGTCATGCCCACGGTGCTGGTGAGATGGTAATGGCCGCCGAGTTTGAGGGAAAGGCAATGGAATTCATCGAGGAGCATAGACTGTCCGATGGTTCGGTTGAAGCCAATCACGATGAACCGCTCTTGATCGTGGTGAAGCAATACACCTTTACCCCGAACAAGATACGGCTGAAGGCAGGAGAGGATTATCAACTGCAGTTTCTGTCCACTGATGTGGTTCATGCCTTTTCCGTACAGATGGGCGGCAGCAGCCATAATGCTACAGTGATGCCGGGGACGATCACGAATCTTATGGTTGAGGTTCTCCAGCCCGGGACTTACCTTGTCAACTGTAGTGAGTACTGTGGACTGGGGCATGACTTCATGTTTTTCACCCTCATTGTCGAAGAGGGTGGGGAGCACGAAGAAGGCGAGCACAATGAAGGGGATGAGCATACAGAAGACGAGCCTCATCAAGGAGATACGCACGGATAGGGGAACGGGAAGTTTAACATTATTGTCAATACAGATAAGGGGAGATTATGGCTCTGCTGCAAAAAATGAAAATACATCCGAATGACCGGAACCTTATGGCGGCCTATGGTGTTGCCGGCTTGCTGTCTCTGGCTGGGGCCGGTGCCTTTGCCATCATCCTAGTGTTAATCAGGACTCCGGCCTTTAGTTTTGGTGGTGGCGGCCGGTATTACCAGTTTCTGACCGGTCATGCCCAGCTCGGGTTTGTTTACTGGTTTGCCTTTATCCAGGCTGCCCTGCTGGTAGCCGGGGCAACGCTCTTAAGGGATGGGCGGCGGTTGTGGGGTCTAAAACTGGGATGGACAGCCTTCGCCTTTACTTCGGCGGGACTGATTCTCAATATGGTGGGGATATTCTCTGGGGCCAGTGTCTTATACACTGCCTTCCCGCCCCTATCTGAAGAGTTTGCCTCAACCCCATTGATTTATCTTGGATATCTATTCACCGGCATTGGTGCCCTCCTTATCACCATCAGCTTTATCGGCAGTGTCTTCACCTGGGTGGAGAGGAAGGGCTCATTAGCGAGCTGGAAGAGGATGCTGGGGGAAGTCCACATCAGCACCTTCGCTGCCATATGTGCCACTGTTTTGATAATCGCGATCAGCCTGGCGGCGATACGGCTTTATATTCCTGCCTTCCTGTGGTCAATGGGTTGGCTAGCTTTAGAAGCTGAGGCGTTTGCCCTGGACTACAGATTGACCTACCATGTCATGTTCCACATAATCCATTACATTCCGGCGATGGCGATGATCGCCGTTGCCTACGTGCTGGTGGAACTCAGCACTGGCGCCAAATCAGTCTACAGTAAGACAGTAGCTAAGGGCCTATTCCTCATGTATCCGGCGGTGGTTCCCCCCACCTTTATCTACCACCTCTTGGTGGACCCCACCATTCCGCAGAACATTAAGATTATCGGCTCGGCGTTTTCCCTGCTGGTATGGATACCCTCGCTCCTCCACATGTTTATCATCACGGGGATGATGGAGGTCAAGATGAGGTCAGCCGGCCACAGCCTTCTCGGCTGGATACGGCACCTACCGTGGGGGAACCCGGCCTTTGCCTCCTTGATTATGGGGATGGTCACTTTTGGCATTGCTGGCAGCCTTACTTCTGTTCTTCTGCAAGAGCAAACGGCCCCTCTCCTCCACAACACCTTTGCTGTCCCAGCCTACATCCATCCTATGGTGGTCGGCGCCGCCAGCCTGATTTACATGGGGATAATCTACTACGGGGTTACCCTATCTGTGGGGCGTAACCTCTGGGGGCTGGCTATTGCCCGGATACAGCCCTACCTGTTGACCATATCTTTACTTATTTTTGCCATCGCCGGTTCCCTGGCGGGGTATGCCGGTGTTCCGCGCCGCACTGCTGAGATAACTTATGGAGGCGCGGCTCCTGAGTCCTGGGCCGGGTTAATGAATGTGACATTGGGTCTCGGGGGAACACTAGCCATAATAGCCGGTATCCTGTTCATGACAGTCATCGGGATGACTATTCTGGCGGGAAAGAAGCTAACTACCGCAGAGGTACCCCGGGGTCTGCGCGCCCCTGATTTCGTGGCCAGGCGAGAATTCAAATACACACCCACCGCCCTGGTGCCCGGGGTTCTTTTCGTTCTAGTAGTACTGGGCTTTACTGTGGTCGCCTTTGGAATAATGGGCAACTGGCCCATCCAGTTTGGCTGAGCCGAATTGCCCGGGTAAGGCGGGAGAAAACGAGAGGGGGGTATAGACCAACAATGGCTGAAAATACCATTGAAGAGCCGATTGTAGAAGGAGAAAAGGGAGCAGGCTTCCTTTTCTGGGGATTGATATTCGTGGCCGTGCTGAACCTAGCTATGGTTATCGGTGCCCTGGCTATATTCGGGCCTTAGGAAATAAAACTGTGAGACGGAATCAATTGGGCTTAGTTCAACCTTTACCTCGGAATCCTACAGCTTCCTATGTCCTTGCCAATTCTTTGAGCTATGTAAAGTGTCTTAGCCAGCGTGGCTGGACTATGGTGGCTGCCTATATAGGTCTCCTGAAAATACGTTCTGCCGCTTTGAACGCGTTTTCAGCGTTGGTCGGTCTGTTACTGGCTACTGGTGGTGGTGTCGAGTGGAATACCGCCCTTATTTTGGTTGTGTCGGTCGGTCTAGCGGCAGCCGGTTCCGGTACTCTCAATTCCTATCTTGATCGAGACATAGATAAGGTTATGCATCGGACATTGCAAAGGCCGTTACCATCCGGCAGAATTGAGCCAGCTGAGAAAGTTCTGTACGCCGGAATACTCCTGGTTATGGGCGGCTTGATACTTTCTGTAGTTGTGTTAGGCTTGCTGGCCACACTGTTCATCGCCTTAGGAGTTATCATTTATGTCTTTGTCTACACGATATGGCTAAAGAGGAAAACGCCATGGAGTGTAGTTATTGGGGGAGTCGCTGGCAGTTGTGCGCTACTAGCCGGTTGGGCCTCGGCAAGCACTAGTTTTGGTTGGCTTCCGCTGCTTTTCAGCATCTTCGTATTCCTGTGGACGCCCGGTCACTTCTGGGGTTTGGCTATTCGGACTAAAGGTGACAATGAACAAGCTAATATACCAACTCTGCCCACGATTTATGGAGAGAGGGTAGCCTCCAAATGGGTAGCATTATCCAACATGGCCCTGGTTCCCTTCTCAGCCATCCCTTATGCCCTGGGGATGCTTGGCGAAGTTTATTTCTTTATTTCTCTGGCTATTGGCCTGGTCCTATTGATATCAAATATTAACCTTTATTTTACTCCAACGGCTCAAAAAGCTTGGATGGTGTTTAAACTTTCGAGCCTATATCTGGCCACTGTTTACATAGCTGTGCTGGTAGACATTTTCTTGATATAGCAAACTATCTCTTTAAGTCTTCAATTGGCCATGGCTAATTGCCCTCGGGCGCGTAGTGCTCAAATTCCGCTGAGAGGTTGACGTGCCATCCGGGTGTTAAAAGGCACCGTTACACAACCGCCCATTTTGTGTGATGGGCAACAAACCTACAGACCTTGACAAAAACTGCTCGTCTTCCTAAAGTAGCCGTAGTTGGACTGCGCCAATTATACTGGCGACGCTTTGGAGGTTGAAAATGGATAAGCAGGAACAGATAGTTAGACCGTTGAGCGAGTTGGAGCGGATGGGTGAGAGTAAGTATCAGCAAGCTTAGCCATAGCTGGGCTGCAGGAAGCGTGATATGTCAACAGATCTGTTAGGGCCCTATAGAATCGGTAGACTGGAACTGAGAAATCGCGTGGTGAGGTCGGCAACCTGGGATGCTACAGCAGACAGCTCCGGGGCTGTCACCGATGATTCGGTGGCTCTGTACCGGGAGCTTGGGAAGGGGGGAGTTGGTCTTATAGTGAGCGGATATGCTTTTGTGTCACCTCTTGGCCAAGCGGCACAAAAGCAGTATGGCGTCCACACCGACGACATGATCCCTGGTCTGCGCAGATTGGCGCAAGTAGCCCACCAGGGGGGTGCAAAAATTGCGCTGCAAGTGGTCCACGCTGGTATCGGCTCTGACTACCTCTACCGGGAAGGCATAACGACCCTGGCTGTATCGAGGATACCCAAACTAAGCAGAGCGCATCGAGAGATGACCGATGAAGAGATAGAGGCTATTCTCACCAACTTCGCATCGGCGGCACTGCGTGCTCAAGAAGCCGGTTTTGACGCTGTCCAGCTTCACGGGGCTCATGGCTATCTTATGAGCCAGTTCCTCTCACCGCGCTTCAACTTTCGTACTGATCGTTGGGGAGGTGATGCCGACAATAGGAGAAGGTTTCACCTCGAGGTGATACGGAAGGTGCGCCATGCTATCGGGACTGACTTTCCCTTGATGATTAAGTTTGGGGTTCAGGATGACAGGGAGAGAGGTCTTTCCTTTGGTGAAGGTTTGGAGGCAGCACGGCAGATGGTGGAGACGGGCATCGATGCCATAGAAGTCAGTGCTGGCGTTGGCACGTCTGTACAGGTAATGAAAGAAGGCGATTCAGAGCGGGCATATTTTCGAGAGAGAGCTGCTGCTGTTAAACAATCGGTCACAGTTCCGGTGATTGTAGTAGGCGGGATACGCAGCCTGGAGATGGCGAAGAGTATAGTGGATAGCGGTGACGCTGACCTGATCGCGATGTGCCGTCCCTTCATTAGAGAGCCAGGCTTGGTCACCCGCTGGCAGCAAGGTGATAGAGGACCGGCCAGATGTATCTCCTGCAGCAAATGCTTGGGTATCGCGGTGAGGGCTGAGCCGCTAGAATGTGGAGAGGAGCGCCGTCTGCAGGAAGAGGCAATCGCCATCACTTGATTCTAAATCCGTTTCTTGTGTTCTTGGGAGCACAGAGGCGTATTGAGGCCACTTCTTTTCCGCCTCAGTTTTATGGTATCATCTTTAGACACGTTGCGGTATGTCCTGACTAAACAACTTACGCAAAATACGATCCGGGGGGTTCTTGACATCCTGGTGGGCAATAGTCTATCCTGCATGTAGAAAGGGGCGTGCAGCCCAATGCAAGCATACTTTGTGCAATGCTATGTCAGAGGAGAGGTGAGTGATGCCAAAGTTCTAAGTATGAAATATAACCTAAACCAGAATGTTTATTACCCAGATTACTATAATGTTTACAATGTTGTGAACAAGGTGAGAGATGTCTAAAAAGTGAGAATTCCAACAAATTAGGAGGTGAGAAATGAAACTGGTTATCGTAGGTTTTGGACAATGTGGCAGCAAGATTGCGGATGAGTTTAGTCGGCTTAATGCGAGGGCACGTTCCCGCCGTCGGATCGAGATAATTACCGGTATCTTTGCCGTAAACACCGATGTTACTGATTTGAGCAGCCTATCCAGTATAAAATCGGATTACCAGCACAGAATCCTTATCGGTAGTCGCAAGACTGGTAGTCATGGTGTAGGGAAAATAAACGAGTTAGGTGCTGAGATAGCCAGGAAGGACACTGATAAGGTCATTGATGCAGTGAGGTCGGCGGAACGCTTTTATGAGGCAGATGCCTTCTTACTCATCGCTGGTGCTGCTGGTGGCACAGGGTCAGGCTCAATGCCAGTAATGGCGCAAACGATTAAGGAGCGCTTCGGAGATAAACCGGTATACGCTCTTGCCGTCCTCCCCTTTGAGCATGAAGAGACAACCGAGGCCAGGACGATTCATAACTCAGCGACGTGCCTCAAGGCGGCTTACTCGGTAGCCGACGCAGTGTTCCTGGTTGACAACCAAAGGTATGTAAAAAAGGATTCGTCACTTCTAAACAACATGGCTGCAATCAACCAGCTGATAGTTGAGCCATTCTATGACGTACTTTGTGCCGGTGAAGAGGAAAAACGTAAATATATTGGTGCCAGACTGCTTGACGCCGGAGACATAATTCAGACTCTGGCCGGATGGACTGTGCTCGGTTACGGCAAATCGCAACTGGCAGTAATTAGGCTCCCGACTGAACGAACCCGTAACTTCAGGAAGAAAAGCACTGAAACACACAGAGGAATACAGGCGATGGACCAGGCGATAAGTAACTTATCCCTCAAATGTAATCCTGCGGATTCCGGTAGTGCTCTATACCTGCTGTCAGCACCAACTAGAGAAATGAATATGGACCTGGTCAAGGAACTGGGAGACTACTTGAGAGACGTAGCCCCAGAGGCAATAATCAGGTATGGTGATTATCCTCGGGGAGGAAGCTCACTGAAGATTACGGTAATTCTTTCCCAGCTCAAGTATCTCGATAAGGTTAAGGGATATTATGCAAAATTTAGCGACTTAGTCGTGGAAACGGAGCGGAGGCAAGGGGATTCCGAGGCTAAGCTTAAAGAGCTGGAGGACGCTTCAAAGTCAGTACCCTCACTGTTGTAAACAGGCAATCCGTAATGGTTGTGTTGCTTCCTGGGGTGGGTATGTCTTGAAGGGTTGAATGCTTGGCCAATTTGAGAAGAAGAGGCGTAGCCCAGAACTGAAAGGCCGCTATCAATTTTTCGGTTGATAGCGGCCTCTGAAATAACGGGGAAATAGAAAGACTAGTAATCTGGCAAGCCTCGTAGAGGTATGCAAATGATACGGACAAAATCAGTTCCGGGTACACTCAAGGGTCAGAAGCTAGAGGTGGCGTGGAAGAAAGGCATTTGTGGCATCTGTCCCGCTGGTTGTTGGGTGGAAGTAGGTCTTAAGGACGGTAAACTGGTGGATATCAAACAGGACACCAGTCACACCCTGGGTATGATTTGCCGGCGTGGCCAACATGCACCGGAGATTATCTACTCTAAACACCGGCTCAAGTATCCTATGAAGCGAGTGGGGCCCAAAGGTTCCTATGAGTTTGAACGCATCACCTGGGATGAGGCCTATGACATAATTGTGAAGAATCTAAATCGAATTAAGCAAGAGTCAGGGCCAGAGGCGGTGGCTATCTATACCGGGCGCGGTGCTTTCGAGTTATCGTTGTGCGATATGTATCAACCCAAAGGGGTGGCAGTGTCTTCGGCGTCCAACATCCTGTTCCCGTTTGGCTCACCGAACACCATGGGCGTGGGTGCGCTCTGTTATGTCTCTTTTGCCATGATTGCCCCCCATGTGACCATGGGCCGGATGCTCATCAATATGTTCACCGATTTCGAGAATGCCGGAATGCTTGTGGTCTGGGGCACCAACCCGGCCACTGATTCACCCCCTCTGGATATGTACCGGCTGGAAGCGGCGGCCAGGCGGGGTGCGGATATCGTGGTCATCGACCCCCGCCGCACAGAAACAGTGCTCCGCACCAGTGCCCAGTGGGTTTCTATCCGGCCCGGTACCGATGGCGCCCTCGCCTTGAGTATGATTGAGGTGATGATTGACGAGGAGTTCTACGACGAAGATTTCGCCGAAAACTGGTGTCATGGTTTTGAAGCGTTGACAAACTATGTCCAGCACTTCCGCCCGGAAGTGGCCGAGACCATCACCGGAGTGCCCGCGACCACCATTCGAGACCTTGCCCGCCGTATCTGCAACGCCACTGGCGCCTGTCCGGTGATGTACACTGGCTTGGAGTATTCCAATAGTGGGACTCAGGCTATCCGAGCTGTGCTGACACTGTTTGCTCTGGCTGGTCAGCTCGATGTGCCTGGCGGCATCGGCCTTGCCATGCTGAACAGCCATTTCCCTATCAATCGCTCCTGTAATCAAGAAAACCCCAATATAGACCTGGCGGTGGCCCGGGATAGGTTCCCGATTTACAGCAACTATCGCGGTGAGTCCCATGCCAGCGGACTCGTAGATTCAGTGCTCAAAGGCGAACCCTATCGTATCCGAGGCTTGCTCATCCACGGTGCTTCTCTGCTTACCTCCTGGCCGCAGACTCCTATCTGGCGCGAGACTCTTTCCAGACTGGAATTCCTGGTCTGTATTGACCTACAGCTCACGGCTGATGCTGCCTATGCCGACATTGTGCTCCCCGCCACCACTTATTTTGAGAATGATGCCTACATGGCCTATGGGCCCATCTTCCGTCTGCGGGAGAAATTGATTAAGCCTGTGGGAGAAGCCCGCAATGGTTACCTCATTATGGCTGAATTGGCCCGGCGGTTAGGCTATGGGCATCTGTACCCCCAGACCGAAGAAGAGATGCTCCGTTTTGCCTTAGAAGGCTCCGGTTACACCCTCGAAGATGTGAAAGCGGCCGGCGGCTGGGTAAAGCTCCCAACGCCCATGATGGAGTATAAGAAATGGCAAAAAGGGGGCTTACGAAGGGATGGCAAACCCGGCTTTGATACCCCTACGGGCAAGTTTGAGATATGGTCCACAATTCTCGAAGAGTATGGCTATGAGGCACTGCCCAAATATGCCGAGCCGTCAGAAGGACCCCTGGGCAGTCCTAACATGGCGGAGAAGTTCCCGTTGGTATTTAACTCCGGCGCCCGGCCGCAAACCGATTTCCGCTCACAGCACCACGGCATCGAAGGCCTGGTAAAGGACAACCCAGAGCCTACCGTAGAGATTAACGTTGAAGATGCCAAGGAGCGAGGGATTGAGAGTGGCGACCTGGTGGAAGTGGCTACTCCTCGGGGCGCTGTGCCCTTTAGAGCCCGAGTCACCACTGATATTGTAAATGGGGCTATCGAATGCAACATGGGAGGGGGTACACCCGTAGGCCCGAAGGCGTGGCGAGAGTGGAATGTCAACGAGCTCACGGACATCACCAACTATGATTCGATATCTGGCTTCCCGGTCTACAAGGCTCTCC
>SDBU01008460.1_pt1 | contig 11701 bp, 12 predicted proteins | sample 2277071 | NCBI WGS metagenome assembly SDBU01 (sample SAMN10397929, study PRJNA504765) | marine sediment metagenome | isolation source: marine sediment core GS08_GC12, 126 cmbsf | place: Arctic Ocean: Gakkel Ridge, Loki's castle | collected 2008 | reverse complement strand
ACTACCGGCATGCTGGCAGGCGCCTGGGTTTTACGCCATGAAGGGCATGTTAGGATGGATGCAATTTATGGGCGCCTGTCCCTCCGAACCAGAGCCATTATAGACCTCGCTACGGCACCGCTTTTCTTCCTTCTCGTCGGCGTGGTGCTATGGACGGGATGGGACATGGCATACTTCTCAGTGAAGGTGAACGAACATACCCAAACTCCTTGGGGCCCTCCTTACTATCCGCTCAAATTAGCAATCCCGCTAGCAGCCTTGCTGATACTACTTCAGGGAATAGTTAAGTTTATTCGTGACTTCTTTCTTTTTTATAGAAAGGAGTTGTCTTGAGCATTGAACAGCTTACCTTAATCCTGATATTGTCTGTCTTCGTACTTTTTGCCGTCGGGTTTCCCATTGCCTTTGCCCTGGGTGCCGTGGGGCTGATATATTCCCTTGTGTTTCTTGGTCCCAGCTTTCTTCCGGTAGCCGCTCAGGCCGCTTTGGGCTCAATGACAAGCTTCCTGATGGTGGCTATTGCCGGCTTTGTCTTCATGGGGATGATACTGAGATTCTCAGGTGTAGCCGCCGCAATGTATGACACCATGTCCAAGTGGATGGGGCGGCTAAACGGCGGTTTGGCGATAGGGACAGTGCTGGTGAGCACCGCCATGGCAGCTATGGTCGGAATAATATCAGCCGGCATTATGACTGCGGGAACTATAGCCATGCCGGAGATGTTCAAGCGTAAATACGATAAGCACATGGTGCTGGGGTCTATCATGAGTGGAGGAGTCCTGGGGACACTCATCCCCCCCAGCGTACCGATGATACTTTATGCCCTCTACTCAAGGCAATCAGTGGGGAGGTTGTTTGCTGGAGGCATGATACCCGGTCTGATACTATCTACTTTATACATTACCTACATAGGCATAAGGTGCTTGATAAATCCAAAGATGGGCCCGGCATTACCGCCTGAAGAACGGGTATCATGGAAGGAGAAGGTAATTTCCTTGAAGGATGCTGTTTTATTCGTTTTACTTATCGTAGGTGTTCTGGGCTCTATTTTTTTAGGGCTGGCTACGCCTACCGAGGCCTCTGCTGTAGGTGCTTTGGGAGCAGCTCTTATTGCTGCTGTTTACGGCAAGTTTAGCTGGACAGTTATCAAGGAGGCGTCTTATGGGACTATGAAACTCCTGGGCATGGTGCTGTGGATTATGGTTGGAATCGGAATCTTCAATAGTTTCTTTATGGCTAGCGGGGGGAAAGACCTGATAAGGAATTTAGTTGTTGGAGTAAGTCCATGGACTGTTCTCATAGGAATGCAGCTTAGCCTGTTCCTTCTCGGCACGGTTATGGATGATTATGCTATTGTTATGATTGCTACCCCGCTCTATGCACCGGTAATTGTATCCCTGGGCTTTGACCCGATATGGTTTGGCATCCTTTTCATCATGAATATGGGAATGGGTATGATGACTCCTCCCTATGGCTTTGCCCATTTCTATATGAAGGCGGTTGTTCCAAAAAACATACTTATGTCTGATATCTGGCGTTCGGTTCTACCGTTCGTTGGCCTCCAGGCAGTTGGTTTGATAATAGTTATGATCTTCCCTCAGCTTGTGCTGTGGTTGCCCGGGTTAATATTCAAATAGTTATAAAAACAAGCAAGGAGGATTTAAATGCAGAAGAAGAAAGGCATATTAGATTTTCAAAGGATGAAAAAAGAGGGTGAAAAGATTACCTGGCTGACTGCTTATGATTATCCTACTGCCCAGTTTGAGGAACGGGCTGGTATAGACATGATTTTGGTGGGCGATTCCATGGGTAACTGCGTTTATGGCTACGCAACTGGCACCATACCCGTTACCATGGACCAGTGCATTGTCCATACGGAGGCTGTCCGTCGTGGTGCCCCCAACGCTTTTGTGATGGGTGACATGCCTTTTTTATCGTATCAGACAACGCCTGAAGATGCTGTTAGGAACGCTGGCCGGTTCTATAAGGAAGCGGGGGTTGATGCCATCAAGCTGGAAGGAGGACGCCGTGTTACTAAAATGATAAGGGCCATTGTCGATGCCGGGATGGTTGTCTGCGGCCATATTGGCTTAACACCACAAAGTACCGGCCAGTTCGGCGGTTACAAGGCTCAGGGACGCACAGCTGAAAGTGCACTGGAGTTAATTAAGGATGCTAGAGCCGTTCAGGAGGCGGGTGTGGCGTTTTTACTCATCGAGGCAGTAACCCCAGAAGTGGGTAAGATCATTACAGAAGACCTTGAAATACCGGTATACGGTATTGGTGCTGGCCCCTATTGTGACGGGCAGCTGCTTATCGTCAGCGACATACTGGGTCTCTGGGAGGCTTTTCAACCTAAATTTGTTAAAAGATACGCTCATATGGCTGAAGAGTCGGTGAAAGCTATCCAGGACTATGTGAGTGAAGTTAGAGAAGGGAAATTTCCTACAGAAGAACATTACTATAAGATGATTGAAGGGGAGGCGGAAAAACTGCAGGAATTGATTCAATAAAAAGTTAGTTCGATGAAAAGGAGAATTAATAATGGGGAGGATTGCTAGAGCCATAGAAAGACTGGGGATGCCTAAGGGAGACCTGTACGAATTACCAACATCACCAAAAACCTTCCCTGATGGGGCTAATTACAGAGTCGAGATTTCAGGAATGGAAACGGTAAAGGTTTTAGAAGCAACCATTGATGAAGCTCAGAAGCAAGGGGTCCCTTTTCACCGGGCCATTTCTGTGGTGCGGGGGGCAACTCTCCTTACCCGGGAGGAGCTGAGAGAATTTGCTAAAGTAGCTCATGATGCCCAGGTGGAAGTCATCATTACTCCAGGACCAAGACCGACCTGGGACATTGGTCGGCAGGTTGCTACTCCTGAGGGCGTTATTTCTGGACTTAGACTGAGGGGAATGGATTCAGTCAGACACTATTTGATGGACATTGAGAGATGTATTGATCTGGGTTTTAGGGGATTCTTGGTCTGGGACGAAGGAGTTCTTTCTCTTGTTAATGCGATGAAGCAGAATGGTGACTTGCCTGAGGATGTAATTTTTAAGGTTTCGATATTCGCTGGTCATGCTAATCCAGCCGGCGTTAAACTACTAGAATCCCTGGGGGCAGGAACCTGTAATCCTGTAGCTGACCTTACCCTTCCCATGCTGGCGGCGATAAGAAGTGTGGCGAGTATTCCCTTTGACATTCACATTCAGCTCTGGGCTTCTATGGGCGGGTTCAATCGCATTTATGAAACCCCTGAAATAGCCAGAGTTGCCTCTCCCTGTTATTTCAAGATGGAACCGGGGCCAGGATTGGGCATGTATATGCCCTGGGGCACTCCGGAAGAAGGACTGGCTCAATTAGGGAGAGAGAAGATTCGCTCGATTAAGAATATCATCGAATTGATTGGTGAGACCAATCCTGAATTAAAATTATCAAAGCAGGGGGCAGAGGACCTGAGAGTTCCCAAACTCTAGTCCATCTTGTTGGGACTGATTTAAATTTTCAGCGAAGTTACTGAAAACAGTAGCTTGATGTGCTATGTTGTTAGTCGTTAAAAGAGGTATATAAATGGCGATTCTTATTACCGGGGGGACTGGCTTAATTGGCGCAGAACTAGCACGGACTCTCGTCGACCGAGGTGAAGATGTTATCCTGTTCGACATTAGCCCAAACTATGCTCGTATTAGAGATATTCAAGACAAAGTAAAAGTAGTACCGGGAAATCTGGCTTATTGCGCTGAAGTATTCAATGTCGTCAAGGATAATAACATTGAGGGCATACACCATATGGGCTCAATGCTGAGTGTGCCCTCTGACGCAAATCCCTGGGCTTCTTTCCAGGTAAATGTCGTGGGAACAATGCACGTGTTGGAGGCTGCCAGGCTTTTCGACGTGAGCAAGGTAATATTTACCAGTAGCCTAACAACATACGGGCTGGCGTGTCCTTCTGTAGTTACGGATGAGACAATTCAGCGGCCAACCACAATGTATGGTTGTGGCAAGCTATACTGTGAGGTTCTGGGTATGTTCTATCGTAACAGGTTTGGGCTGGATTTTCGAACAGTACGTTATGCTTCGGTGGTTGGCCCGGGCGTGAAGACTCCTGGAGTAGCACAATGGAATGCCTGGATGATTGAATATCCCGCCCTGGGTAAGCCTTTCGAGTGTTTTGTTACTGCAGACACAAAGGTTCCAGTTATATATTTTAAAGATGCGGCCCGGTCAGTGGATATGCTGTATCAGGCGGCGAAGGAACGAATTAAGACCATAAACTACAATGTTGCTGGCGTGACGCCAAGCCGAACGGCTGAGGAACTGGAGCAGGTAGTGAAGAAGTATATACCTGAAGCCCAGATCAGCTACAAGCCTGACCCTAAGGTAATGGATTTTTACCGCTCTCTGCGTGTAGATGTGTTTGATGATAGCCGAGCAAGGGAGGAATGGGATTGGCGGCCACTCTATGGGGATTTTGAGAAGGTTGCCCAAGATACCATTGAGGAGCTCCGAGCACGACCCGAACGATACGGGATATAATAGAATACGAAGTATCACGTCGAAGGTTTATTATGGCTAAAGTGATAGTAACGGCAGCAATCACAGGTGGTATACATACCCCCAGCATGAGTCCTTACCTGCCTATTACACCGCAGCAGATTGCCGGTGAGGCAGTACGGGCCTATGAGGCTGGAGCTGCAGTCGTCCATATTCATTCCCGTAATCCGGAAACGGGAAAACCGGTCTCTGATGTGGGGGTAATGAGGGAGATAGTTACCAGTATAAAAAGCAGGTGTAATGTGGTCGTTTGCATAACCACCGGTGGCGGCCTCGGAATGACTGTCGAAGAGCGACTCCAGCCGGTACCTTCTCTCAAACCCGAGCTGGCATCATGTAATTTTGGGTCGATAAATTTCAACATATCCCGAGGTAGAGAAATAGTAGATACCTTTAAGTATGATTGGGAAGCGGAATATCTGGAGATGACAAAAGACCTTATCTTTCCTAATACATTTAAGTCACTGGAGCAGTATTTGAAAACCTTTGCTGAGAATGGGACAAAGCCGGAAATAGAGATATATGATACCGGCATGATTTACAATCTGGCCCACATGATTCAGGAGGGTCATATTAATAAACCTGTTTATCTTCAATTTGTCCTGGGTATTCTAGGGTCCATCCAGCCGTCACCAGGTAATCTGGTATTCCTTCATACTACTGCTCGTGAAGTAATTGGCGACTTTATCTGGTCAGTTTGTGCCGCTGGGCGCGCTCAGATTCCAATGTGTACTATGGCATTGATCATGGGTGGTAATGCCCGAGTCGGTCTGGAGGATAGTCTTTATATTAGTAAGGGTGTCATGGCTAAGAGTAATGCGGAACAGGTAGAGAAAATAGTGAGTATTGCTCAAGCGTTAAATCTGGAGACGGCTACACCCGATGAGGCTCGAGAGATTTTGGGTCTTAAAGGACTAACTAAGGTAAACTATTGAAGATGAGAGGAATAATAGCGATGTGGGAAATCTTATGGCATGGTCGGGGTGGACAAGGTGTTGTGGTGGCTTCGTCAATACTGGGCACGGCCTTAAGTCTATACGAGGGGAAATACGCTATGTCGATTCCCACTTTTGGCGTTCAGCGCCGTGGGGCACCTCTGGTAGCTCTTAACCGGGTATCGGATACCCCGATACGCCGGCGTGACCTCGTGGCTGACCCTGATTATGTTGTTATTCTCGATGACTCACTCACCTCAACAGCCGTGGCTGACTGCAGGCAAGAGAAACCCTGCCATATTATTGTCAATTCTAACAAACCAGCCGCTGAACTTAGCCTATCCGACTGGCCACATCTTACCATAGTGGATGCCGATGCTATAGCCTTGGAGGTGTTGAAGAGGTCTATTACCAGTACTGTAATGGTGGGTGTGGTTGCCGCGGTGACCGGCCTTGTGAGTATAGATGCGGTGAAAAAAGCCATCGCTGATGTGATGGGGCCGGAGATTAGTCCGAGAAATATGAAGGCTAGTGAAGCTGGCTTTAAGGCGGTTAGGAAATAGTAATGTCAAGCGAACTGCAGGAAAAGGAAAGACGACACCCTGGTCCACAGTGGCCAGCCGGGGACATACCAATCAATGTGGGTAGCTACACAAACGTTAAACCCGTAATTGATAAGGGACGTTGCAATTCCTGCCGGTTATGCTGGTTGTATTGTCCGGATGGAGCTATCTCCATTAGTGAGGAAGATAACAAGCCGATTGTCCATGACCACCTTTGTAAAAGCTGTGGTATCTGTGTTTATGAATGTCCCTTGAAGATAATTACACTACAGCCAATAGAGCAGCAGTAAATTCTTAAGTAAGGTTCAGGTAAAATGAGTGAGAAAAGGTTCATAACTGGTAATAGTGCCGTTGCTGCGGCAGTGAAGCTTGCTAGAGTGGGTGTCTTGCCTGTTTATCCGATCACTCCCCAGACCCCTATCGCCGAAAAGCTAGCTACGTTCGTAAGCACTGGTGAGCTTAACGCTGAATATATCAGAGTCGAGTCAGAGCACTCAGCTCTGTCGGCCTGTCTGGGAGCCTGCGCGGCGGGGGTTCGGCCATTTACGGCTACTTCATCCCAAGGATTGGCCTACATGTCGGAGATACTGGCTTATGCCAGTGGGGGGCGTTTTCCCCTGGTGCTGGTAAACGTTAACCGTTCAATGTGTCCACCCTGGAGTATCTGGGGTGAGCATCAGGACTCAATTCAGCAGCGGGATACGGGCTGCATCCAGCTCTATGTTGAAACCGCTCAGGAAGCTCTAGACACGACGGTACAGGCGTTTAAGATAGCCGAAAACCCAGCTGTCTTTACCCCAGTAATGGTGTGCCTTGATGGCTTTCATGTTTCCCATACCGAGGAATTAGTGGAAATACCCGACCAGGATGATGTGGACAGGTTCTTACCTCCTTTTCAAACCTCTGCGCTTCTGGATCCTGATGAGCCTATGACCCTGGCTGCCGGCGCTGCTGGTAAGCAGTACATGACCTGGCGCTTCCAGCAATTCCAGGCAATCCAGGTGGCAGAGAAGGTCATCCAGGAGGTGGACAAGGAATTTGAAGACATATTCGGCAGGGGCTACGGGGGGATGGTGGACGCCTATAAGTGTGAGGGTGCTGACTGCCTGATAGTGATCATGGGTAGTTATGCCGGGGTAGCCCGTGATACCGCTGACATGTTGCGGCTTGATGGGATTAAAACTGGGGTGCTGCGGATAAGGTCTTTTAGGCCGTTTCCCAACCAGATTATCAGTGATTACCTGAGCTCGGCTAAGAGCGTGGTGGTTATTGACCGAGACCTGTCCTTTGGCAATGAGGGTGCTGTCTGCTCTGAGGTTCGCGGCGCTCTTTATGGCCTGGACCATTCCCCGACAATTACAAACTATATTGCCGGACTGGGTGGCGCTGACGTGACTATCCAGGATATCCAAAAAGTGGTTCGGGAGGCGATTAAGGTTACGAGCGGTACCGAGCGCCGCATAATATTTCAGTTCATGGACGAAAAAAATGAAGATTAAAGGCGTTGCTGAAGAAGAATTTATCACCGGGTCACTGAGCTGTGCCGGCTGTGGGAGTATCCTGGCGGTTCGCCTGGCACTAAAGGCACTAGGCAAGCGCACCATTGCTATCATACCCGCGGGTTGCATGAGTGCGGTGACCTGCTTCTTACCACAGATACCATTTCGAATACCAATGTTCGTCAGTCCTTTCGCTGCCACCGCCGCCATAATGCAGGGTGCCAGTGCCGGTTTTAAATTTAGAGGCGTTAAGGACATCAACGTGCTGGGAATCGCCGGGGACGGGGCAACGGCTGATATTGGCATGGCTGCCTTCTCTCAGGCTATTGTCAGCGGCATAAAGTTTATCTACCTTTGCGTGGATAACGAAGCCTATATGAACACTAGCGTCCAGTCAAGCTCAACCACTCCAGCAGGAGCGGTGACAACCACTGACCCCTTCCCGGAAGCCATGCAGGAAACCAGTCTAAGTAAGAAGAATCTGTTCAACATTGCTGTAGCCCATAAAATCCCCTATGCTGCTACGGCTTCGGTCTCTTACCCGCTGGACTACTACGAGAAGGTGCTCAAAGCAGCCGGGACTGATGGCCCGAGCTTCCTCCATGTGCATACACCGTGCCCACCAGGCTGGGGCTTCCCCACCGAAAAGACAATTGAAATCGGGCGCATGGCTGTCAGGAGCGGCATGTGGAACCTCCTCGAATACAGGGATGGTAAGGTCAGTTTCACGCATGTTCCCAAGAAAAGGCTCCCCGTCTCAGACTACCTGAGAGCCCAGGCAAGATTCCGCAGAATGAAACCTGATGACAGCACCTATTTGCAGAATATGGTGAACGAACAGTTTATTTTAACGGATATAGAATAAAGTATATATCTGGAGAATGGTGATAAAATTATCTTCGCAAAATTGTTTTGACAAAGGTTTTGTTCTTTTAGAATATATCCGTGTGGAACCTGGGTTTGCCTATGGGCTGGTAGAGAGGTTTGCCCTATCGATGCTTATTTAACCTCTCTGTAGTGATGGCGGGCTCTGCCAGGGGAAACTGGGGTGCTAGGGGCTTTGAGTTTTCACCCACTAGCTTAAATATTTAACCTCCCCCTCCCGTGCGGGTAACCCCAGCTGTAATCGGGCAAGTGGCATCCCGCCTCTATCTCGTAAGGCATAATGATATGGCGACTAAGTTGACATACCCGGTGTGGCTCACCCCGGTTGAGAAAAGAAGGTATTACCAATCCGATAATACCCGGCAGCATATAGCAGATGATAGAAGAAGTTGCTGAAGAGAGGTGAGAAATGAGGTAGTTGGACTAGTATTCTAAGGAACAAACTAAATCTTAAAATACGACAAAAGGGGGGGCTTTTTGAAATGATAGAATTGAAAGAAAGAAGAGCCAGCATACAACCTATTAAGTCAAAGCTAAAGCTCAGCATACTTGATGATGAGGATATAAAAAAGATAAACCAGACAGCCCTTGATATCCTTGAAGAAGTGGGGATGTATTGCCCCTCACAGAAGGCACTAAGAATTTTTGCTGGTGCCGGAGCTAATGTAGATTTTGATAAAGAGATTGTTAAAATCCCAAGCCATTTGGTGGTTGCTTCTCTAAGCAAGGCTCCGAGGAGTTACACCCTGGCTGGAAGAAGACCAGAACTCGATGCCAAAATAGGCAGCGATGCTGGAACCTACTTCTATTGCAGTGGCGAAGCGCCGAATGTTATTGATTTCAGAACTGGTGTTAAACGCCGCGCTGTTAAAGAGGATGTGGCGGATATGGCCAGGGTGACTGATTATTTCCCCATAGTATCCGTTGTCTGGCCAGCAGTCAGCGCCGGAGACATGGGGATAACAGCACCGATTCATGGCATAGAGGCCATGTTTAACAATACAGAAAAGCATGTCCAGACAGAATCGGTTATGGGTGAGCTCCCGGCAAAGTATACCATTGAGATGGCATCGGTCATCGCTGGAGGAAGAGATAAGCTCAGGGAAAGGCCGATTTATTCGGGCCTAGTATGCAGTATCGCGCCTCTGGCTCATGATGAAAGCGGGATAGAAGCGGCTCTTGCTTTTGCTGAGGCTGGCCTGCCGGTGGGATGGATGTCCATGCCCACCATGGGTTTGACCGTTCCCCCATACCAGACCAGTGCCATGGCTGTAGGATTGGCAGAAGTATTAAGCGGCTGCGTTTTACTGCAGATTGCTTATCCCGGGACTCCCAGCTATCTCAGTATCCTCCCAGCAGTTATCAATCCGCGCTCAGGGGATTACATGTATGGGTCGTCCTTTTCGCAAATTACCAGCGCTGCTACCGTCCAGCTTGCCCATTCTCATGGACTGCCAGTCTTGAGTAGCTTCAATTTCGGAGGGAGTGCTTATAAACTAAATAGCTGGCAGGTAGGATTAGAAAATGTGTATGTTCACCTACTATCAGTCATGGCCGGCGCGGATATGTCGTTTGGACCCGGTGGCATGATGGAAGCTAGCAGTTTACTGCATATGTCAAGAATCTTGTTTGATAAAGAGGCCTTACAGGCAATAGATATCATTGCTAAAGGTATTGAAGTAAACGATGAGACCCTGGCTTTTGATATGATACGGGAGGTAGGTCCTCGAGGTACATTCTTGGGACAAAGGCGCACTGCCAAGGAGCTCCCCAAGCTCTGGCCACCGTCTATTCTCTTCGAAAAATCGCAGGTTATAGGGGAGAAATACAGGGACGCAGAGGAGGTTGCTCACGAGGTGATTGACTGGGTTCTGAAGAACCACCATCCGGAACCACTGGATGAGAAGGTTAGACAAGAACTAAGGCGGATAGTTGAGGCTGCCGACCAGGATGAGAATTTGAAGAAAGAACTTAAGGGAAAGAGATAACAGGCCACTTAGCTTTAGCTCAGGTGTTAAGGTCTCAGAAAGAAAATTGTAAGGGGTAAACATGAATAATAAAGAGCTTTTTATGAAAATGGAACAATCCATCGTCAATTATGATAAGGATGAGGCAGTTCGATTAGCCAAAGTGGTTTTGGAAAAAGGGATTGAACCCGCAGTGGCTCTTAATGAGGGGTTCGTGAAGGGAATACAAACGGTGGGATACCTATTTGGAAGGGAGGAGATATTTTTACCCGAGTTAGTCATGGGAGCAGAAGCAATGACTGCAGCTGCCGGTATTTTGGGAGAAGCTATCAAAAAATCTGGGGGGAAGGCTAAATATTTAGCCAAGGGCATAACTGGTACAGTAGAGGGAGATATTCATGATATTGGCATAAGGCTGGTAACTACCTTCCTGGTTGCTAATGGATTTGATATCGTATATTTAGGCATTAACATTTCCTCTTCCCTTTTTGTGGAGAAGGCGAAAGAGTTAGAACCGGATCTTATTTTACTTTCCGCCCTGCTTACCACAACAATGCCAAATCAAAAGGAAGTTATTGACAGTTTGAAAGAGGCTGGTATAAGGGAAAATGTGAAGGTGATAGTTGGTGGTGCTCCTGTATCCCATGATTGGGCGGAGCAAATAGGGGCCGATGGCTACGGAGAGAATGCCAATGCTGCGGTGGAGGTTGCCAAGAAATTAATGGGTATTTGAACATGATGTAGCAATACCTAATTTTGAAGTCCTGAGAAAGAAGATGCCATGATTACCACACTTCAAGGGAGGACACAAAAGGTGGAAATATCCCCCGGGGGGCCTGCGGTTATTATTGGAGAGCGGCTCAATCCCACGGGCCACTCTCGCTTGGTCGAGGCACTCAGGAAAGGGGATTGGGACTTAATAAGGCAGGGGAGGCTACCAGCCAGGTAGAGCAGGGAGCTGCAATTATCGACATCAACTTCCTGGCTATGTCCATCTGGTGCGGGGTGAACGCTCCCATTGTCAACCCAGCCGCCAAGGAGATGGTGGAGACCATCTTAGCCGCTGACCTACTCAAGAGGTGGTACGATCCCGAAAACAAGATAGTTAGGGGCTGATAAAAAGACTGCCTGACGCCAAGGAAAAGAGTGGTTTGGTGGAGGGATGTCGCTGTTATATGTTATAAAATGATTGGTTGAGATCAATTCTGATTTAAAAAGGAGGTCAACAATGTCTCAAAAGGAAGTAGTTATAATTGGGGCCGGTGTCATCGGCTGTTCTATTGCCTATCACCTGGCC